>ERZ1026850.1822-NODE-1822-length-10469-cov-8.537642_pt1 | contig 10469 bp, 10 predicted proteins | sample MGYA00380155_ERZ1026850 | MGnify/ENA primary metagenome ERZ1026850 (study PRJEB33269, sample SAMEA4719791) | human gut metagenome | biome: human-associated habitat; feature: organic feature; material: feces | place: Cameroon | collected 2013-10 ... | reverse complement strand
TCTGCATTTGAGAACAAATAGATCTAGGGGTTGCATTTACTTTTTCAATTAACATCACAAATTCTTTCACAAAAAATTAGCACTCACCTCTTGACAGTGCTAACAATAGGTGTTATAGTACAACTAGAACAAAGGAAGAGGGATAAGAGATAAGAAGAATGAAAGAAAATCTCTTAGATGTCCTTCATACCAACCGGGTTCAGAACTTAAAACTTATTTCAAGATAGATCATAAAAGAAAAGGGAGAGATGACTTATGTTAATGCCTAGTATTTTTGGAGAAAACTTATTTGATGATTTCTTTACACCGTTCTATTACGATGACAAAGATGAAAAGAAAGCAGAGAAGAAACTGTACGGACACAGAGCACAGAATCTTCTGAAGACCGATATTAAAGAAACCAAGGAAGGTTATGAGCTTGTAATCGATGTACCTGGATTCAAGAAAGATGAAGTTAAAGTAGCACTGAAAGATGGTTATCTGACAGTCAGCGCAGCCAAGGGCCTTGATGAAGAAGAGGATGACAAGAAGACAGGACGTTACATCAGACGTGAACGTTATGCAGGAGCCTGCGAGAGAAGCTTCTATGTAGGTGAAGATGTTACACAGGAAGATATCAAGGGTGAGTACAAACATGGTATCCTGAAACTGTTTGTTCCGAAGAAAGAAGCAAAACCGGTTTCCAACGATCCGAAATATATCACCATTGAATGATAATAGCAGCATCTGATCGATAAAAGACTCGTGGTACTGCCCGGAGACTTCGGGCGGTACCCTTAAAATAGATTTGTAAGTAACAGTCGAAAGACTTAAATATAGATTTGTTTGTCATGAAAAGGAGAGATGACTTATGTTAATGCCTAGTATTTTTGGAGAAAACTTATTTGATGATGACTGGATGGACTTCCCGTTTAAAGATGAGTTCTGGGGCAAGAAGAATCCGCTTTATGGTAAACATGCGCAGAACATGATGAAAACGGATATCCGCGAAACAGACGGCAGCTATGAACTGGATGTTGATCTTCCGGGATTTAAGAAAGACGAGATCAAGGTTCAGCTGAAAGATGGTTATCTGACACTGTCAGCAGCCAAAGGTCTTGATAAAGATGAACAGGATAAGAAAGGCAATTACATCAGACGTGAACGTTATGCCGGTACTTTAAGCAGAAGCTTCTATGTTGGTGATGCAGTCAGTGAAGAAGATGTTCATGCAAAATATGAAGACGGTATTCTGAAACTTTCTGTTCCGAAGAAAGCACCGAAGGCCGTAGAAGAAAAGAATGGTTATATCGCAATCGAAGGTTAACTTCCATTGCTTTTTCTCCCCCATATATATAGCCGGGATCCGAAAGGGTCCCGGCCTTTTTGTGTAGAGAACAGATTCTTGTGATGATTTATAAAATATGATAGTAAAATATTGGATTGTAAATAGCAATAAAATACTTTATAATAATGTTACATATTGTAACATTAAAAAAGAAGGTGGTATCTTGAAAATAAAATTTGCATCAACGATCCGCAATTATAGCTGGAAGAATTTTCCGAAAGATCTTATAGCAGGTATAATAACCGCTGCAGTATCCATTCCTATCTCGATGGGATATGCACAAATTGCTGGTCTGCCGGCAGTATATGGTCTGTATGGTTCGGTATTTCCGATTTTGCTGTTCGCATTGTTTTCCACTTCGCCGCAGTTTATTTTTGGAGTAGATGCAGCTCCGGCGGCGCTTGTCGGTTCAGCACTTCTGACAATGGAAATAGAGTCGGGATCTGCAGCAGCTGTAAAAATTGTTCCTGTCATCACCTTTTGGGTGGCAGTATGGCTGTTGGTATTTTCATTATTTAAGACCGGAAAACTGGTATCTTACATATCGGCACCCGTCATGGGTGGTTTTATCACTGGCATTTGTACAGAAATCATCCTGATGCAGCTGCCGAAACTGATGGGAGGTACGCCTGGAACGGGAGAACTGCCGGAATTGTTGGAACACATATTTGTCACGGTAAAATCAGTTCACATCCCCTCGTTGCTTCTGGGAATCGCAGCTCTTGCAATTCTGGTTACAGGCAAAAAACTGGTACCCAAATTTCCGATGGCAGTGGCACTTATGGCGGCAGGTGCACTCCTGACACGTTTTTGTCCTTCTCTTATGAAGAATATTCAGACACTGAACAATGTTGATCCGGGACTTCCTGTATGGAGACTTCCGCAGATATTGTCAGTACCACTGGCAGAAGTGGTTACTATCAGTCTTTCCATTGCAGTGGTTATAATGGCAGAAACACTTCTTGCAGAGAACAACTTTGCAATGAAGAATGGTTATCGTGTAGATAATAATCAGGAACTTCTGGCATTTTCCATCGGTAATTTTTCGGCAGCATTTACGGGATGCTGTCCGATTAACGGTTCAGTTTCCAGAACTGCTCTGAGTGAACAGTATCAGGGAAAAACACAGGTGACAGGTATAATCGCCGGTCTGTCTATGATTCTGCTTCTGGTGTCAGGAACCGGGTTTATCGGCTATCTTCCGGTACCAGTACTTACTGCAATCGTTATTTCTGCGTTGATGGGAGCCACAGAGTTTGAAATGGTGAAACGTCTCTGGAAGATCAACAGACAGGAATGCATGATCTTCTTTGGCGCATTTTTCGGTGTGCTGATGCTGGGAACGATTAATGGTGTTCTGATTGGAATTATTCTTTCTTTTGCAGAGGTGATTATTCGCTCCGCAAAACCTGTCAGATCTTTTCTTGGAATTCAGCCAGGGCATAAACACTTCAGGGATTTGAATGAGAACAGTCAGATCCTTCCTTTGGAGGGCATTGTGATCTATCGCTTCAGCAGCAGCCTTTTTTTTGCTAATGTAGATATTTTCCAGAAAGATATCGAAGACAGTATTATGAATGATACAAAGGCCGTTATTGTGGATGCAAGTGCAATCGGCAGTATTGATATTACGGCAGCAGATCGACTGGCCGTTATCTATAAAAATCTGAAAGAAAAAGGAATTCGTTTTTATCTGACCGAGCATATCGCGGAACTCAATGACCAGCTTCGGGAATTGGGGCTTACATATATGATCGAGGAAGGTGCTGTACGACGTACGATCCATATCGCACTGAAGGATATGGGGATTACACGCCCATATCCACTGGAAGGAAAAGTTGAAAATGCAGAGCGGAGTGCGTTCCGCAAGCGATTTGATAACAGAATACAGGAGTTTACATGGGCATTTGGAAAAGAAGCTGAAACAGTCATTGAAAATCAGATTCGGCTTCAGGTAGAAAAATTAAAAGAATCGCAGGATATAGAAGCACTTCTTCATGGAAACTGGGGTTATAAAGAAGCCATGGATGAAAAGGAATGGATGGATCATCTTAAAGACCATCTGGAAGAAATTGTTCAGGCAACAGGTATGGATGAACAGGAACTGCTTAAGAAACTGGAGAAAAACAATGAGAGAAAAAACAGCTAAAATAATTCGAATTATAACCATTCCGCCGATAGAAGTATTTGTTATGCTTTTGATATTATACGGATCAAGGCGTGAAGAATTTGGAACTTCAGGCAATCTGATGATGGCAATATTATTTCTGAGTGTCATACCAATTTGCTCCTATCCGATAGCTGCCAGGAAAAAGAATCAGGAAGAAAATCGTAATAATCAAAGAAAAATGGCATTTGTTTTTAATTTTCTGTCATATATGGCAGCGATGTTGATTGGTTATTATGTTGGTTGTAACAAAGTGCTGCAATGTATTTTCAACAGTTATTTTCTGGCAGTTATGATACTTGCGATCATAAATAAAGTATTTAAAATACGGGCGAGTGGACATGCATGCAGCTGTACATTGCCTTATCTTATTCTGAGTTATTATTTGGGATGGATTGCAGCAGCAATATGTCTGGTTTGCTATCTGGCAGAATTCTGGGCTTCAGTCGAACTAAAGAGACATACCGTAAAAGAGTTCCTTTTGGGAAGTGTAGTGGCATGTCTGGTTTTTGCATTGCTTTTTCTAGTCTGAAAAAAGACCGGGATCCAAATGGGTCCCGGCCTTTTTGTGTGAAGAATTATATTTACGACTGAGCCAGCTCCCTGTCCTTTCCAATAAAGAAAAGTGCAATTGTGTCAGGTCCGACGTGGCTTCCGGTGCAGAAGTCATAAGAAGTGTTGATAAAATCACGTACTTTGATTTTTTCTCTTATTTTTTCCATGATATAAAGAGAATCCTCATAGGCATCGGCATGCGCAATACCGATGATCTGTTCCTCCGACTTTACGATATTATCGCAAACCAGATTGATCAGAGTATTCAGTGCAGATTTACGTCCACGAACATTTTTGTAAGTAACAATATATCCGTCTTTGTTTCCTCTTAGAATAGGTTTAATCTTGAGAACATTTCCGATAGTAGCTACACTTCCCTTAATGCGTCCTGTGCGGGAAAGATATTTAAGATCTCCTACTGTAAAGACACCATTCATTTTGCCGACAAGAGGCTCCAGAAAATCAGCCACTTCGTCCACAGACATTCCTTTATCACGCATAAGGCTGGCATAGATGGCAAGAATGCCTTGCGCGAGAGATGCATTGAGAGAATCAATCAGTCGGATTTTTCGTCCATTTGTGTTGTGGTCGGATAATTCCTCGGCTGCCAATCTTGCAGAATTAAAATTCCCACTGATATTTTTGCTCAAAGAAAAATAGAGAACATCCTGATCTGCATCCAGGGCTTCCTGGAATTTTTCTTCAAAGGTAGCTGTGCTTATCAGACCGGTTTTGATCTCACAGCCTTTACGCATGGCATCATAGTATTCTTTGCCTTTTTCTCTTTCTTCTTCAGGTGTAAGATCTGGATTATAGCAGGTGACTTCCTTACCGGAAATCAGATTAACAAAAGAAATTACGTTAATGTTATATTTTTTAGCAATTACAGCCGGAAGATTGGCTGCGGAGTCAACAAAAATCTGAAACATAGTATATTTGATCCTTTCTGTGATATCCTATCTGAAACTGATTCCAATGCCCACAGCACCTGGACCGGTATGAACACTGATGCTGGCAGAAAGCGGACTGTAAAAAATGTCAGCACCAGGGAATTTACTGCGTAGCAGATTCACCCATTCTTCCTGCTGCTCTATTGTAAGTCCGGCACCTGCAGCTCCGATATGCAATTTTGCCTGGTCCAGGCTGGCAAATCTTTTCTCAATATCTGACTGAACTGCTGAAAGCATTTTTTCCTCAGCTTTTTTCATGGAGCCTCGTGTTTTGGCATAAGAGTCTAATTTTTCTCCCTGAATAGTTAATATTGGTTTGATAGAAAGCACAGATCCGATCAGGGCTGCGGCAGGCGTAATTCGTCCGCCTTTTTTCAGATATTCCAGTGTGTTTACAGCAAGATAAATGCTGGAATTATAGGCATCGTCTTCGAGTGCAGTTTTAATTTCTTTTGCGGAAGCACCCTGCAGTGCGAGGTCTCTTGCATGAAGTACAGACTGATACATGGTAACGGAAATACGGTGATTATCAATAACCTCAACCTTTCCGTCATATTCCTGTGAATATCCCAGAGCAGCAGCGCATGAATTGGACAGGCCACTGGACATTGGAATATAAACGAGCTCATCGTATCCTTCGTCTAATATCTGGTCCCACAGATCCATTACATCACCAGGAGATGGCTGTGAAGTGGTTATATGCCTGTCGCCTGAAAGAGCACAGAAAAACTCATCTTCTGTGATAGTATCGTTTTCATAATAAGTTTCTTCATCAATAATGACAGGCATAGGTATTACATATATCCCAAGTTCTTTTGCGATATCTTTGGTAATGCCGCTGTTGGTGTCAGTCATGATAGCGGTTTTCATAATGATAATCTCCCATATTAATTATTAATCGTGAAATGTATGATTGTAAAACAGTGAAAAATACTTTATAATAATGTGACAAATTGTAACATTAATCGAGAAAAATTTCAATATCTTCAAATAAAAATATTTTCAGAATTGGAGCTATAACCATGCGAAAGAGAATCAGTCACACAAATATCCAGGTGAAAAAAGACATGTACAAGGCACTGCTGTATCTGATGAGAGATAAAGCTTTTTCATCCATTTCTGTTTCGGACATTACGTCAGAAGCGGGTGTTTCAAGAATGGCATTCTACAGGAATTATAGCAAGATAGAGGATATCCTGACAGAGTATCTGGATCAGATCGTGGAAAAATATAAGGGAATAGTTGTGGAAGATGATACAGCAGAACGAGAGAAAGTATTTTATGAAAAAAAATATATGCTCAGCTGTTTCAGCTTTTTTTATGCACATCATGAGTTTATAGATTCCCTGATTGCAGCAGGAATGGGGGATCTGTTTCTGGCAAAGATCACGGAATATCTTATTCAGAAATGGATTGAGCCTGGGAAGGAGACAAGAGAAGCAATTCTTCGGATCAGTGCCTATGCAGGTTCCATCTATAATATGTACAGAGAATGGAGCCGGGATGGATTTATTGAAGAACCGGAGGAAGTTGCAGAAATTTTATATAACTTCAGAAAGTAAAAAGAGCGTTACTGTTTACAGGTAATCGTTGATGAATTAACAGGGGATGGCTGGAAGAAGATGGCTCGTATGATTTTGCAGCATTTTACGAAGAGTTATGTAAAATGTTTTCCGGTTCTGGTTTTCTAAAACCTCTGGAGAAGCAGAAGTAAAATATGCGAAGAATCTGCGATTAGCAGATCCTCCGACATATTCTGCATCATTCTGGAAGTCCATTGCAAACAAAGGTTTTGTGGCACGGTAGTGACGGATTTTTTCATAAACACCGGTTCGCTGCTCCGGAGAGGGGAGAAGTTCCGGTGCAGCGTCATTTCCTACCGGCATGTAATGGAAATACCATACAAAATATGCCCCAAGATCGATCATGGAATCATAGAATTCTTCTGAGGTAATGGATTCATAATTTGCGCTGGTATAACAACAGGAAATGCCATAAATCAGTTTCTTTTCCCGAAGAAGAGCCATTGCTTTTGTTACTTTCTGATAAACACCGTTTCCACGGCGTCCGTCAGTGGCTTCTTCAAAACCTTCCAGGGAAATAGCTGGAACAAAATTTCCAACCCGAAGCATTTCATCGGCAAATTCTTCATCAATCAGAGTTGCATTTGTGAAACATAAGAATACACAGTCAGAATGCTTCTCACAGAGACGGATCAGGTCTTTTTTACGGACAAGTGGTTCACCGCCAGTGTAAATGTACATATATACGCCAAGTTCTTTGCCCTGGGTGATGATATCATCAATCTCATCGTAGGTCAGGTTGAGCTTATGACCATATTCTGCAGCCCAGCATCCGGTACAGTGCAGATTGCAGGCGGAAGTAGGATCAAGAAGAATTGCCCATGGAATATTACAGTCATATTTTTTACGAAGCTCTTCTTCCTTTGGCCAGCCGATCAGTGCTGCGTTGATAAAAAGGTTAACAGCGAGTGTTTTGGCAACATTAGGATCTACTTCTTTAAATATCTTTCTAATATATGAATAATATGGATGTTCAGGATTTTCAATTGCTTCACGAATTGCATTTCGCTGTGAAACAAATTCGCCTTTTGCAAACTTATCTGCCCAGTCCATCAATTTCTTCATATTCTTGTCAGGATCTTTATAAACGTAATTAAAAGTTTGTTCAATACCAAGTTTCTTCAGTGTGTTTGATGCATTCATATTGCATTCTTCTTCTCATTTCTTATAAGATAATCATTTGGTTTCTTAATTCTCATTTTTTGTCTCTTCGTTATCATCAAGATAGTGATAATCAGGGATTTGCGCTGTAGTTAATACAATGTAATGTCTCATACCGCCTTCTGCCAGGAGGGCACATCCAGCAAGTGTGATTGTACTCCTTAAAATAACAATCACTGCAAAAGTACCGGCTGTTATAGAAAGTATCAGAATGTACTTCCATGAGGACAGACCGAATCTTTTTGAATCAAGTGCTGTCTGAATGCATAAAAGACTGTCAATCAGGACTAATACGCCCAATGCAGTTAAAAGGGAGCTTCCCTCAAATCTGGAACCAATACATAAAATGATAATTCCCAGCACGATCAGTAAGATTCCAGAGGCAAAATCAAATTGAAATGCCAGACAGTACAGATCTTTTGAAAAGTACCCTGTGATCTTGATAATTCCATATGAAATTAAAATGATTCCGGCTAAAATTCTGTAGCTCGATTGTATGACCTCCGGGCTCAGGATACATAAAAATCCTGTCACATAGAATACAATGGAAATCAGAATATAGCCGATACAAGCAATCTTTATCTGTTTCAGATATACCACCTCGGTTTGTTTGTTTCTGTATGCTGATAATTTATGTCAGAATAACAATTTCAACAATGGACAATAGAGGATGAAATGTCTGAGAATCAGACAAACTGATATAAATTGCCTGATTTTCTGATGGATGAAAGCTGCCTGTCAGCAAAAACAGTGGCGTTGTCAGAGCCTTTGAACAGGAGTTTAACTGTCCAGTAATTGTGGATGAGCGCGGCCAGCTGATTTGATGTCACAGATGCTTGTAAGTAATGTTCATTTCATGCTAAGATAAAGAAAAATTAAAAATCAGGAGCAATATGAAATGAACCAAAAAGATTTTAAAAACAAAAGTGAAATGCAGATTTTCCTGTCATACTTTAAACCACACAGGAAGCTGTTTTTACTGGACATGGTATGTGCGTTGGCGATTGCTGTGATAGACCTGGCATTTCCATTTATTTCCAGGTGGTGTATGTACAAGCTTCTGCCGGATAATGCATGGAGAACCTTCTGGACAGTGATGATCGTTGTCTTCTGCACCTATATCCTGCGGTCAGTCTTTACCTATATCATTACTTACTGGGGTCACACCTTTGGCGTACGAGTCGAGACGGACTTCCGTCATGATCTGTTCCAGCATATCCAGGAACTGAGTTACGCTTATTTCGACAATGCCCGTGTGGGACAGCTGATGAGCCAGCTTACCTCAGAACTTTTTGATATTACAGAGTTTGCACATCATGCACCGGAGGATATTTTTATTTCGACAGTGACGATCATCGGTGCACTGATCATCATGTTTACAATTCAGTGGAAACTGGCCTTGGTGATCGCAATTACGATTCCGATATTTTTACTTGTTGTATGGAAATGTCGTTTTTCCATGCAGAATGCTTCGCGTAATGTCAAAAAAGAGATGGCATCGATCAATACAGATTTTGAATCAGGAATTTCCGGTCTTCGTACTGCAAAAGCTTTTGCAAATGAAGAAAAAGAACTTGATAAATTTGATTCAGCCAATATAAGTTATCGTGATTCCAAGGCGGATTTTTACAGAGCAATGGCAACGTTCAACTCGGTTATGGAATTTTTTATGTGTATCCTCTCTGTGATCGTGATCGCAGTAGGTGGAGCACTGATCATGTCAGACCAGCTGAACATCATTGATTTGATCACTTTCAGTCTGTATGTGTCTACTTTTGTGAATCCGGTGCGTAAGCTTTCCACCACTGTGGAGCTGGTTGCAAATGGAACCGCCAGCCTGCACAGATTTGTTCAGCTGATGCGCACAGAACCGGCATTACAGGATGAGCCGGATGCGGTTGACCTTCAGAATGTAGACGGCAGGATCGATATTGAACATGTTGGATTTGCTTATGAGGATGAGCATGATGTACTTCGAGATGTTTCTCTTCATATTAAATCAGGTGAAACAATTGCTTTTGTCGGATCATCTGGTGGTGGAAAGACAACACTCAGCCAGCTGATTCCGCGATTTTATGATGTAACGGATGGAAGTATTTCTGTTGATGGTGTGGATGTAAGAAAAGCAACCCAGGAATCACTTCACAGGAACATCGGTGTTGTGCAGCAGGATGTATTCCTTTTTGCGGACAGTATTGCCGAAAATATCCGTTATGGAAAACTGGATGCCACTATGGATGAGATCATCCGGGCGGCAAAGATGGCAGAAATCTATGATGATATTATGGAAATGCCGAAAGGATTTGATACAAATGTCGGAGAAAGAGGTGCACTGCTTTCCGGAGGTCAGAAACAGCGAATCTCTATTGCACGTATTTTCTTGAAAAATCCACCGATTCTGATTCTGGACGAAGCTACTTCTGCTCTGGACAGTGTAACAGAAGCGAAGATCCAGGAGACCTTTGAAAAGCTTGCAGTCGGAAGAACAACGATTATTATTGCGCATAGATTATCTACTGTTAAAAATGCGGACAATATCGTTGTGATCGAGGACGGACAGATTGTTGAAAAAGGTACGCATGGGGAACTGATGAAGAAGGATGGAATTTATGCTTCACTGGTTCATACACAGGAATTAAGAGCGTGAGGTTCAAGGTATCAAAAATATCTAATTGCTGTCTCTTATACACATCTGACGCTGCCGACGAAGAGGATAGTGTAGATCT
>ERZ1026850.1821-NODE-1821-length-10473-cov-3.870897_pt1 | contig 10473 bp, 11 predicted proteins | sample MGYA00380155_ERZ1026850 | MGnify/ENA primary metagenome ERZ1026850 (study PRJEB33269, sample SAMEA4719791) | human gut metagenome | biome: human-associated habitat; feature: organic feature; material: feces | place: Cameroon | collected 2013-10 ... | reverse complement strand
TGAATTCTGTATTTGAAATTCCGATTCTCTCTATGGATGAGCAGATGCAGGTGAAGAAGTATCCAGGACTTTTTGTAACCGGAGAGCTACTGGATGTGGACGGGATCTGTGGCGGTTATAATCTGCATTGGGCGTTTGCAACAGGTGCAATTGCAGGAAAAGCGATAAGAGGTTAAACAGATGATACGGATCAATCAGGTGAAGCTGCCTGTGGAGCATACGACAGAAGCGCTCCATAAGAAGGTACAGGAACTTTTGAAATATAAAGGATCAATGGATGTGGAGATTGTGAAGCGTTCCCTGGCTGCACGGAAGAAGCCGCAGCTTTTTTATGTTTATATGTTGGATGTGACTATTCCGGAAAAGGAAGAGAGTAAAATTTTAAAACGATGCCGCAGCAGCCAGATTCAGAAGGTCGAACCGGTGAAGTATGTCTTTCCGGTAAAGCATTATGAGGGGCAGAAACGCCCGGTTATTGTTGGAATGGGACCTGCAGGACTGTTCTGTGGCTATGTGCTTGCCAAAGCCGGATTCCGCCCGATCCTTTTGGAACGGGGAAAGTGCGTTGAGGAAAGAAGCCGGGATGTGGAAGCCTTCTGGAAAACGGGACACTTGAATACAGAGTCCAATGTGCAGTTTGGAGAGGGCGGTGCCGGAACCTTTTCGGATGGAAAGCTGAACACTCTTATTAAGGACAAATATGGCCGTAATAAAGAGGTCTTACGGACTTTTGTAAAGCATGGCGCCCCAAAGGAAATTTTATATGATTATAAGCCGCATATCGGCACAGATATTCTGAAAAAGATTGTTCGTTCCATGCGGGAAGAAATTCTTGCATCAGGTGGGGATGTCCGGTTCGAAACCAGGGTGACGGATCTGCTGATTGCAGATGGCAGGATAAAGGGACTTGTTTTAAACGGGCAGGAAGAGCTCTTGGCAGAGCATGTGGTGCTTGCCTTAGGACATAGTGCAAGAGATACATTTTCCATGCTTTTAAAGCAGAAGATCGTGATGGAGCCTAAGCCTTTTGCCATAGGAATGCGTGTGGAACATCCTCAGGAATTGATTAATTTGTCACAATATGGTAAAAAAGAAGCAGGAGAACTTGGAAATGCCATCTATAAACTGACGGCAGAGACAAGTGAGAAGCGTGGAGTCTATACCTTCTGTATGTGTCCTGGAGGATATGTCGTGAATGCTTCCTCGGAAGAGGGACGGCTTGCGGTAAACGGCATGAGCTACAGTGGAAGAAACAGTACCAATGCAAACAGTGCCGTGATTATTACAATTACCCCGGAGGATTACGGGGATGGAACAGATCCGTTAAGCGGAGTAGCATTTCAGCGTAAGATGGAAGAAAAGGCCTATCAGATTGGAAAAGGGAAAATTCCGGTGGAACGTTACGGAAACTTCAGGCGTGCAGTTTTGGAAACAGAACTTCAGGAACCGGAAGTCATACAGGATGATCAGAAGAAAACCGGGACAAGCGGAATGGAGGACATCACGCCCTGTATCAAGGGACAATGGACCCTGGCACCGGTGCATGAGATCTTGCCGGATGCCCTGAACCATGCGTTTGTAGAAGGCATGGAAGCGTTCGGAAAGAAGATCCATGGATTCAATGGAGACGAGGTTTTAGTGGAAGGAATTGAAAGCCGGACTTCTTCTCCGGTGCGGATCCTTCGTACAGAATCGGCACAGGCCCTTGGGGTTTGGGGATTATATCCCTGCGGAGAGGGAGCCGGATATGCAGGTGGGATCACATCAGCTGCCATGGATGGAATTTTTGTAGCAGAACAACTGGCCAGAGCACTTCAGAAGGAGGTGTAACACAATGAACCAAAGCATTGTTATGACGAAGCAGGAATTGCGAAACCGTTATCTGCAAAGAAGAAATGACCTGTCTGTACAGGAACGGAAGGAAAAGAGTATTCAGGTATTACAGAATCTGCAAACGCTTCCGGAATTTCAAAAGGCGGAGGGGGTGCTGATTTACCTGAATTACCGGAGTGAAGTAGAGACCATTCCCTTTGTGGAAGAGCTGCTTCAAAAGAGAGAGAAGAGGATCTTTGTTCCGAAGGTATGCGGAATGGATATCCGTTTTTATGAAATCACCTCGATAGAGGATGTAAAAAGCGGATATCAGGGGATTCTGGAGCCAAAGGAAGGAATGGAAGAATTCTCTGCGCAGAAACTGGATGCAAAGAATTGTCTGATCGTACTTCCAGGATCTGTCTTTGACCGGAAATGCAACCGCATGGGATATGGAAAGGGTTTTTATGACCGGTTTATGAAGCTGAATCCTCAGATATATGGAGCAGGATTATCCTTTGATTGCCAGGTAGCACCTGTGCTTCCTGTACAGGCACATGATTACCGGATGAATGCATTAATTACGGAATCCGGCTGTTACTTTAAGGAGTAAAGTGCAGTAAAGGATATAGAATCTGGAATGAAAAGATCAGAATGCTGTTACATAAATGCAGATAGAGAATAGACTGGAATGGAGAAAGGGAATGGAAGAGCTGACACTTTTAGGAGAACGTGCCGTGCAGGCAAAATATGAGCTGCAGCGCATGACAACAGAAAAGAAAAACGAGGTACTTGAAGCGGTTGCGGAGGCATTAATCCAAAACACGGAGTATCTTCTTTTGGAAAATCACAAGGATCTGGAGCGTGGAATTGCAAATCAGATGAATCCCGGGCTGGTTGACCGGCTCCGGCTTACGAAGGAACGCATTGCCGGTATGGCAGAAGGAATCCGTCAGATTGTAAAGCTGCCGGATCCGGTGGGGGAAATCTTAGACGATTATGAAGCGGAGAACGGACTTCATATTGTAAAGAAGAGAGTTCCCATGGGAGTCATCGGAATCATTTATGAATCAAGACCCAATGTGACAGCAGATGCGTTCGGATTGTGCTTCAAAAGTGGCAGTGCCGTGATCCTGAAGGGGGGAAGTGATGCAATCCGGTCTAATATGGCGATTACAAAAGTTATTCAGGATGCAGTGGTCCGAAATGGAGTAGATCCTTATGTGATCCAGCTCATTGAATCTACAGACCGCAGTGTAGTCAATGAATTTATGAAGATGAAGCAGTATGTGGACCTGCTCATCCCAAGAGGCGGCGCAGGACTCATACGCAATGTGGTAGAGAACAGTCTGATTCCGGTCATTGAGACAGGAACAGGAAACTGTCATATTTTTGTAGATGAAAGCGCCGATGTGGAAAAGGCGATACCGATTATCCTGAATGCGAAAACCCAGCGGATCGGGGTATGTAATGCCTGTGAATCCCTGGTGATCCACGAAAAGATCAAGGATCGTCTGTTGCCGGAGCTTGCCAAGGCCTTATATGAAAAGAATGTGGAGATCCGCGGAGACGAAGCGGTCCGTTCCTGTATTTCCTGTGTGCCGGCAACGGAAGCAGATTATGGAACCGAATATCTGGATCTTGTCATTTCCATGAAAACGGTAGCAAATGTGGATGAGGCAATTACTCATATTAACAAATACAATACCAGACATTCCGAAGCAATTCTCACAAATAATAAAGAAAACGCAGAGAAATTCTTAAATGAAGTGGATGCTGCCTGTGTTTATCTGAACGCTTCCACAAGATTTACCGATGGTTTTGAGTTCGGACTGGGGGCAGAAATCGGAATCAGTACGCAAAAGCTTCATGCCAGAGGACCAATGGGGTTGAAAGAACTGACTTCCTATAAATATGTTCTTGAAGGGGACTGGTTAAGCAGAAAGTAAGAATACAGAAAACGGGGACAAACAAATGAAAATTGGAATTGCATTATTGATTATTGCAGTAATCATGTGTATTCTGATCCTGATATTTTCCTTTGGAATGGTTCAGTTCATTACAAGACCTGAAAAGTGGTCACTTGAAGATTTCAAGAAACGGATTGAGGATGATGGTGTTTCTTTTGAATGTTTTTTAAAAAGCCGGCGTGAGGTGTTTAATGTATATTCTGACTATGGGTATGAGCTGCATGGTTTTCTGATGAAGCAGGAGAATCCAACGGATCGTTACGTGATCCTTACGCATGGATATTCGGGTAACCGGTGGGAATCACTTGCTTACGCAAATATCTATTATGAGCTCGGGTACCATGTTTATCTTTATGATATGCGTTATCATGGAGATAATGATGACGGCGAAGAAAGCTTTTGCTCCATGGGGTGCTATGAGCATATGGATATCTTAACCATAGCAGAAGAACTGAGAAGACGCTTTGGAGAAAAAATACGTATTGGACTCCATGGCGTAAGCCTTGGAGCCTCAAGCAGTATTCTGGCACTTCGTCTTTATGAGGGATTTTCCTTCTGCGTTTCAGACTGTGGCTTTGCAGATCTGAAAGACCTGATGGCGTATTTGTCCGGCAAATGGTTCCATCTTCCTAAAATGATGATGTATCCGGTAAATTGGGCATGTCACTGTAAATATCATTTTGATTTGATAAAAATAAAGCCATGGAAGGCATTACAGAAGAATATGGTAACTCCGTTGTTATTTATTCATGGAACGGCAGATGACTTTATCCTGCCTTCCCATGCAAAAAGGTTGTATGAGACAGCATCTTCCTATAAAGAGCTTCATTATATTGAGGGGGCAGAACATGCCAGATCCATTTATCAGGCACCAGAGGAATACCGGAGAATTGTAACAGAGTTTCTTAGAAGAGTTTGTCCTGACAGAACAGAAATATCCAGGCAGATAGAAATATAATATTTGGAAATCAGGAACCCCGCAGAAATTATCTGCGGGGTTCTTAAATCTGGTAACGGAACAGTTACAATAATATCATATAAAAAGGTCAGGTATTGAATGACTACTCAGCCTTAACTTCTTTCCAGAGTTCATTATATAAGGCATCGCCATCAGCACCTAAGTAATGGAAGGTTTCCAGATTGTTATACTGGGAAAGATCCGGGAATGCAATCCTGGAATTCTTAATATCTTCATCCTCGATTAAGGCTCTTGCTGCATCGTTCGGAGTAGAGTAGGTAATGTATTCGAAGTTCTTTAATGCGACATCTTCACGACACATGAAATCAATGAACTTCTCTGCATTTTCCATATTCGGTGCATTCTTCGGAATAACCCAGGAATCAATCCAGACGTTGGTTCCTTCCTTGGGAATTACATATTCAAGATCTGCATTTTCACGCTGGGTAAAAATGGCTTCACCGGAATAAATAACACCAATAGCAGCTTCATTACCGATCATTTTGTCACGGACCTGATCGATGACATAAGCCTGTACAAGCGGCTTCTGATCAATTAAGATCTGTTTTGCTTCATTTAATTCGCCTTCATCGAGGGTATTCATGGAATAGCCCTTTAATTTTAGTGCAACCATGAATGCATCACGGACAGAATCCTGCATAAGAATGTTGTCGGCATATTTTTCATCCCAGAGAATGGACCAGCTGTCTACCGGATCATCTACCATGGTCTTATTATAAAGAATACCAACGGACCAAAGCAATAAGGGATAGAATATTTATTTTCCGGGTCAAATTCCTGTGACTGGTCAAAATACTGCTGGCCGATATTCTTGACATTGGGAATGTTGTCAAAATTGATTTCCTGAAGAAGATCGTTTTCAATCAGCTTCTGGATCATGTAATCGGACGGGCACAGAACGTCATAAGCAGTAGCTCCGGCCTCTACCTTGGGATACATGATTTCGTTTGTTTCATACTCATCATAAACAACCTTGATACCGGTTTCCTCTTCAAACATGGTAATCGTGTCGGGATCGATATATTCGCCCCAGTTGTAAACGATGACCTCGCCGTTTTCGCCGCTTGCACCTTTCCCGCATCCGGTAAGGGCAAGAACAAAAAAAGCAGTGAGCAGTAAGACATAGATGGGTGTTTTTTTCATAATGTTCCTCCGTAGTTTTATTTTACTTTCTTTTTGGATATTTGCTTATCGGTCGGAGCCTTGTTTACTAAAATCAGAAGTACCAGAACCGTTACGAAAATAATCGTGGATAACGCATACATTTCGGGTTTGATTCCTTTTTTTACTTCGGTATATATTTTAGTGGACAGGGTATCCACTCCGGCACCTTTAGTAAAGTGTGTAATAATAAAGTCATCCAGAGACATGGTAAAGGCCATAAGGAATCCGGATAAGATTCCCGGCATGATTTCCGGAAGGACAACCTTATAAAAACCATAAACGGGGCTTGCACCAAGGTCTAAGGCAGCCTCATAGGTATAAGGATTCAATTGCTTCATTCTCGGCATAATGCTTAAAATCACGTAAGGAATGCAGAAGGTAATATGTGCAAGTAAAATTGTGCCAAGACCGAACTTTAATCCCATACTGATAAAGAGCAGCATCAGGGAAATGCCAGTGACAATTTCTGCATTCAGCATGGGAATGTTCGTAATTCCCATGACGATTGCGCGTGAACGCTTCTTTAAGTTCATAATCGCGATACACGCAATAGTACCAATCAGCGTTGAAACAATGGAAGCAGCGAACGCAATAAGCAGGGTATTGGCCAGTGCATTCATAATGGCTTCATTCTGAAATAAGGAAGTATACCATTTGGTTGTAAAGCCGCCCCATTTTGCCCTCGTTTTGCTGGCATTGAAGGAAAGCACAATCAACGTCACAATGGGGGCATAAAGAAAAATAAAAATCAATGTTACATAAATCCGCTGTAAGGTCGTCTTAATCATAAGAAGGATCCCTCCCCGTCTTTGTCAAAGATGGCAGAAAGTACCATGTTGACAATGATGAACAGCATCAGTACAATAGACAGTCCGCTGCCTAAATGCCAGTTGCTGGCCTGTGTAAATTCTTCTTCTATGACATTGCCGATCAGAAGAACCTTACTGCCTCCTAAAAGCTTACTGATTACGAAGGTGGTAAGCGCCGGAATAAATACCATGGTAATTCCACTGATAATACCGGGAACACTTAAAGGAAGCGTAATTTTGAAAAATACCTGTATGTTATTGGCCCCGAGATCCTTCGCTGCATGAATGATGCTGCGGTCAATTTTGGATAAAGCATTGTAAATCGGCAGCACCATGAAAGGAAGGAAGTTATACACCATGCCTAACACAATGGCATAGGGAGTGTTAATAATTCTAAGAGCCGGCAGATGCAGAAAATTCAGGATACTGTTAATGACACCTGTTTTTTCGAGAAGTGTCTGCCATGCCATGGTACGCAGCAGGAAATTCATCCACATGGGAAGAATGAAAATTAATACGATAAAGCTGTGCTGGTTCACGCCCATATTGCAAAGAATCATGGCAAGCGGATAGGCAAGCAGGAGGCATAAAACAGTTGCAATCAGGGAGAGCAGGAGAGCAAGCCACAATGCCTTTGCATGTTCCGCAGTAGTAATTGAAATAATATTATTTAAGGTAAATGCACCGGAGCGGTCGGTCAATCCGTAATAAAACACCATGCCAAGCGGAATGAGAATAAAAATAAGCGACCACAGAAAATACGGCGTACCTAATAATTTCTTCTTGAGTTGTGCATTATTCATCTAATTTCACAGCCTCCTCGTCTTCGGATGCAGGTTTGTTCATAATCTGGATATTGAATGGATCCACATCAATGCTGACTTCGCATCCGACAGGGAACATTCCGGTCGAATGTACCAGCCATTCAAAGCCATTTGCCATAACCTCCATTTCGTAATGAACTCCTTTAAAGATCAGGTGGGAGACAACACCTTTGATGCGGCCTTTCTCAAGATCGGTAGAAAGTACAACATCTTCAGGGCGGATTACAACATCGACCGGCTTATGATGTCCAAAACCGGTATCCACACATGGAAAGTTCACTCCGAGAATATTTACCAGCTTATCCTCAACCATCAGGGAACTGATGATGTTGCTGTCTCCAATAAAGTCTGCAACAAAAGCGTTTTCAGGTTCGTTATAGATCTTTTCGGGCGAACCGATCTGCTGGATATATCCCTGGTTCATAACGACGATGGTATCAGACATGGTAAGAGCCTCTTCCTGATCATGCGTTACATAAATAAAGGTAATGCCCAGTTCATTTTTCAGACGGATCAGTTCATACTGCATATCCTGACGAAGCTTTAAGTCAAGCGCACCTAAAGGCTCATCAAGCAGAAGTACCTTGGGTTCATTTACAATCGCACGGGCTATGGCAATACGCTGCTGCTGTCCGCCACTTAAGGAATCCGGCATACGATGCCCGTAGCCATCTAAATTTACGAGTTTTAAGGCATATTTGATTTTATCATCAATATAGCTTTTTGATTTGCCCTTGATTTTCAAGCCGAAAGCAATGTTCTCTTCAATCGTCATGTGAGGAAAGAGGGCATATCTCTGGAATACGGTATTTAACTGACGTTTGTTGGGCGGAAGCTTGGTGATATCCTTATCGTCAAAGATGACACGGCCAGTATCCGGTGTTTCAAAGCCGCCAAGAATACGCAAAGTGGTTGTCTTACCACAGCCGCTTGGGCCTAAGAGCGTCAGAAATTCATTCTCCCGGATATAAAGATTCAGGTCATCGAGAACCAGTTGGTCGTCGAAGGATTTGCTGATGTTTTTTAAGTCAATTAATACTTTGTTCATGGTAAGCTCCTTTTCTGTCAGTTAAAAGCTGGGCGGGGTGCTGACCCAGATGAGAACAGCACCGGTTTTCTGACCTGCCTGTATATAATGGGTGGAATCGGCCTTGAAATAAAAGGATTCCCCTTTTTTGACCTTGATTCTGCGTTTCCCTAAAACAAGGGTGATGCTTCCTAGCAGCACATATCCGAATTCTTCACCTTCATGGGGATTATCCGGGTAGGTCGAGCCGCCGGGGGAAAGCGATAAACGGATCGGCTCCATCATATTTTTCTGTGCGTTTGGGATAATCCATTCAATTTTGTTATGAAGTTCTTCATCAATTTTCTCAAAGTAGTCAGCTTCCTTAAAGGCAATCTGATTGTCTTCGGAATCATTAAAGAAGTCCTTCAGATCTGTTCCAAGGCAGGTGAGAATATCAAGTAAGGTTGCGATGGAGGGAGAGGTTAAATCCCGTTCCAGCTGTGAGATGAAGCCCTTGGATAATTCACAGCGGTCTGCCAGTTCCTCCTGGGTGAGTCCCTTCTGGATGCGGAGATCCTTGATTTTCGTTCCGATTTTGGTTGTGTTATTCATTAATATCCGCCTCTGTATCATCAAACAAAAAGTAAACAAAAAGTTTAGTGTTACTAAACACTGATGATTATTATACAAGATAGATTTCTAATGTCAATATCTTTTCCTTATCTTGTTTAAAGAAATAACTTATGGTAAAATCAAACATAGTTACGTACAATTAAATAACAGGTAATGAATCTGGATCAGGAACTCGTTACCGGACAAGGCAAGGGAAGATTATGGACAAGGATAAATATGTAGCATATGTCTCCAGCTATACCTGGGGAAATAAGAGTAATTTCGGTATCCGGATCTATGATGTGGATATGGAAAACGGCAGAATGACCGAGAAGGATCAGGTGGAGATTACGAATTCTTCTTATGTGACGATTTCACATAATCAGAAGTATCTGTATTCAATCACAGATTTTGGAGTAGAATCTTATGAGATTCAGAAGGATGGAAGCCTTAAGGCAATCAACCGTGCATCTATCAACGGAATGAGAGGATGTTACCTTTCTACCGATTATGAGGACAGATTCCTTTTTGTGGCAGGTTACCATGATGCGAAGCTTACGGTACTCCGTGTGGAAGAGGATGGTTCGATCGGAGAGATTACCGAGGAGATTTTCCATAAGGGACTTGGCAGTATTGCGGAGCGCAATTTCCGCCCCCACATCAACTGTGTAAAAATGACGAGGGATAACCGGTTCTTATGTGCTGCGGATCTGGGACTGGATCATATCGTGGTATATGAGCTGAACCACCATACCGGAAAGCTTCGTCAGGTGGATATCATCCGCAGTGAACAGGAGTCAGCACCCAGACATATGAAGTTCAGCAAGGACGGAAGATTCCTTTATATTGTACATGAACTTAAGAATTACATTGATGTCTATCATTACTATCTGGATGAACATGATCTTCCGGTTTTTGATAAGATCCAGAATATTTCAACCGTGAATGAATATCATGCAGGAGGAACGGCAGCAAGCGGTTTAAATCTTTCTGAAGACTTTAAATATATGGTAAGCTCCAACGCAGGAGACAACAGCGTCATTCTTTATTCAATTGATCATAAAACAGGAATGCTGACCAAGATTTTCTGTCTGCCGGTCAGTGGGGATTATCCGAAGGATGCAGCCCTGTTCCCGGATAACCGGCATCTGGTATCGTTGAATCATGAATCGGATACCATGACGTTCTTTACTGTGAATGTAAAGGATAAGACACTGGTTATGAACGGGAAGGAGATCAAGGTAGACCGCCCGAACTGCATCATTTTTTATAAGCTTCCGGAATAGTATATAAA
>ERZ1026850.1816-NODE-1816-length-10493-cov-19.552021_pt1 | contig 10493 bp, 11 predicted proteins | sample MGYA00380155_ERZ1026850 | MGnify/ENA primary metagenome ERZ1026850 (study PRJEB33269, sample SAMEA4719791) | human gut metagenome | biome: human-associated habitat; feature: organic feature; material: feces | place: Cameroon | collected 2013-10 ... | reverse complement strand
CGATAGTGATAGGTAACCCTTTGAAATTATCTCCGGGTTTTCCCCCACTTCACACCGGACATGCGACTTTCACCGCATCCGGCGTTCCATCAAGCATAGTTTCAGCAGTGATACACAATCACTCTTTCACATTGGCTAAGTTTGCTACTTTGCTGCCAGTAGCGGCAGTCCTGCGGTAGCACGCAGTTTGTTCACTTTGGTAATAACTTTGGCATTCAGAGAGTATTCCTTTACCAACGCCACTACAGACATCATGTCTTCCGAGCTGACTATTGCCAACCCCTGCAAAGAAAGAAGCAACAGGTTCTGGTAGCTGTCATTGCCCTTCTTACAGTCGTTTGTTTTCCTGTAACAGATACAGGTTTGGACATCCAGTTTCTTCCCGGTGATTGCACATTTACCGTCTTGCCCTGCATAGAGGGATACCCGGTTGTCGTTGTATCTCACTGATTCGGTCAATATCGGATGCCTCATCAGCCAGAGCATTGAATTTACGTCAACCCTGAGATTGTCGTGTATCTCTGCTCTACCTTCGGACGTATACGGATTGATTTTTCGGCTTTTCCGCATTGGAATCTTGAATTGCACGTAGGCTAATGGAACCAGTGGCGTTTCTCCAATCCATCGCATTTGCTTCGATTTTCCATACCGTTTCCTTAGATATCTGTTTTTGATTTCGCCCTGCTTCTTGATTCCGTCAATACGATGGAGAAGCTGTCCATTGATTGGACGGGCGATATCGCTGAAATTCAAGTTGACCCTTGTCGCAATGCAGTAATAGTCCTGCACTCCGATAACCTTGGCATTATAGTCCCCCACATTCAGGCTTATTTCTTCAGCCGTCTTACTGCTTTGTATTGCCTTGACACTGTCAGCCATCTCCTTGCTGATTCTGTGTATGGCTTTATCGCAGACATTTGAAGTTATCACCCACGAGTTACTTTTGCGCCGCAGTTTTATGCGAAAACCCAGGAACTCACTGTCACGTTTCCTGAGATTAGTCACTATTGACTTTTCATCAGACACTTCCAGTTTTAGCCGTTTCCATAGCCAGTCTTTGACTGCATAATAGGTTTTCTCTGCATCCTCTTTGGTTCTGCAAAATATCTTGAAATCATCCGCATAACGGACAATCCGCATCTCCTTGAGGTTGCTTTTCTTCAAGGCTGTATAGCTGTTGCACTTTTTCTCTGCGCCGTTGGGATAGTAGGTCACTTTACACGGATGTTTCATGTGCCTCACCATTTCATCCCACTGAGAGGCAATCCACCAGTCCAGTTCATTGAGGACAATGTTTGCCAGCAATGGTGAAAGGATACCACCTTGCGGCGTTCCCTTGGATGGGAGGACGTTTTCTCCATCAGGCATTTCGATTGGCGCTTTCAGCATGGCCTTGATGATCTGAATCAACTTGGTGTCCCGTATACCTAAAGTCCAGATCTGTTTTAGCAGCTTTCTGTGGTCGACGTTATCGAAGAATCCTTTAACGTCCACATCTACTACATAGTGAAGCTTGTTCCTTTGGGCGAGTCCATACGCATAGGAAATCGCATTTTCTGCGCTCCGACACGGTCTGAACCCATAAGAGTGCTCATAGAACTTTGCTTCGCAGATTGGCTCCATGACCTGCAAAATACATTGCTGTACTATTCGGTCAATAATACACGGTATTCCCAGAGGCCTCATCTTTCCGTTTGGCTTTGGTATTTCTACTCTTTTTACTGCTTTTGGTTCATACCTCCTGAACTGTTTCTGGATGAGCTTTACAAACTTATCCTCTGGCATGACTGCCAATGATTCTATTGTCCGCCCATCCGTGCCTGCGGTATGACTGCCATCATTGCCTTTGATATTTCTAAATGCCAGCTTGATGTTGTTGGGGGCGCTGATGATATCCATCAGATGCCCAAAGACTTCACCGCTTTTGCTGTCTGCATACAGACTGTCAAAGGTTTTCTGCATGTCATAGTATTCCGCATGTCGTAGCTTGCTTTTCTTCTTAGCTTTTTGTGCCATGTACATCACCCCATTTCTATGAAACCGAGCGACAATTTCTTTTTCTTACTCGACTGCATGAATAGTGGTTGTGTACTGCTGACGTTTTGCTTGACTTGTGGCCATTCCTAACCGTCCTCTTTTTCGCAGACGATATCATCGGTTCGACCACTGCTTTTCAGCAGGAATTCATCCGCTTATTATTCTTCGCCGGATTATCCAGTAGACCTCCTGCCTTTCCTTGTTCCGATAATCCTATCTGTACATACATACCTTTAGGTGTTCCCTCTGGGCCTGACAGCTTGGACACGCCTGTAACGTGCCACGGCGTTTCGTAACAACCATTTCTACTAAACCGTACTGCCTGGGCTTTAACCCACACGCCCATTTCTGAGCGTGGCACTTTTAGACCTTTACATTCGGGAGTTTCGTCAGACATCTCTGTCATTCTCACCATGGGTATCTTATAGACCCCCGGCATATAGGATGCACCGTCCACCTCTGGACAGCTTTCGTCAGCTTAACCTGTTACGGCATCTCTCTGCCGGCTTTACCGGGCTTCACACAGAGTTTGGCCTCTGCATGCCGGAGTATCAGGGGAGGCGTTTCAGGGCGTTACTCCTTCATTCCACCTCTCGAATTATCAGTTCACAGTACTGATTGAAACAGCGCTGTGCGCCACCTTTTCAGCGGCGAACAAGTCGCACGGTTGTAGTGCATACTCTTAGAAAAGTTAATGGTGTTCAGGATTTTCAGCTTGTAGCCGTTCTTCAGCAGTGCGTTCCCGCACTCGACCACGATACTGCCTTTCGGGTCTGTTACAACATACGAGCTGTGGCACTGAAGCAGGTTCGGTTTCAGCCAAAACCGGGTCTTGCCGCTGCCAGAGCCGCCCACCACCAGCACGTTTTTATTCCGGGCGTTCTTGGGGTCCGGCGGACGATTGGACATCATCAGCCGTTCCGTTTTGGTCAGGATGATGTTGTCGGCAAATTTCGGAGCCTGAAACGGTTCAATGTCCTTTGCATTGCCCCACCGGGCAGAGCCGTACTCCATGCCGTGCCGGTATTTCTTAGCGTTTTTGCTTCGCAAGTATACGGCAAGCCGTAGTTCTGCGCCGCAGAAGATGCCAATAAGCAAATCCAGTGGGTGCAGACTGGGCAGCGGGTTCGCAAATGCAGACGGGATCGTTCCTATCATGGACATAATGCGTTCGCCCAGTTCTTTCCCCTCGGCAAGTCGCCATGCTTCACCAAAGTTCGTTGCCACCAGCCCCAGCAGGATATAAGGCAGATACAGAGCCAGCAGTTTTGTCAGCTTTTTTGTACTCACAGGCCACGCTCCTGTTCTTTATTTCGGATTTTGCCGGGGAGTTCTGCCGCAGCCTGCACCAGTTCATGCAGCTTGGCAAGAACGGAAGGACGCTTCGATTTGTTCAGGAGCGAAGCCGAATATTCCTTGAATGCCGCCTGAAAGACCTCTGCATCCGGGGCCTTGAAAAAGACCAGATACCGGGGCGGCACTTCGGAGGTGTCCTTGCGGATGGCATAGTCGATGCCGTACTTTTTGGCGTACCGCTCTAAGCCACGGATGCCGGTTTTACTGATCTCCACGCTGGACACGCCCCGGTTCTGCCGCAACAGGGTACGGACGCTTTGCTTGCCTTGGGATGCTTTGTTTTTGTAGAGCCGTATGGCGGCTTTCACGCCATTCAGCACTGTCCGGGCGGTCAATTTCGTGGTTGAAATCATCAGGTTGAATGATTTCTGCTCGATTTCTTCCTGCATTTGCATCACCCCCTGTGCAGAAAATCGGAATCAGCGGTCAAGCCCTGCACCCTTCGATGGCGCAGCTTTGTTTTTCTCAGGGCGGACTGCCTCATCGGGTACACGAATGACCATCATCCGATGCCCCAGCCGGATAAAATCTTCGGGCTGATGGAACTTCTTCTCAAACTTCTCAGCCAGTTCCGGGGTGAGGGATGCAAAATCTTCTTCGCCCAGCCCGACTACCAGAAAAGTTCCGGCAACCACATCGTAGGCTTCGCCATGCTCATCCCGCAGGGCACGGTTCAGGGGCAGCCCCATCAGTTTTCCGTCATCATTGTAGACGATGGCAACCGGGTCGCTGAACGGGTAGCTGGCACCGATGCTGCCGCCGACTGCCTGCTGCAATGCTTTCAGATCGTTGTCGATCTCGACCTTTTCCGGATACTGTCCCGGTGCGATTTGCAATACGGAAAGAGTGTTTTCTTCCATTCCATTTTACCTCAGTCGATGCAGATGCAGGTCAGTGCATCCGCATCGACCATCAGTGTGACACTGGCGGTTTCCAGATACTTCTGGATGGCAAACATATCGCTCATGGTTAGGGGTGCGAACTTGCCATCATCCGTAAAGCGGTGGAAAATTACCGGCCCGGTCAGATACCGCTTGCCCATCAGCTTGATGACCTGCTTGGGGTTGTAGCGGAAGCCAAGCGGCTCCTCCTTGGAGATGCCGTAACCGGCATCGTCCTCATCGAAACAGGGCAGGATGTGCGGAGCCTCCTTCGGCTGAATTACGGTCAAATCCAGAACGGGTGACACGGCAGCGAAAAAGACATCCGTGCTGGCAAACTCGTTCTGCATTGCCATGTGCATGAATGAAAAGAAGCCCGTCACCGCATCGTCAATGTGGTCGATCTTCTTGCTCATGGTGTCGATGGTCTTTGCGGTTTTGAAAGCAATGGTATTGTTCATAGGCGTTTCCTCCAATATTTTTGCAAAATAAAAAGACCCGAATCGGGTCTTTTGGTTCATCATGCGGTCAACGCTCATTGCTGCGCCGACGCTTTTTCTGCCACTGATCCAGCAGTTTGATGATAATATCCTCCATCTGCTTGGGCGTGTAGGAGCGCGGAAAGTATTTCCGCAGGGTTTCGTTTTTGATGGTCACAGTATCCAGTTCGCTCTTTTTCTCCTTGCCCATCACATCAAAGGCGGCTTCATAGTTGAACTCGCCCTGCTGTGCCATCTTTTTCAGCTGCTGCGCCTGTGAAAGAGAGGGCGCATTCTGCGTGTCGTTCATGGCTTCAAGAAAATCCCGCTGCTGTTTTTTGTCCAGATAAGACAATTCCACGGCAGGGTTAAATGAGATTTTCTTCTCGTCCACCATGTCCAGCAGTTCAGGAACAAGGTTTGTCAGGCGGATAAAGCGGAATATCTGATTTTTACTGGTGCCAAGTTCCTCGGCCATTTCTTCACTTGACAGCTTTCCAAAATTATTCCCAAGTTGGGAATAATTATCTTGTGGTGGTCGCCCTGCTTGATGTTTCATGGCATCCAGCTTCATTTTGTAGGCAAAAGCCCTTTCACTGGGCAGGATGTGTTCACGCTGTAAATTGGAATCCACCATCAACAGAACAGCGGCATCATCCTCCATGTTGCGCACAATGACAGGCACGGTGTCCAGATGGGCAAGCTCTGCGGCGTGTTTCCGGCGGTGCCCGGAGATGATCTCATAGCCGCCCTCTGGTCTGGGGCGGGCAATCAGCGGAGCCAGCACACCGAACTGCGAAATGCTTTCCACCGTCCGGGTCATGGCATCATCGTCCAGAACTTTGAACGGGTGGTTCTTGAACGGAAACAGTTCACTGACAGGAATCTGCTGTACCTGTTCCCGCTGTTCTTCCTGCCGGGTTTCCTCCGAACTGAACAGGTCATCTAGCCCTTTCAGAGCTACGTTTAAGCCGCTTTTCGGCATCCGCCAACACCTCCCTCGCTAAAGATTGGTAGGCTTCTGCCACCTTGCCCTTTGGGTCATGCTGAAAAATGCTCTTGCCTGCGGCACTGGTTTCAGCGGCACGGACAGACCGGGGGATGGTCTGGTCGAACACCTTGATTTTACTGCCATATGCTTGGCGTATCAGAGTGTCGATCTGCTTTCCGTAGTTGGTGCGGCTGTCTGTCATGGTGAGCAGGATGCCCTCGATTTTTAATTTCGGGTTGATCTGCCGCCGCACCTTGCCGACAGTCTGCAAAAGCTGTTCCAGACCTTTGGCAGACAGGTATTGTGCCTGAACGGGAATCAGCGTGGTGTCAGCTGCCGCCAAAGCGTTGATGGTGAGCATTCCCAGAGAGGGCATACAGTCCAGCAGGATATAATCGTACTCCCGCTTTGCGCCCTCCAACACCTGTTTGAGCATTTTCTCACGGTTCATGCTGTTTACCAGAGCCACCTCCAGTCCTGCCAATTCGATGTTGGCGGGGATGAGGTCTACGCCCTCTGCATGGTGAAGGATGCCTTCACCGGGCTGGATAGGCTGGTCGTTCATGGCTTTCTGCATCAGGGTAGACAGCGTGGTGGGCAGTTCGTCCGGCTGCTGCCAGCCCATGCTGATGGTAAGACTGCCCTGCGGGTCAGTGTCCACAAGCAGAACTTTCTTGCCCTCCATTGCCAGCCCAATACCCAGATTTTCACAGGTAGTGCTTTTTCCGACACCGCCTTTCTGGTTTGTGACTGCGATAATCGTAGCTTTCTTTGCGATAACATCACCCCGCTTTCCGGGAACCATGCGCAAAGTCATGGTTCGTCAGGTTCTGATAGTGTAGATTCATGGTCGTGGGCGCATTGTAGAGCGAGGCAAGCAGATACTGCTTCATGTTCCGCACCGGAGTAGCATTTTCGGCAAGACTGTTCAGCACAAAGCGGATGTGATCTGCATTCAACTTTTTTAGCCGACTGCGCACCACCTCGGCGGGCTTATCATCCCCGGCGATTCGTACCATCCTGCGCTGGGTGGCACAGGTGTCCACCAGCAAATCTACGATTTGATAGATGGCATCCTCATCATCCGGGAAAAGTCGGAGAAGCAGTTCGACCTCCAATGCCTGATAAAAATAATCCTCAAGCTGCTCCCGGATGCCCCCGGAATAGATAGGGTCAGGATCGTTCCACTCTGTCTTATTCTTATCAGTCTTATTTGCTTGCGGTTTTGGCGGCACCTGAACTGCGCTTTGGGCAACGCCTGAATTGCTGTTTGCGCAATTCAGATTGTGCATTTTTGACAGTCCTGTGGTAAAGTCTTTGACGTAGATCAGGCTGGGTCTGCCCAGACCGCGCCGCCTGCGCTCGATCAGGTCGATTTCTTCCAGTTCCCGGAACAGCTTGACCGCCTTGTGCTCGGCGCAGCAGAGCGATTCCTGTACCTCCCGGACAGTGTAGATGATATACACCCGCCCCTGCTTGTCCATCCAGCCGTTCTTGACCGACAGGCTCATGCGGTCGAGCAGGATGCCGTACAGCGTCCGGGCATCCGTGGAAAGCTGCCGGAAACGGCTGTCCTGAAACAATGCCTTTGGGATGCGGAAGTAGGAAAACAGTTCGCCCGACTGACCATAAAAGTAGTCCAGCGTCATTTGGTGTAACCTCGGATTTTCAACTGTGAGTGCTTGTTCATGTGGAAAATCACCCTCTTTCAAAAATGAATGTAAAAACAGGTTGACTTTCACCAGAAAAAACGCTTACAATGGTGATAATCAAAGTGTCAACCGATGTAACAGGAGAAGATGCTTGTATGCTCAATGTTTTTTACGGTGATATGCCGAATGTGATTTACAATACAGCAGTCTATTTCAAGAACACTTATGAGGATGCGTGGATCACCGAACCGCTTTCCCGTGAGATGATACAGGATGTAGACCATTCCACAGTGCTGGACAGTGGTGTGATTGACAGCCCAGTATTGGGAAAAATCCCTCCGGTGCAGTTGTCTGGTGGTGTCAAAACGCTGATTCTGGTCGCCAATGAGCCGGATAAGGTGTTCAATGCCTCGACTTGCGGAGATAACTGCGCAAAGTGGCTCTTAAAAATCGCAGAAGAAAAAGATGTTACCATCAACCTCCGCCATCTTATGAACTTTGGAAGTGAACCGTTTGCGATTCGTATCCTGAATACGAATCAGATCGTCCATTCGATGAAAGAGCTTATTCCGGTTGCCGGACTTTATGTGTGAGGATGCTTTATGGTAGGAGCATATCGAGTCATTGTACAGAACAAGAAAATCAAGTTTGATTTTGAAATACGCCGGAACATCACGATTCTGCGTGGAGATAGCGCCACAGGCAAAACAACGCTTGTGGAAATGATTCAGGAGTACGAGGAGCTTGGCTCTGACAGCGGTATCACGCTGCAATGTGAAAGGAATTGTGCCGTGCTTTCCGGGCGGCAGTGGGAAAAGCAGCTTGCGGGTCTTTCACAGAGCATTGTTTTTATTGATGAAGGCAATGCTTTCACAGCTTCCAAAGAGTTTGCGGCGGCGATTCAAAAGACAGACAATTACTATGTGATCGTTACAAGAGAAAGTCTGGAAACGCTGCCGTACAGCGTAACGGAGATTTACGGAATTCGGACGTCCAAACATTTTGGCGATTTGAAGCAGACTTACAATGAGTTTTTCCAAATCTACGGAAAACCGGTGGGAACAGGCATCTTGAAGCCTGCGATGGTGATTACGGAAGATTCTAATTCTGGATGCCAGTTCTTTCGGAGCGTTTGCACAGAAAGTGGAATCGACTGCAAATCTGCAAGTGGTAAATCGAATATTTTCAAACTGCTGTTGGACGAAACAGCGCGGGAGGTTCTGGTGATTGCAGACGGTGCGGCGTTTGGGTCGCAGATGGAACGAATTATAGATTTGGCTATGATCCAGCCGAATTTTCATGTTTACCTGCCGGAATCGTTTGAATGGCTTGTTCTTCGTTCTGGATTACTGGAAGATGGAGAAATCAACGATATTCTGGAATCGCCGGAGAAATACGTGGATAGTCTGCAATACTTTAGCTGGGAACGGTTTTTTACGGCTTTGCTGGCACAAAGAACTTCAAACAGTTATTTGAGCTACACGAAATCAAAGCTGAACCCCGTCTATTTACAAGAACAGGAAAAGGATGCGATTCTTTCGGTCATACCGAAAGTACAGTTCAAGAACGAAAAAGACAGATAAAGGTAGTCGAGAACTGCTTGGTGTGTCCTCGGATTTTCAACTGAGAGTGCTTGTTCATGTGGAAAATCATCTCCTTCCGAATGGAATAGACAATTTTTATAGTCGGGTTTTGCATGGAAAAAAGTGTACCAGATGCAGAAATCAAGAGATGAGAATATTTTTGAATGATATTACAATTTGGAATTTTGAAAAGGAAAACGCAAGACAAAAATCAAAAAAGTGACGATAATAGGACGATTCTTTTGCGCTCGATTTATAAAATGCAGGACAGGCTGCTATTAAAAACCCGAGAGCATAAGGATTTTGTAGCGAATTATCGTTAAAAATCAAGCATAAAATAAGGCTCACCGTCAATTTTGGCGGTGGGCCTTATTTGTTTGCTCATGTATGAGGTGAATTGCGTTTAACACGGGGCTGCTTTCCAAAAGTATCACAGATACACCTCCACAGTCAGGTCGGTCCACGCTGTACGGCGGAACTGGTGGGGCATCTTGTTGGCTTCCCGGTAACGCTTGGCGGTTTCAAAGTCGATGGTGAAGGTGAGGATGGGCTTTTCCGACACAGCCATCAGATCGGCGCGCTCCTCTTTGGACTTCTTGCAGCCGGTGTTCAGCTTCCAGCGGTAGGAGTAATCGGCAATGGGGGTGACCACTTCAACGAACTGGTCAATCAATTCGGGAGCAAGACGGGCACCGTGCACATCGACCTTCTGAGAGAGAAAATCGTAGATCGCTTTCATGTCCGAAGAAACCGTCTGCGGTTCGGGCGCAGGGGAGAGAGCTTTCAGTTCCTGTTCCAAGCGGGCAATCTCGTCATCTGCCTGTTTGCAAAGGGCTTGGTATTCCTCTCTTGGCAGTTCGCCGTCTGCACGCATGGCAGCGTAGTTCAGCTTGCGTTTTTTTATTTTTTCGATCTGGCCCTGAATCGGTGCAGCGGACATTCGTGTGGCAGCTTTTCCGTTCTGGCAGCTTTCGATCATCTTGCAGGCACGAAGGATGGCTTTATTCTGATTGCCCCAGACCTTTTCAAAGATCTTCTTCGCCATCAGTTCCAGCTTCCACTCCGGGATGGAAATGGCATCACAACTGAGCTGCTGGGTCATGTTGTGCTCCAGAACGAAGGAACGGGTCGGATTGACGGTTCGCATATTGCATTGGTAGCCAAAGACCGGCGTTCCGTCCTTCAGTTTACGCCAGTTGAAAATGCGGTATTGCCGGAAAAGTGAACACGACTCATGCGTCGCCGCCTTGCCATGGGCGGCACTGCCGACAAAAAGAAAACCGTCACCGCAAGAGAAGTTTCTCTCGTGCGCTGACGGTTTTTTCGGGACCGGGTCAGACCGACCCCTGTGCGGGAAAATGATAAATAGGGAGGTACTGCCGGAACTTCTTGTCGTGCAGGTGCGGTAAGTTACAGCAGGGTCTTGACGTAAGCGGCCAGCTCCTCGTCCTTGCAGGAGGCGAAGAACAGCTCAGAGAACTTGGCACCGGCCACAGCGCCCTTCAGCAGCTCCT
>ERZ1026850.1814-NODE-1814-length-10501-cov-16.751962_pt1 | contig 10501 bp, 8 predicted proteins | sample MGYA00380155_ERZ1026850 | MGnify/ENA primary metagenome ERZ1026850 (study PRJEB33269, sample SAMEA4719791) | human gut metagenome | biome: human-associated habitat; feature: organic feature; material: feces | place: Cameroon | collected 2013-10 ... | reverse complement strand
CTCTGTTATTGCAGGATTATTGAAAAATTCGCCATTAGTATTACCGAAATAGGAGTGTGAGATTATTGCAGAATGTACGGATGCTGAAAAGAAACAGTTTATGCAGGCATTTATTGAGCTTATCGACATCTTTACGGAAAGACGTGAAGATGGTAATTAGATTAGGAATATCAAATTTCAGTTTCCGACACTTGAAACGGTTTGTTTGCTGTCGCGAGTGTAACCGTAAAATCAACGGTATTAATGAAGAAAAATATATTCCATCTTACGTGCAAATGGTGTAGAATAATACCAATACACGGAGGACAAACATGAGGACGCTATATACATTTGACAAACACAACTATTCCGATGATATGGAGGTATTTGAGCGCTTCGCGGTGCGCGCGGTAATTATCAGAGACGGAAAGCTTGCCATGCAGCAGGCCGGTGAGGGTTACTACAAGATACTGGGCGGCGGCATCGATGCAGGCGAGACCAACGAGGTGGCGCTGGCGCGGGAGGTGCGCGAGGAGGCAGGGCTTCTTGTCGTGCCGGAAAGCATCAGGGAGTGCGGCAAGGTCATAGAAAAGAGACGTGATATATTTGAGGCTGACAAGATATATTACTGTCACACCTACGTGTATTTCTGTGATGTGAGGGACGAGCATGTGGCAGCACAGATGACAGACAGCGAGATAAGGCTTGAGTATCATCTGTCATGGGCTACGCCGGATGAGATAATAAAGGCCAACAGAGCCTTTCTTGATAAAGAATGGATAGCAAGAGACACTAAGATTGTTGAGTTGATAAAAGAAATGTGTTAAAATAATGCCTGGATGTAAATCCGGGCATTTAATATAAGGAGAAGCAGTATAAATGGATAAAAATAAAATCAAAAATAAATTAAAGGATGACCCGGCCTTCACTCTTGAGGTGCAAAACCCGGAGGTTGAGGCGCTGATGACACAGTATTCAAGCGACAAAAAGGCGGAGACGCTCAATAAGCTCATTGAAAAATGCACTAAGAGCAGATTCCTGGTACCTGCAAATGTCGGAGAGAACAACAAGCCGATTCCGCTATTTATTAAAAACGGTGAGGGAGAGGCTTTCATGCCGATTTATACCTCAAAGGCGCAGCTTTCTAAGGATCATCCGTCACCATGCATTGTAAATATGCCGTTTCTTGCAGTCAACAATATGGTGGCAAATAAAGAGTCAAAGCTTGATGGTATCGCATTCAACCCGTTCACTCACAATCTGATTTTCAAAAAGCCTCTTGTAGAAAAGATTGAGGCGGTGGAAAAGGCAAGAAGAGAGGGACATCCTACATCACCGACAAAGGGCAAGACTGTACAGATGACAGCAGAGCAGTATGTCATCTTTGAGCGTATGCAGTATGAACATATTTTCCTGCCGGCGAAGATGTTTGAGGGCGGAAAAGAGTTCATGGACCGACTTGCCGATGAGAAGGAAAAGCTAATAGATGAGCTGTACGAGGAGGCATATCAGCAGAAGCGTATGTATCCGTATATGGAGGAGGATTTCTCTGTTATGTCTATGCAGATTTCAGATACGCTCAATGTTACCAGAGTTGATTTCCCGACAAGAGATATGGCTCCAAACTGCGCAATCCGTGCTTATCTCGTGTGGGATGATGCTGCGTCACAGGGCAGATATTTTGTAATTGATGCGAAGGGCGATAAAACTACTGAGCTGGCTGAGATTACAGAGGATTACAAGCGTCTTGGATATGGAGCTGCACCGGTTGAGGGTGCTGAGCTTCAGACTGTTCTTGACCTGGTTAAGAACAGTGCAGAGGAACAGAATTAGAAAAGTAATGTAGGGCAGGATATATAAAGGAGGTCGTGTATGAAGGAGTTTTTAGGCAGAATAAAGGCTGATTTTCTACTGTCATCAGTGCTTTGCATAGCGCTGGGACTGGTGTTTATCATATGGAGAGCTTCGGTGCTCACGATTGTGGCCAATGTGCTTGCGGTAGTGCTTATTATCATCGGAGTGGTCTATATGTGCAGCTATTTTTTGAATATAGTTACAAACGGGCTTTCGGCACTGCTTGGACTTATGGTTTTGGCAGTGGGCATATGGTTTCTGGTGCAGCCTCAGGTTGTTGTGAGCCTGATACCTATAGTCATCGGTCTGGTGCTCATTTTTCACAGCATCAGGAGCATTATTGAGGCGGTGGATGCCAGAAAATACGGTTACGGAGGCTGGAGTGTCGGTCTGATTTTTTCAATAATCAGTCTGATTTTTGGAATAATCTGTGTGACAAATGCATTTGATGTAATGAAGACAGCCACTGTTGTTGTCGGAATCATATTGATTTTCAACGGAGTGTCCAATATCTGGATTACAAGCCGTGCTACAAAGGCGGAGAGCGCCTACAACAAGCAAAAGGAGTTTGAGGCAACGTTTGTCGAGGACAGAAAAGAGGACAAATAAGCAGTAACAGAAAGGCGACAGAATGCGTCGGATGGAGTTTAAGATGGAGAGACCCGGACTTACCAAGGTCGGTGACCATCTGAAGGTAACAGAGAGCAAGCTTCCAACTTCATATTATTATACGATAGAGCATGCGATTGCCATGTCGGGAAACTATGTGGTCAGTGAGAGGCTCAAAAGCCGCGAGGGCGATGTCGTGGATGTGAGGGAGACTGAGAAGGGCTACTTTGTCACGATGGAGTTTGATGAGTAATGACACAGCAAGGTAAGAATGCAATAGATCTGGTGCTCGCTGAGAGCCTTATAGAGCTTTCAGCGAAAAAGCCAATCGATAAGATTACAATTAAAGAGATAACGGACAAGGCCGGAGTTATCCGCCCCACGTTTTACAATCATTTTCAGGACAAGTACGAGCTGATAGAGTGGATTATCAAAAACGAGCTGCTTGAGCCCATCAAGCCACTGCTCAATGCCGGAATGATTTTTGAAGCGATTGTGCTGATGCTCAATAATATCACGGCAAACAGTGTTTTTTACAAGAAAGCACTAAAGCTGGAGGGCGCTGTGACGTTTAATCAGATTGCCATGAAATGCGTCTATGAGATGTTTATGAATATCATAAGCGAAAAGAGCACAGGAAAGAAATCCAAATACCGCTGGCTCACACCGGAGGTGATTTCTACATATTATGCGCAGTCGTTGTGCTTTATCACGGAGGGTTGGATAGCCCAGGGCATGGATGACATCGAGCCAAAGGAGATGGCTGAGGCATACATGTATCTGATTACGCGTTCGATGGATGATATACTAAGTGAGCTGTAGAGGACAATTGCCATGGAAAATGACGGCTTGAGCAAGCTAATAAAGCAGAATCATAAAGAGGCATGCGTTCATATAAATATAAAAATGCTGTGAAAAAGTGTCAGAAATCAAATACAATATCATATATGTGTCATATCGGATATACAAATTGATGGATTTGTATATCTCACATGACAAATCGAAGAGATTGAATATTTATTTATTCGGTCTTTTTTTTTATACTTCAATACGAATAAAAGAAAGAGTGGTGAATCTAATGATTAAATTTGGAAAAGGAGTCGTAAAACATCGTGTGCTGATACTGATAGTTGCATTTGCACTGCTTATACCGTCGGGCATCAGCTTTATCAACACGAGAATCAACTTTGATATCCTTTCTTATCTGCCAAGCCAGATAGAGACTATGAAGGGTCAGGATATCATGGTAGATGAGTTTGGAACCGGAGCGTTGTCTTTTGTGATCTTGGAGGATATGAAGGATCAGGACATAGAGACTCTGGCTGATGACATTGAGGACATTGAGGGTGTTAAGGATGTCATCTGGTACGGAACAATCGCTGATTCCACATTGCCAAGAGAGGCAATTCCGGATGAGGTGTACGACGCATTTAACAACAAGGATGCAAACAGCCAGCTCATGCTCGTCACCTACAGTGACACAATGGGTTCGGATGAGACAATGGAAGCCGTCAACAAGATGGATAAGATGGTGAAAAACCACTGCTTCGTAGCAGGAATGGCAGCGGTCAACGCAGATACAAAGACACTTGTTATGCAGCAGGCTCCTATATATGTCATCATAGCAGCATTGCTTTCAATGCTTGTCATGGGAATTACAATGGATTCAATAATTGTTCCGATGTTATTCCTCCTAAGCATAGGAATGGCTATTATCTATAACCTGGGAACAAACTTTATACAGGGACAGATTTCATACCTGACACTGGCACTGACAGCAGTATTGCAGCTCGCCGTAACAATGGATTATTCGATTTTCCTGTGGCACAGCTATCAGGAGCAGATAGACAGATATGACGGAGACAAGAAGCGAGCCATGGCACATGCCATTTCCCACACAATTGTCTCAGTAACAGGAAGCTCAATCACAACAATCGCAGGCTTCGTAGCCCTCTGCTTCATGAGCTTTACACTTGGACTTGACCTGGGAATCGTAATGGCAAAGGGCGTTGTATTCGGAGTTATCGGATGTGTAACAATTCTCCCTGCACTGATTCTTGCATGTGATAAGGCCATCGAGAAGACAAAGCACAAGATTCTTATGCCGGATGTTTCAAGGATTGCAAGCTGGGTAACAAATCATTATAAGATACTTGCAGTGATTTTCATCGTAGTGCTCATCCCGGCAATATACGGATATACTCATGACCAGGTCTATTATGACCTTGCAGGAACCATGCCTGACAGTGCATACAGTAAGCAGGCCAATGACAGACTCAACAAGGAGTATGCTATGGGTGCCACACATATCATCATCGCACCGAGCGACATGTCAAAGGCGGACAGCATAAGCATGATAGATGATATCAAAAAGGTCGATGGAGTAAAGCTTGCAGTATCGCTTGACTCAATACTCGGACCTACAATACCGGATGATATGGTGCCGGATGAGGCAAAAGAGATATTCAAAAACGGTGATTACCAGATGATGCTTGTTTCATCAAAATATGCGACAGCATCTGATGAGGTAAACAACCAGATAACAGAGATTAAAAAGATAGTAAAGAATTACAGCGAGGACGCAATGCTTATCGGTGAAGCACCTTGTACAAAGGATCTTATCACTATCACAGATACAGACTTTAAGCGTGTAAGTGCGGTATCAATCGTATTGATATTCCTTATCATCCTCGTAGTATTCAAATCAGTATCGCTTCCAATCATACTTGTAGCGGTCATCGAGTTTGCAATCTTTGTAAACATGGGAATTCCGGGATTTACAGGAACGAAGCTTCCGTTTATCGCGAGCATCGTAATCGGAACCATACAGCTTGGTGCAACGGTTGACTATGCGATACTTATGACAACAAAGTACAGAAAGAACAGATACACCGGAATGGACAAAAAGCCGGCAATCACAAAGGCACTTGCAGATTCGACAAACTCAGTTATCGTCAGTGCACTCTGTTTCTTCGCCGCAACCTTTGGTGTAGGACTTTATTCAAACATTGATATGATCAGTTCTATCTGTATACTGCTTGCACGAGGCGCAATCATCAGTATGTTTGTAGTAGTATTTATACTTCCGTCAATGTTTATGATTTTTGACAAAGTAATATGTGCCACAAGCGCAGGCTTTAAAAACAAGAACCTGACAGCTTAGTAATCTGATTAATCATAAATGAGGGATAAAATACTTTTTGGCCCTCATAACATAAAAATATGACCTCAAAAACAAAATCAGGAGGAATTAGACATGAAATTACCAGAATTGAAAGAAAAGTTAAAAAGTAAATATATTGTCCGTGTTGTAGCCGGAGTCCTCACAATAGCACTTGTAGGTACAGGAATCGGAGCAACAGCGGTTTTTGCAGAGAAGAACAGCACCGCAGTCACAGCCGAGGCAGACAGCACAACAGACAGCAGCAAGGATGCTGATGACATAGCAGATAAGCTCATGGACAGCGTATCATTAAAGGATAACGATGCAGACAAGGACGAGAGCGTATATCTCATCTCAGATGCAAACGGCAACGTAAACAAAACAATCGTAGTAGATCACCTTAAAAATAAAGACAAAAAGGATACCTTGGAGGATGCTTCAAACCTTTCAGATATCGAGAACGTAAAGGGCAAGGAAAAATTCACACAAAGCGGTGATAAGCTCACATGGCAGGCCGGCGGCAAGGATATTTACTACCAGGGCACAGCAACAGAGGAACCACCTGTAACACAGAAGGTTACATACTACCTCGATGGAAAAGAAATCTCACCTGAGGACCTTGCAGGAAAATCAGGAAAGGTCAAAATCCGTTTTGACTACACAAATACCACATCATATACAGAGACAGTAAACGGCGAGAAGCAGACAGTTTCCGTACCATTTGCAGCAATAACAGGACTTGTACTTGGTGATGGCTTCGAGAATATCGAAGTGACAAACGGCAAGGCTGAGGTAAGCGACTCATCAAGCGTAGTGCTCGGCTATGCACTTCCGGGCTTAAAGGATAGCCTCGGAATCAAGGACGGAGATCTCGATGGCGATGTAAATATCCCTGAATACATGGAAATGACAGCAGATGTGGAGAATTTCTCAATGCCTGCAGCCATGACCTTCGTGGTAAACGCATCTGATTATGTAAGCACAGACGGAATTGACACATCAGACCTCGATGACATGATAAATGACTTAAAGGATGCCTCAACACAGCTTCAGGATGGTTCAAAGACACTGGCAGAGGGTACCGACACACTTTCTGACGGACTTTCAACATTGCAGAGCAAGCTTGGCACATTCGCATCAGGAGTTGGCACACTGCAGAGTGGACTTAAGACATATACTGATGGTGTTAGTACATTAAGTGGTGGGCTGAATACACTTGGAAACAGCACAGGAGCCCTTGTGTCAGGAGCAGATAAGCTTAATAGTGGAGCAGGACAGCTTGCAAGCGGAAGTGCAACACTTAAGGATGGTTTGAAATCATATACGGATGGAGCAAGCACACTTGCAGCAGGAGCAAGCAATTTAGATGCAGGTATGGATACACTTAAGAGTGGCACAGACACGTTGTCACAGAGTGCTCCATCTCTTGTGTCTGGTGTAAATTCTTTGTCAGATGGAATTAATACTTTAGATAAAGCTTTAAAGACCCCGATGTCAGATGAAGAAGCTGCAAAGTATAAGGAAGCTGCAAAAGCAGGAGTAGATGCAAAACTGGCAGATGATACTAATGCTACAAGTTATAATAATACAAAGAAATATGCTGCTTATGAGTATTATAAAGAAATGACAAGCGATAGCAGTGTTGAAAAAACTGTTGAGAGCCTTAAGGCTAATAAAACTTTATATAATATGATATATTCAACAGTTGAAGCACAGGTTAAACAACAGATTGAAGCCACTGTTGTACAACAGGCAGGTGAGGCTTTGGTTAAAAAGTATGAAGATCAGTTGGGTTCAAGAGAATCAGCAATAAAAGCAATATATAAGGCTTCAGGCAAAGATTATGATAACGATGTTAAAGCATTATCTACAAGCAATACTGACAGTCAGTTAAAAACTATGGCTACACAGGTATTAGATGGAGTAGCAAGCAGCTCAAAGGATGCAGTTGGAACATCTGTTGCAGACGCAGCAAAAACGGGAGCTGAAACCGGAGCACAGGAGGCTGTAATTACCGGAATTGATTCTACAAAGAAAAATATTTCAGACCAGATTAATGCAAAACAGGAGAGTGGAGAGAGTTTGGTGAGTGGTGCAACAAAGCTTAATCTCGGAGCTAAGGTCTTGGCAGAAAAACTACCAGAGCTTACCAAAGGCGTTGCAGACTTAAAAGATGGTTCGTCTCAGCTTAATGCCGGAGCAGCAAAGCTTACATCAAACAATGATACACTTAACGCCGGAGCAACAGCACTCAATGCCGGAGCAAGCCAGCTTTCAGCCGGAACACAGTCACTCATTAACTCTGTACCAACTCTCACAAGCGGTATCAAGCAGCTTGTGGACGGTTCAAACACACTTGTAGCAAACAACGCACAGCTCAACAGCGGAGCCTCACAGCTTGCAGATGGAACAAATCAGATAGTCTCAGGTGTAGACCAGCTCACAACAGGCTCTAAGACACTTTCAGAGGGTGCACACACACTTGCAGACGGTATGGTACAGTTCAATGAGGAAGGAATCAACAAGATTCTCGATGCATACAACGGTGACTTAAAGCCATTCACCGACAAGCTTCAGGCAGTAATTGACGCAGGTGAGGAATATCAGACATATTCAGCAATCGCTGATGGACAGACGGGCAGTGTTAAGTTCATATATAAATTAGCTTCAATAGATGCTAAGGCAGATAGCGACAAATAATTATAATTAACAGTTACGGATGTTTAAACATCAGGGGAGGCAAAAATGGGCTGGATAGAATATCTGTTAATCGTGGCGGGGAGCTCGCTTGAGATTTTCGTTGCGATGGAATGTCAGGGTTCCCTAGTTCAAAAAATAAATAAAAAACAGCTTACAGCCATTTGCGTCATAATTGCGATTTGTCAGTTGTTAGCAATGTATATCGGATATTTCCTATCAAGCTTCCTTAATGGGAAATACTCGGTGAAGGATGAAGCACTTTTAGGAGAGATAATTTCTATCGGAATACTGATAGGACTGGGGATTAGGCTTATAGGAAAGGCTATAAGAAACGAAAGGATTGAGGAGCACTGTCAGGCACAGCTTGACATGAAAAGAGTGCTAAGGATAGCAGGAATCACCGCATTTTATACGGTTCTTGCAGGAATAGCATTCGGCTTCCTTGGTACCGGACTTCTCACCATTATGATAATGGTGGCGCTGCTCACTGTCATCTGTATAGTGGCAGGCATTTACACAGGATATCACTTCGGTTTTGAGCAGAAGACAAAAGTATATATCGTGGGGGCGATACTCTTTTGGGCGGCTGGAATTGATGTGATAGTAAGGCTTGTAAGTGCAAAATAATGCATAGGGCTCTGTTCGTAAGGACAGGGCTTTTTTGCTGTCCATTGAAGTATGAAATACTTTGCTTGAAATAAGGTGTAAACTTCTCATGAAAATAGTTTCTCGAAGTTGGTGTATTATCATTATGTCAGCAAGAACTGACATGAAAAAAGTAAACCACAGGTTTATTGAAAAAACAGGATGAAGAAAATAAAATTAACAGTAGACGGAATTGTATCACAAGCGGTGCAGAGCTTACAGGTGCAACACTTACTGTACTTGATAAGGATGGAAATGTGGTAGACACATGGACATCTGATGCTAAGGAAGCACATGTGATCAAGAGACTTGTAGTTGGCGAGATTTACACACTTCGTGAGGAATTTGCTCCTTACGGATATCTTAATGCAACAGATATCCAGTTTACAGTAGAGGATACAGGCAAAGTGCAGCATGTAGAGATGAAGGATGAAGTTCCTACAGGTTCCATTGTCATCAATAAGGACGGCGAATTTGTAACAGATACTACTCTTATGAAGGGTTACTGGTACGACTTTATCTTCAATTTCTTCAAGGACAGCCTTGCAGGAGTAACTTTTGATGTATATGCAAAAGAGGATATCGTAAGTGCTGACGGACTTGACACTGTATATCATAAGGCAGGAGACAAGGTGGCAACCATCGTGACAAATGATAAGGGTATCGCAAGAATTGATGACCTTCCACTTGGCAAGTATTATCTTGTTGAGACAAAGACAATTGATGGATTTGTATTAGATGATACACCGATTGAGGCAGACTTTTCTTATATCGACCAGAACACAAAGGTTGTATTTGCAGGAATGGATGTGACAAATGAGCGTCAGAAAGTGCAGATTACTGTAACCAAGACTGATTCAGAGACTAAGGAAGCACTTGAAGGAGCAGTATTCGGCTTATTTGCGAAAGAAGATATCGTGAACAAAGATGGCAAGGTAATCGTAAAAGCTGATACACAGATTGAGAGAACAGTAACAGGCAAGGATGGAAAGGCTGCATTTACCTCTGACCTTCCGCTTGGACAGTATTATGTCAAAGAGATTGAGGCACCAAAGGGATATGTGAAGTCTGATAAGATTTTTGATGTTGATGCTTCATATCAGGGAGATAAGGTAAAGGTTATCGAGTTTGACGCAGCATTTGAAAACGCACCAATCAAGGTAGAGATTTCAAAGACTGATATCACAGGCGAGAAAGAGTTGCCTGGAGCAAAGCTTTCTGTTATTGATGCTGATGGAAAGCTTGTTGAGAGCTGGATATCTGAAGCAGGAAAGACTCATATGATTGAAAGACTTCCTGTTGGCAAGTACACACTCAGAGAGGAATCTGCACCGTATGGATATAAGGTGGCAAGTGATGTAACCTTTGAAGTAAAGGAGACAGCAGAAATCCAGAAGGTATCCATGAAGGACGAGCAGGCAGTAGGTAAGATTGTCATTGAGAAAACTGACAAAGTAACCGGAAAGCCGATCGAGGGTGTTGTATTTGAAGTAAGAGATAAGGACGGAAAGGTGCTTGATACACTCACTACTGACAAGAATGGTCATGCAG
>ERZ1026850.1810-NODE-1810-length-10518-cov-3.891523_pt1 | contig 10518 bp, 16 predicted proteins | sample MGYA00380155_ERZ1026850 | MGnify/ENA primary metagenome ERZ1026850 (study PRJEB33269, sample SAMEA4719791) | human gut metagenome | biome: human-associated habitat; feature: organic feature; material: feces | place: Cameroon | collected 2013-10 ... | reverse complement strand
AATTTATGCTGCGGCGGGGTAACAAAAACCTCACAACCGCAGTTTAAGCAAGCTGAGTAATTGCAAAAGCGAGTGCCAATAGGCCATTAGGCCGCCTTGTTCCAGCAAGGTTAAGTAGGTACTCGCTTTTTTATTATAGCAAAAAGGTTTTGTTATGAATGCTGTATATAAAAAATTACCCCTTACTTGTTTTAAGCCCGAAGAAATCGTGCGCGACCGCGTAGGCAATGTGTTTATCACGCGTGAGGGCGTAGCGGCTGTATTGGGCATTTCGCTGGTAGCGTTGAGTACCACGGCCAAGAAAAGAGGCCTGTTGCCACTGGCAAGATACATCCACGGGGTAAAGCCTTATGTGTTGGAAGATGTGGAGGAATACTACAACAGAAGGAGCAAATGGTAATGATTAGGGAATTTTATCGTACTTTAACACACCCCGAGGAGTGGAGCCTTGTTTCCATTTTACTGGTGGGGGAAGCAATGGCGTTTTTAATGGCGGTACTGGCCGTAAATGCGTTTGATGCGCAGTTTTAATTTGCAAAATGGTAAGGCGGATATGATGCTAGAACTAGGACCGAATTTAACTTGCCTGATTATGATTGGACTCGTTTTTGCCCTTATGGGGCTTATGGTATGGAGGGCGTAATATGGCAAAGTATTGTAAAAAACCAGTAGTTATTGAGGCCGTGCAGTACACCTATCCGGCTAGCGTGGAATTATTAATGCTGCTTAAAAGGGGGAACCGGGCATACTGTTTTGACGGGGAGCGTCTATTTTTAAACACGTTGGAGGGAACGATGCACGCAACCCCGGGGGATTATGTGATTTTGGGTGTACACAGAGAATTATACCCCTGCAAGCCGGATATCTTCAAAAAAACGTATGAAAAAGTGGAGTAAAAAATGACAGTCAAAATTGAAATGGATATGCCCTGTGATTGCGGCGATTGTAGATACTCTGAAAAGGGTTATCAAGACGGCAGAATATTCTGCCGTTTGACGAAACACGATTTCCCAGCCTTAGATGGAAATACATCCAGATTTGCGACTTGTCCTTTGAAAGAGTGCGAATAGGAGAATAGTATGGCGTTACCAGTAAAACTTTTTATCTCTGTTGTTTTATTAATTATGTTTGGAACCATCTTGTTTGGTTTGTACGAGAAGTATTTAGATATCCAAGCCAAGCGTTCTTTGGCTCACTTAAAAGATTGCCCCTGTCTTATGGTGGTGCAAAATGAAAACTAAATTAAAACAGGTTGCACATATGCATAGTTTCAGAGATAAAGCAGGACGTGTGTTCGTAGCGTGCAGTGAATGTACTCGCGGTGGCAACGGTTCTGACAAAGACAAATGTTCTTGCGGGGGGCGCGTGAAACAGTTTAGGGGACAGGGTTGTTTTTGTGGAATTCTATTGCCCAAATACCACGAGGTGCCAAATGCAAAATTCTAAACTGAAACCGTGCCCGTTTTGCGGGAGTACTTTTATACGGACCGCAGTCGTTGGAAATAACGGGGAGTATGCAAGTTGGTGCGAAAATTGTATGGCGAACGGCCCTTTAAAATGCCGAAGGAGTAAAGCCATAGAAGCGTGGAACCACCGCTCGGAGGTACAGAAATGACAGAATTTGTGGATTTTTTATACTGGTCGTTTTTTTGTGCGTGGACTGGTATATGTTTTAGGTTGGGACAAGCAACGGCAGATGCCTTGTTGAACAAAAAGTCTCGCCATTTGGAGGAATAAATTATGACACCTATGCAGATGTATTGGGTATTGAAATTAGATGATTTCGGCAATGCTTGTTCAGCATTTATTTTCTTACTTTTAGGGCTTTCTGCCGCTGTTTTTGCGCTGTTCGTTTTCGCTCGGGAAGACGATAACGAAGAGGTACAAAAGATAGCGTTAAAATCATTTTGTTTAGCATTGATTGGTGCTTTGTTTTTTGGCGTAGTTAAAACATTTTTACCCAGTACAAAACAAATGGCTACTATCTATATAGTGCCCGCTATTGCAAACAATGAGAAGATACAGCAAATTGGCGGCAAAACGCTGGATATTACTAACCAGTTGTTGGATTTAACCAAGGATTATTTATCAGAAAAGGCGGCCGACAATGGCAAATAAGCAGAACTTTTGCCAAAGGTGCCACCAGGTACCCCTGACGGAAAAGAACCAAAAGTATTGTGCGGATTGCCGCGAGGAACAAGACCGCCAGTCCCGCCGCAAGTGGTATGCCAACCACAAAGGACAGAGAAGAGCCTATCATTTAATGGCGCAGAAAATGCCAAAACTGCCCGGTATTACATTTAGTTTTACAAGTGGCAAGTGGTATTGGCAGAAGGAAAATTTGGGCAATGGACCGTTTGATTCCTTAAAGGCGGCCCGGCTGGATGCCAAAAGGGCTTTTGTATAGATTTTCCGGCTAAGAGAACCGGACGGGCGCGAAGAACTCCGTAGATTGACCCCGTGTAGCGCCCGAAACTTTTGGCTGCACATCGGCCAAGATGTAACTCCCGCCAAAGGTTTGTACCCTTGGCGGTTCCGCTAGAATAACAACGACCAAGGGGCGGAGTAACCGGCTCCGCCCCGATAAAACTATGATAATACTTATTTTTAAAATACTCCTGTGGGTGGTGGTTTCCTGCCTGCTAGTTAGCGCCCTGTGTGAATTGGTGGAGTGGCCAAATGAGTGGTAAAAACCAAATTGTATTTTGGCTGGAAGGTACTGCCGTCAAAAACGGGGTGCTTTTGTCGTGGCGTTGGAACAACTGTGAAAACGCCGTTGCCTGTGTGCTTACGCCTTATGGCAATACCGTAGAGGTATGGGCGGAGGATATTTATTTGAATCACGGTGCCGCAATGAAGGACCTGGCAAAATTGGCCGGGATTTAATGGCAACAGAAAACGACCCAAGAGGAAAACAACAGATTCTGGACTACGGCTTTCCAGAATGACGCTAGTGTCTTTAACGGAAACGGCAAAACGACCCGTGCGGTAGGTCCTGAAACAAGTTCAGGACGACGAACTAATCTTATAACGGAAAGTGATATGAGTAAAGGCTATGTGAAACTTTGGAGGTGCGAGGAAGACATACCCGCGTTGTGGGAAAACGCGGGTATGTTTTGCGCGTATCAAAAGTTAAAAATTATGGTGGCTCATCCGGTTTGGAGTATTTCTGCCCCGCTGGCCGTATTAGCGCGGCGGATGCGGGTGAGCGTCAACAGCCTGCGCACATCCTTAAAGGGGCTTGTAAAACTGGGCTTAATACGCGTAGAACTGACTGATAAGGGCATTACCAAGATTACGCTGGCAGGCGGAGATAACGAGCCGCTGGCAGGCGTTTTGGCGGGTGCTGCGCCGGCAATGGGGAAAACCCAAGCAGGCGCGGCCGCCCCGAAAGGCGAACTTTTTGCCTTGGGAGATACCGAAAACGCAAATACCGTATCAAAATTTGATACGCCACAGGAAACAAATGTGCAAAATTTGACACGCCACCCGTATCAAAATTTGACACGCCCTTTAAGTAGTATTAAAGAAATAGACAACAGCAAGAAAACAACTACCCCCTATACGTCCCCCAAGGACTTTTTGGCCGGGTTTGCGGCTTTTTGGAACGAATATCCAAATAAAAAAAATAAAGCCCGCGCCTTGGCCCGTTGGAAAAGAGGGGATTTTCAATTAGCCGAAATTTTACCCGCGCTCAAACGGCAAAAACGTTTGCGCGAGTGGGTGAAACAGGACGGGCAGTTTGTGCCCCGGGCGGATGCTTACCTCAACCAAAAACGCTGGCAGGACGAACTGCCGCAAGGTGAGGAGTTTTATGTGCTGGATTTTGCTCGTCCGGCCACCGAACGGGAAAAAACCCTGCGTGCCTGGCTGGAAGCCGTCAACCCGGAAATATTGCAAAACGACAATCAAAAAATAAACAACGCCTTTGAAAACGATAGGGCGGATTTTGAAAAAATCGTTGCGCTGTGTGGCGGAAACCTGCAAACGGCCTTTGCTGTAATGCGCCACGGGTGGCGCAAAGGCTGTAATACGATGCGTTCCGTGAGGGAACGCGTGGCGGGATATTTGGACGAAATGAGGAGGGAAAAATGAGCAAATTTGTACGGCCCTTTGGAAAAGAAAACCAAACGGCCTCGCCCGTGCGGGCGGCGGGGTGTGCCAAGTGCGGCAAAAACGGCTATGCGGCCCTGCGGGTAGCCCTGCGCCTGGACCCGGCAAAGCCTGCGGAAACGGTGTTTTGGAAGAAGCAATGCGTATTTTGCGGGACGATTGCCCGCTATCGCGGCCGCGCGGCGGACGGCACGGAAAAAGAGTTCCCGGCGTTCTATATGCCCTATTCCAACGGGCGCGGTTTTAGCGTGAAATTCCGCGATTTTTACCTGCCTGCTGACCTTTACACCAATGAGGACGGCAAGGCGGATGTGGCCAAAAAAGTGCGCTTGGTAGTCCAACTTGTCCGCCTGGCCGAGCAAAACCCCAAAAGAAGCGAATTTAGTTGGGCTGAGATAAACAGCGCCCTTGACAATATGTAGTATATATACTACACTATCAAAGAAAGAATATGAAAGAAATCGTATTTTACACCACGAAAAACGGTAAAAGCCCGTTTTTACAGTGGCAAAAAAAGTTAAAGGACCCGTTCACGCTGGCGCGTATTGATAAACGCCTGCGCGAAGCCGCCGCCGGATATTATGGCGACTACAAATTGCTGGGGGACGGTCTGCTGGAATTACGCCTGGCGTTTGGCAAAGGATATCGGGTGTATTTTGCCGAGTGTGATGAGGTGATTTTGGTGATTCTGAACGGGGGTACCAAAAACACCAAAAAAGAACAAAGCCGCGATATTGAGGCGGCCCGGGCCTATTTAGAGGATTTCTTAACGCGGGAGGTGGAAAATGATTAATTTGAACGCACGCCAAAAGAAAGTTTTGGCCAAATTTCCTAAATTTGACGATGTACAACTGGCGCGGTTAAAAAGCGACCCCGCCTATCTGCGCGCGTATGTAAGCCTGTGCTTGCAGGAATACTCCGACAACCACAATATGGACTTGCTGAAAAGTTCGCTGGGAATCGTCGTCCGCGCATTGGGGGCTACGCAGGTAAGCCGCAAGGTGCACGTGAGCCGGACGGGACTGTATCGGTCCTTTACGGCCAAGGGCAACCCGTCTTTTGCTACGGTATGCGCCGTGCTGGATATGGCCGGTGTGGGACTGGCGGCGTACCCGCTGTCCCGTTAATTGCCTTCTTTGTAATCAGCCCCGCTGTTTGCGGGGTTGATTTTTGGATAAAAATTTTCCATAATACTGTATCAGTTGCTTAAACTCGGGGGCCGATTCCTGGAAGAATTTGCCCGGTGATTTGTTTTTGGACCTTGCCAACCGTAAAAGGTTGGTTTTTTTATGCCCGAAAAACAAAAAGAGAACTGGGAGCAACTGACAAACGAACTGGACGGAGAACTGCAACGCCTCTTGGCGCAGCCGTATGCCGCGCCGTGCGTGCAACTGCAACTCTTTTCCGATTTCTGCGAAGTAAAAGCCACCCGCAAAGGCAAAAACAAGTGGAACTTTGAGGACGAACTCCTCGCGCAACTACTGGCGCGGGGATATTCCCGCTTGGAAGCCTATAAACTTTCCCACAAGGACGCTAAAACCCAAAACTTAAAGACACTCTATCCCAACGCGTCCCGCGCGTGCAACCGTAGCAATGTACTAGCAAGGGTGGAGGATATAAAACGGACACTCCAAGACCGCGCACTAATGAGTACGACGGAGTATTTTTCCATTTTAAACGATATTGCCAGAAAACCTAGCAAGAACGGCGACCGCGCGGCCGCTTTAAAAATGATTGGGCAGATAAAGGGCGTGTTCCAGGCCGAAAAGGGCTTACCCGGAACGGCTGGCGAGCCCTTGGTGCTGGCTTGGCCGACGGCACCCGCCCCGAAAGACTACGAAGGTACGCGCCGGATAGAGAGCCAAAGCAGTTGTTCGGAATTTCCGAACAGTTGCCGCGGAAGCGAAGGTACGCGCCGGGTAGAGAGCCAAAACCATTTTGGTAAGACCAACGATATGGTTCCCGCCGACGGTACGCGCACCAAAGGGGGTAACCGTGATTTTAATTCCGGCGAATTCGGCGGAATTAAAACGGACGCTGCCGACACTACGCGAACGAAAGAAAAGAACGAACCCTCTTCCGCCGGAAAACAACAGGGCGGACCTGCCGACATACGCGAACAGGATAGGACGGCAAGACCTTTTTCCGTATCCGTAGAGGACCTTACGGAGGGACAAAATGCCTAAATTACGTGCGGATTTTTTGGATAAACAAAATTTGACCGCAGGAACAGCCCCTTTGCCCGAGCCGTTCCGCTTACAAAACCCCTGTTTGACGTGCGCTTGGGGGTGCAAGTTCCCGTGCGCCGCCGCACGCCTTTGGGCGCACCGGGTGTTAAAATGGGAGGGACAAAATGCCTAGGCTGGAAATCCCTTATTCCCCGCGCTATCCGCAAACGGAAATACATCCGCAACTGGAAAGCCACCGCTTTTGTGTGCTCGTTACCCACCGCCAAATGGGCAAAACCGTTTGCGCCGTAAACCATTTGCTAAAAAAGGCCTGCACAGTAGCCCGCCCAAACGGACGCTACTTTTATGTGGCACCCTTTTTAAAACAGGCGGAAATACTGGTGTGGGACTATTTTAAACGCTTTACCGCGCCCTTTACGGCCGTGCCCCTTTCGGGCGGGCGGATTACGAACCTGCTCCAAATAAACGAAGCCAAACTTTCCCTGCGTCTGCCCAACAGCGCCGTTATCCGCGTGCTAGGGGCCGACAACCCAGACGCTCTGCGCGGCACCTACGCCGACGGCGTGGTATTGGACGAATACGCCCAAATCAAACCCAACGTGTTTAACGAAATTATCCGCCCGATGCTCACCAGCCGCAAGGGGTGGTGTCTCTTTTTGGGAACGCCCAAGGGACAAGACCAATTTTATGACGTGTATTGCCACGCCGCCAAAGAATTTGCCGCAAACCCGCACGGCGAGTGGTGGGCCGCAACGTACCGCGCCGACCAAACAGGCGTGATTGCGCCGGACGAACTGGCGAGCATCCAAAGAGAAACGCCCGAAAACCTCTTCCGCCAAGAATACTTGTGCGATTTTACCGCGAGCCGAACGGACGTATTAATCCCCATTGACCTGGTGCTTGCGGCGCAAAAACGGTTGTACAGCGAATACGATTTGCGCGGCGCACCCAAAATACTGGGCGTGGACCCCGCCCGCTTTGGCGACGACAGAAGCGTGATTATCCGCCGCCAAGGCTTACAGGCCTTTGCCCCGCGGGTGCTGGCCAAACTGGACAACGTGCAACTGGCCGGAATTGTGGCACAGGAAATAAAAGACTTTCGCCCAGACGCCGTGTTTATTGACGCGGGCCAAGGCGCCGGCGTAATTGATGTATTGCGCTCTTTGGGCCACGACGTGCTGGAAGTGCCTTTTGGCGGTGCTCCTCTGCAAGCCGGACGATACCGCAACAAGCGGGCCGAACTATGGGGCGAAATGGCTGAGTGGCTAAAACAAGGCGGAGCCTTGCCGGATAAGGAAACCTCTCTCGCCAGCGAACTGGCCAGTGCCGTGTATGACTTTGACGAAGCAGGCAAAATGCGCTTGGAAGCCAAGGACAAAATTAAAGCGCGCCTGGGCAAAAGCCCCGACCTCGCCGATGCGCTGGCCCTTACCTTTGCCGCGCCTGTGGCTTCGCGCGAGCAGGTTCATTTTATGCAACAAAAAACAACCTATGAGGTGGAGTGGAACGTATGAATTTATCCAAAATTGATATTTGCAACTTGGCCTTGGCCCACTTGGGGCAAGCCTCTATCAACGCCATTAGCGACGAAAACGAACGCGCCCGTAAGTGCAAACTCTTTTATGACGTGGCTCTGGGCGAAACCTTACGCGCTCACCCGTGGAAATTTGCCGAAAATACCGCTCCCTTGGCCTTACTGGACGTTCACGCGGACGGCTGGGCGTTTGCCTACAAATACCCCGCAGATGCTGCCAACGTGCAAAAGGTTCAGGCCGGGGGCGTGGGCGTGTCCTTCCGCGTTACGGCCTTGCCCGAAGCGGGGCGCGTGATTTTGTGCAACGCGGATTACGCCGTGGCCGTTTACACCCGCCAAGTATCCGACCCGGCCCAATTTGACGAAAGTTTTGTGCGCGTGCTGGCCTGGACCCTCGCGTGTGATTTGGCTCTGCCCCTGACCCAAGACACCGCCCTTATGCAATACGCCAACAACCAAAAAATAATGGAACTGGATAAGGCCCAGTACACCAACCGCGAGGAAGGCGATACCGTGGTGCGCTATGCGTGCAGTTATTTGCCCGGAGGGGGAAAAAGGCGCTTTTGATAACGGAAAACGGCAACAGAGGAAAACGACAGATTCCCGACTAAGACCCTCGGGAATGACGATTTAATAACAAAGCAAAAACAAGGAGAACACAATGAAGAAACTCTTTAAACTCTTGAACGGCCAAAACTATTTGGCCGAACAAGCCGGGGCTCCCGCCGATGCGGGCGCTTCCTCTACCACCCCAGCGGACAATACGCAAACCGTTGTGGGTGGCGCAACTACCCCCGCTGAACCGCCGGCAGGCGAACCCGCTCCCTCCAATACGCCTGCCCCGGCTCAGCCTTCTACCCTTTTGGACCCCGCGGGCCAACCGGGGGCAGCAGTGCCGGCAGACGATACAACCGCCGGAAAGGACGTAAACAAGGCCGCGCCGGAGGCGTTGGCCGACATTAAGGGCGCGGACGGACTGGAATACGCAGAGGGTGAAATTGACGAATTAAAAACCCTTTGCAGCGAAAATAAAATTCCGCCGCAAGCCGCGCAGGCCATTTTGGACTGGCAAGCCAAGTTTGCCAAAGTGGCTGACGAAAAACGCACGCAGGCCGTTCAAACCGAAATGGCCGACTTTGTGCAAAAAGAGGCCGCCAAGAACTTGAAACTCGTCCACCAAGAGTGGGGAACCGACCCCGCGACGGTGGCCGAAAACGAAGCGGCCGTGGCTCGTGCAATTAGCACGTTTGCCGACGAGGGTTTCCGCAAACTGATGAACGAAAGCGGTTTAGGAAACCATCCCGACGTAGTACGGTTCGTTTTAAAGGTGGGTAAAGCCATTTCGGACGACCGTTTTATCGTAGGCAGAAACGGAGGAGGCACCAAGCCGGACTTGGCGCACCGGATGTTTCCAAACGCAAAATAAAGGATATTTATGGCGAACTTAAACATTGTTGACTTGCTGTCCCGCACCCATAACGACCAAATCTTGGCCGTGGGCGAGACGCTGGCCCAAACCAACCAAATTATTCAGGATATGCCGATGGTGGAGTGCAACGACGGAACGGGCTTCAAATCGGTTATCCGCACCGGCTACCCCGAAACGGGTTGGCGTAAACTTAACTACGGCGTAAAGCAGAGCAAAAGCGAAACCGAACAGGTGCGCGACGGCTGCGGTATTCTGGAAGCCTGGGCCACAACGGACGAGGAACTCTACAACTTGGCCAAGGACAAGGCCGCGTTTTTAAAGACAGAATCGGACGGGTTCATTGAAAAAATGGGCCAGGACTGGGCCGAAGCCCTCTTCTACGGCGACACCGCCAAAAAGCCCGAAGTCTTTAACGGCTTTGCTGTCCGCTACCCCACGCTGACGGGCAAGGCTCCGGCGGTCAAAAACGTGATTAGTGCCGGAAGCGAAACGGCCGGAAAAAATACCTCCATTTGGCTGGTGGGTTGGAGCGATTCCAAGGTACACGGTATTTATACCGAAGGTTCCACCGCCGGTATCAAACACGAGGATTTGGGCATTCGTCCGTGGAAAGACGAAAACGGCGGAAACTTAAATATGTACGTCAATCACTTCAAGTTAAACACCGGCCTGTGCGTGCGCGACTGGCGCTTTGTGGTGCGTATCTGCAACATTGATTCCACCAACATCAACGCGGACAAATTGCTTGACCTGATGGTTACGGCCAAGAACCGCATCCCCAACCTGCACGCCTGTACGCCCGTGTTCTACGTCAACCGCGACATTATGAGCGCGCTGGAAATTGCGTATAAAAACAAATCCAACGTGATGCTTTCCTTGGGCGAAGCGCAAAACGGAATGAGCGAACTCAAAGCCAGCGGCATTCCGCTGCACATCTGCGATGTGCTCAAAAACACCGAAGCGTTGGTAGCGTAAGGAGATGCTATGATTACCGATAAAGAACTGGAACTGTTAGACAAAAAGCCCCTCTTGGGTGCTGCCGTTACCGGCCCGGCTGTACGCTTGGGCCGTACCCAAACCGCAAATCCTGCCACCCTGGCCGTGTTTGCGGACGGGCTGACCGGGGGTACGGCCACGACGGTTACCGTGGAAACCGCCGAGGACGAAGCCTTTACGTCAGCCGAAACGGTGGCGACCTTCCCAACCGGTATTAGCGACGGTCTTATTTTGCAAGCCGCTATTCCGTTTGGGTG
>ERZ1026850.1809-NODE-1809-length-10538-cov-7.029953_pt1 | contig 10538 bp, 5 predicted proteins | sample MGYA00380155_ERZ1026850 | MGnify/ENA primary metagenome ERZ1026850 (study PRJEB33269, sample SAMEA4719791) | human gut metagenome | biome: human-associated habitat; feature: organic feature; material: feces | place: Cameroon | collected 2013-10 ... | reverse complement strand
CGAGGCCGACGGCCTCGCCGCTGACGCCGAGAAGATAGGCGCTGCTCGCCGCGGCCAGCGCGTTCATCACGTTGTGCTTGCCGCCCACGCGCAGGGAAACGTGCGCATAGTAGCTGCCGCGAATATAGATGTCAAAGCTCGGCAGCCCGTCCGTCCAGACGACGTTTTCCGCGCGGCACTGCGCGGCGGGATCGTCGTAGCTGAACCAGAAAACGGGCTGGGAGATATCCTTGAGCGCGTCTTTCGTGCCCTGATCGTCCATGTTGGCGACCACGTGCCCACCGATGGGGACGAGCTCTGCAAAGCGGCGGAAGGAATGCTCCACGTCGGCAAGATCCTTGAAAAAGTCGAGGTGATCGGCCTCCACGTTCAAAATGACCGCCACGGTGGGGAAGAAGCTCAAAAACGAGTTGCAGTATTCGCAGCTCTCGGCGATGATCGTGTCGCCCTTGCCGACGCGATAGCCCGCGTGCAGCAGCTGCAAGGTGCCGCCGATCATCACGGTCGGGTCCTTCTGCGCGGCCATGAAGATGTGCGTTGCCATGCTGGTGGTCGTCGTTTTGCCGTGCGTGCCGGAGATGCAGAGGGCATTCTTGTAGCCCTTCATGATCGCGCCCCAGGCCTGCGCGCGCTCGAAAACGGGGATGCCGCGCGTCACCGCGCCGGAGATCTCGGGATTATCGTCGTGGATGGCGGCGGTGCGGATAACAAAGTCGCACTCGCCGAGGTTGTCCGCCGCGTGGCCGATGGCCACGGGGATGCCGAGCGAGCGCAGATGCTCGACGGACGGGCCGTCGTTCATGTCGCTGCCCTGGACCTTGAGGCCCATGCCGTGCAGCACCTCTGCCAGCGGGCTCATCGAAACGCCGCCGATGCCGGCCAGATGCGCGCACTTGCCGGGGACGAGATAGGAGAAAATATCCTTCTGATTAGTCATTGTATCAAATCCTTTCCTTGTGCGGAGCACAGGAGATTTACTTTTTATGGATTTTCTATTATAATATAGCGGCGAACGGAGTGCAATGCTAAAAATTTGATTTTTTGTGAGGGTTCCATGCTCTTTTTACCGAAGGAAGTCGAAACGGTCATCACCACGCTGCAAGGCGCGGGTTATTCGCCGTACCTGGTTGGCGGCTGCGTGCGCGAAATGCTGCGAGGCAAAGCGCCGTCCGACTACGACATGACATCCGACGCCCTGCCGCAGGAGGTGCTGCGCCTCTTCGGCGAGTGGGCGCACCCGACGGGATTACAGCACGGCACGGTGACGGTCGTGAGCGGGGGACTGCCCATTGAGCTCACGACGATGCGCCGCGACGGCGCGTACAGGGATAACCGCCACCCAGATTCCGTCACGTTCGGCACGAGCATTGAAGAGGACCTTGCCCGCCGCGACTTCACGGTCAACGCCATCGCTTTGTCGCCGGACGGCACGCTCGTCGACCCCTACGGCGGGCAGGAAGACCTGAAAGCAGGCGTCCTTCGCTGCGTCGGCGAGCCGAAGCGGCGGTTTGAGGAAGACGCGCTGCGCATTTTACGGCTCGTGCGCTTCTGCTCCGTGCTCGGTTTTTCGGCGGAGAAGGAGACCGCCCGCGCCGCGCATGAGGCGCGCGGCCTACTCGCCCACGTTGCGCATGAGCGCGTGTATGCGGAGATGAACAAGCTCCTGCTCGGTGAGAACGTGGGGGAAACGCTTTTGACCTTTCCAGACATTCTGGGCGTGCCGATTCCGGAGATTTTACCCTGCGTCGGCTTTGACCAGTGCAATTACCACCACTGCTTCGACGTCTGGGGTCACACGGCGCGCGCTGTCGCCGCCGTGCCGCCAAAGCGGGAGCTGAGATGGACGATGCTCTTCCATGACCTCGGTAAGCCCCTGTGCCGGACGTTTGACGAGCAAGGTATCGGACATTTTTACGGCCACACGGCGATTTCCGCTCAAATGGCGGAGGACATCATGGCGCGGCTGCACTTTGAAAAGGCGCTGCGTGACAGAATACGCGCGCAGCTCGCCTGTTTCGACGATATGTTCCGTCCCGAGCAGGTGGCCATCCATAAGGAGATGGCGCGCCTCGGCACGGAGACGGTGCAGAATCTTCTCTATACCAAGCAGGCCGACGACGCCGCCAAGGCCCCCGCAGGATTGAAGCGTGCGCAGGCGCTGTGGCACGAAGCACAGAAAATCTACGACGCGCTGATTGCAGAGGGCGCGTGCTGCTCGATCCACGAGCTCAAGATCAGCGGGGAAGACCTCGCCGCCCTCGGCTACCACGGGCGTGAGATCGGCGCGGTGCTTGCGCGGCTTTTAGACGAGGTCGCGGCAGAAAAACTCCCCAACAAGCCCGAGGCGCTGCAAGCGCGCGCCGTGCGGCTGTGGCGCAGCGGCTATGCGCGCCATACGATGAAAGAAAACGAGACCCATTGACGGAGGTTAACGATATGGCAAATCTGATGGATTATCTGGACTGGCGCGGGGATCTGACGCTCGAAATTTCGCCGTTCAACGAGGTGGATGCGCTGATTCTGGCAGAGCTGAGCTTTGTCGACTTTGACGGCATCGTGCCGCCGCCCGAGCTCGGGCGCGGCCTGCCGCTCTGCGAGGCGGCGGAGGCGTTTTTCGCCCGCCATGGCGGGAAGGACGTCCCCATGGGTGTCCTCGTGCCGGACACGATCTCGAAAATGCTGCGCAAGCTGATGACGAGCCCGCGCTTTCGCAATATGACGCTTAACGGCTACACAGCGCTGCTTGACGATTCCATCGAGCAGCAGTTTGCGGCGCTGACGATCGACCTTGGCAACGGCAGCATCTATATCTCGTTCCGCGGCACGGACGATACGATCGTCGGGTGGAAGGAAGACCTCAACATGGGCTTTTTGGAGGAGATCCCCTCGCAGAAGCAGGCGGTCGAATACGTCGCGCGCGTCGCGCGGCAGTACAGCGACAAGACCATCCGTATCGGCGGGCATTCCAAGGGCGGCAACCTCGCCGTTTACAGCGCGGCCAAGAGCAGCGGCGAGATCCAAGAGCGTATCGTCGCCGTCCATAATAACGACGGCCCCGGCTTCGCCTGGGACATCAGCGAGACGCCGGGCCACAAGCGCATCGCAAGCCGCATCCATACCATCCTGCCGCAGACGTCTGTCGTCGGCATGCTGATGGAGCATGAAAAGCGCTATCAGGTCGTGCATTCGACCTATGACGGCCTTTACCAGCATGACGGGTTTTCCTGGCAGGTGCTGGGTACGCAGTTTGTCCACCTCGACGACTTCTCCCGCGAGGGAAAGCTCGTCGATGAAACGCTCTCGTCCTGGGCCGATTCGCTCAACACCCAGCAGCGCGAAGCGCTGGCCGACGCGCTGTACAGCGTCTTCACCGCCTCGGGCGCAAAAACGCTCAGCGAGCTCACCGAGGAAAAGCTCAAAAGCGCCGCAGCGATGCTCAAGACCTATAAAAACCTCGACCGCGAGACCCGCCGCATGGTGACTGAGGCGTTCATGCTGTTTTTCAAACTCGGCACGAAGAACTTCGTCCTCGACACGCAGGAGGAAGGAAGCCGCGAGATCGAAAATATTCGAAAAAAGATCTCGGAACAATACCAGAAATTGGTGGAGCGCAAGAAGTAAATACAACATTCCCGCTGCGCGGGGAGCGTGTTTCCCCTGCACTCCGCAGGGCAACGGGACAAAGGGGGCATTCTCTTTCGCAAAAGAGAATGCCCCCTTTGGAACCCCAAGAGAAAGGCTTTGCATTGGCAGATTGGCACTTGAAGAGCTGCGCGGCCTGCGGAATCAGGTGCCTGCCGGGTGTTGTATCTAAACGACTTGGTTTGCTTCTATCTTCGCTGTCGCTTTGCCTGCGATTCGGTAGCCTTACGCAATTTCCGCCTACTTTGGACTTGTACAGATTTGCTATTGCCTGCCGAGGCGGCTTTGCTGGCGCTCGCCGCAGTACGCACTACCAAGACGATATGCATTGTCAGATGATTAGGCTGCACCAAAACAAGATGAGAAGAGCGGCAGCGGATGATAGAAGTAGGCCAAATCGTATAGCAATGCTAACGCGGCTTCGCCGCGCGCAGGGAAGTGCAATCGGCAAGCATCGCACCTCTTCGAGCTGCTCGCTTGCAATGAAAATTTTCTCTGGGAGGGTGTAAGGGAGAGGTATCTCTTTTTCAAAAAGAGATACCCCTCCTTTATTATCGCACCCCTGCGCGGCGCAGGGAACAAATGCAGCGCTGTCGCGCTGCCATATTATTTTTTTACTCTGCGCTCGGCAGCTTCGCTGCGGGCTTCATCAGCAACGCGCAGATGACGATCGCGAGGATCGTGTTCGGCAGCATGTACGTGCCGTTGTACAGCACGGAGTAGAACACGGGAGACGTCATGGTCATGCCCATGAATTCCTCGGGCATATACTGCGCGTAGACCGTCACGCCGGAGATAAAGTGGATGACAAAGCGGCCGACGCAGCCGACGAAGGCTGCGAGCGGGAGCTTGGAATAGTCATTGTCCTTCACGCGGAAAAGGCCCGCAAGGCCGACCGCGCCGTAGGCGACGGAATAGTCGAAGATGATGGACACCCAGCTCACGGCGAAGCCCTCGGCGAAGAAATACTTGAGCGTGCCGAACGCGACGCCCGCGAGGATGCCCCAGGGCGCGCCATAGCGCACGGCGAAGAGGATGAGCGGGACCATCACAAGGGTGATCGAGCCGCCGAAGCCGCCAAACGACAGACCGATGGGAATTTTGAGATAGCTCAGCACAAGGGCGAGCGCGATGCAGATGCCGCCCTCGGTCAGGCGGCGGGTGCTGGAATGGGTGGACGTGTTGCTCATAAGGGATTCCTCCTAAAAATATGGTCCCTGTCCGCGCCGCGGCACAAAAAAGCACCGCGGCGTCGACGTCACGGTGCAAAGCTCAGGCAAGATCATCTTTGCATTCCTACGCCGGCATTACCCGGATCAGGTCTGAGGGACAGCGACGGCGATACGCCGCATCACAGCCGGCTTGCGCCAGCGCCCCTTGCAGGTATGGCGATATCTTAGTCTAATGTTCAAAATTTGTCAAGGATTTGAGACAGAAAGCGTGATTCCGAAAATAGAATATCGAAATTTAGAATTTGTGTTGCGTCTTTGTTGTGCCTGTGCTACAATAAAATTAGTTAGGCAACCAAAATAATTGTGATATTTGTGATTTTCTTGCGAATAGGAGATCTGAAATGGCTGCATTCGTTGTCAACGGTACACCGGTCACGGTGGAGAAAAATCAAAAACTCATCCGCTATCTTCGCGACGAGCTGCATCTGACCAGCGTCAAGGACGGGTGCAGTGAGGGTGCGTGCGGCACGTGCCATGTCCTCATCGACGGCAAGCCGACGAAAGCCTGCATCCCGCAGACAGACAAGCTGGAGGGGAAACATATCGTCACGGTCGAGGGCCTTTCCGCCTTTGAAAAGGAGGCCTTTACCTACGCTTTCGGCGAGGCCGGAGCCGTGCAGTGCGGCTTCTGCATTCCAGGCATGGTCATCTCGGCCAAGGGGCTCATCGACCAGAACCCCGACCCGACACGCGAAGAGGCGGCCTTTGCCATCCGCAACAATATCTGCCGCTGCACGGGCTATGTCAAGATCATCGACGGCATCCTGCTTGCGGCGAAGATTTTACGCGAGGGGAAAATTCCCGAAAAGAAGGAAGACTTTCAGGTTGGCTCGCGCGTGCACCGCATCGATGTCGCCGAAAAGGTGCAGGGCTACGGCAAGTACCCCGACGACGTCTATATTGAGGGCATGTGTTACGGCGGCGCGGTGCGCAGCCAGTACCCGCGCGCCCGCGTGCTCTACATCCGCACGAAGGAGGCGGAGGAACTGCCCGGCGTTGTCTGCGTGCTGACGGCGAAGGACATTCCCGGTCAGCAGAACGTCGGCCACATCCAGAAGGACCAGCCGACGCTCATCGGCGAGGGGGAGATCACGCAGTATCTCGGCGACGCGGTGGCGCTTGTCTGTGCGCGCGACTTAGAAACACTCGAGCAGGCAAAAAAGCTTGTACGTGTCGTTTACGAAGAGCTTCCCGCGGTCTACGGGCCCGAGGAGGCGTCCGCCCCCGGTGCGCCCGAGGTCATCATGGGCAACCGCGGCAATTTGCAGGCGCACCGCCACGTTGTGCGCGGCAACGCAGACGAGGCCATCAAACATTCCAAATACGTCTTACACGAGAAGTTTGAGACTCCGTGGACGGAGCACGCCTTTTTGGAACCCGAGTGCTGCGTGGCGCTCCCGCTTGAAAACGGCGGCGTGAAGCTGCTGACGACCGACCAGAGCGCGCACACCACCCAGCACGAGTGCTCGGCGATGCTCGGCGTCGACTTTGCCCACTGCCAGGTCGAAAATATGCTTGTCGGCGGCGGCTTCGGCGGGAAAGAGGACATGTCCGTGCAGCACCACGCGGCGCTGATCGCATACATCGCGCGCGTGCCGGTCAAGGTGAAGCTCACACGGCAGGAATCGCTGCTCGTCCATCCCAAGCGCCATCCGATGTGGATGGACTTCACGATGGGCTGCGACGAAAACGGCATCATTCAGGGCGTAAAGGCGAGCGTCGTGTCCGACACGGGCGGCTTCGCCTCACTCGGCGGCCCTGTGCTCGAGCGCGCGTGCACGCACGCCGCGGGCCCGTATCACTATGAGAATTTTGAGATCGAGGGCCACGCCTACTATACGAACAATCCGCCCGCGGGCGCGTTCCGCGGCTTCGGTGTGACGCAGACCTGCTTTGCGACCGAAACGCTCCTAAATGAGATGGCCGACCTTGTCGGCATCTCCCCGTGGGAAATTCGCTACCGCAACGCCATCCGCCCGGGCGAGGTGCTGCCGAACGGCCAGATCGTCGGCCCCGAAACGGGCCTTGTCGAAACGCTCGAGGCCATCAAGCCCTACTATGACGAAGCGGTCAAAAACGGCGAGCCGGTCGGCCTTGCCTGCGCGATGAAAAACGCGGGCGTCGGCGTCGGTCTTCCCGACTATGGGCGCTGCAAGCTCGTCATCGGCGATGATGGCAAGGTCCACATCCGCGCGGGCGCGTCCTGCATCGGTCAGGGTCTCGGCACGGTGCTGGTGCAGCTCGTCGTGACAAACGCAAAGCTCACGCGCGATCAGGTCGTCTACGACGGCAACAGCACGTTCATAACGCCTGACAGCGGCGATACCTCCGGCTCGCGCCAGACGCTCGTCACCGGCGAGGCCTGCCGCCGCGCATGCCTGCTGCTGCGCGACGCGATGGAGTACCGCTCGCTGAGCGATTTGAAGGGGCAGGAGTTTTACGGCGAATACTACGCCAAGACGAACCCGCTCGGCGCAAATGTGCCGAACCCCGTCAGCCATGTCGCCTATGGCTACGCAACGCAGATGTGCATTCTCGACAAGGAGACGGGCAAAATTAAAAAGATGGTCGCCGCGCACGATGTCGGCAAGGCCATCAACCCGCTGTCCTGCGAAGGGCAGATCGAGGGCGGCGTCGTGATGAGCATGGGCTACGCCTTGACAGAGCAGTACCCGCTCGACCACGGCAAGCCCACGGCAAAATACGGCACGCTCGGCCTGTTCCGCTCGCATCAGATCCCTGAGATCAAGGCGATCGTCATCGACAAGCCGGGATTAAACCTCGCCAACGGCGCCATCGGCATCGGTGAGATCACGTCCATCCCCACGGCGCCGGCCATCGCGCAGGCGTATTACCGCTACGACGGCGAGCGCCGCCGCAGCCTGCCGCTCGACCATACGCCGTACAAAAAGTAATACAATCAGGAGAGAGCTATGAAACGAGTTCTCATCATCTATACCGGCGGCACCATCGGTATGACGCGCACGGAAAACGGCTACGCGCCGCGCAAGGGCTACTTCCGCGCCGCGCTCGATGCCATCCCCGACCTCCGCGCACCGGAGATGCCGGAGTGGGAATTCTACGAGCTCTCGCCGCTGCTGGATTCATCCAACATGACCGTGCGCGAATGGAACTGCATCGCAGAGCTGATCGCGCAGAAATATGACGATTACGACGGCTTCGTCGTCCTGCACGGCACGGACACGATGGCCTACACGGCTTCGGCACTGTCGTTCATGCTTGATGGGCTCGACAAGCCCGTGGTGCTCACGGGCTCGCAGATCCCGCTGTGCGAAATTCGTAGCGACGGGCGCGACAACCTCATCACCGCGCTGCTGATTGCGGGGGAAGGCATCGTGCGCGAGGTGTGCCTGTACTTCGGCGGAAAGCTGCTGCGCGGCAACCGCGCGACAAAATACTCCGCCGACGGACTCATCGCTTTCGTTTCGCCCAACTACCCGAGCCTTGCCGAGGCGGGCATTTCCATCAAATATAACGAAGCCGCCCTCCTGCCGCGGCAGGAAGGCGGGCTCAAGCTCCAGACGCTTGATAATATTCCCATCGGCGTCATCAAGGTATTTCCGGGCATTCAGTTTTCGCTGTTCGAGGCCATTATGACCGAAAAGCTCCGCGGTATCGTCATCGAGACGTTCGGCGCGGGCAACATCCCCGGCGACGGGAACGCGCTGCTGCCCATCATCCGCAAGGCGTTTCAGAACGGCACGGTGCTCACGGTCTGCTCGCAGTGTCCGCAGGGCGCGGTGTCGCTCGGCACCTACGAAACGTCCAGCGCGCTCAAAAAGGCGGGCGCGGTCAGCGGACTCGACATGACGACCGAGGCCGCCGTCGCCAAGCTGTACTATCTCTTCTCCTGCGGCTACGACAAGGAGAAGATCAAGCAGGCGATGGAGGAGGATCTCCGCGGCGAGATCAGCGTTTCTTAAGCGCTTCGAGCGCTTCCTTCGTGTCAACGTCGCGCAGCTCCGTCTCCGGCGCTTCAAAGAGCAGCAGATCATCTAAATGCCTCTTGATGACCGCGCTGCCGCCGACATCGCCCTCAAGCGATAAAAGCTCAGGAAAGAAGCGGGCAGGGAAGAGGCAGGGGTTGCCCCGCACGCCGTTGTGTCCCAATCCGACGATGTTTTTGCTGTGCGCGCGGAAGAACTCAAGCTCCTGCGCGACGGTCTTGCGCTTGAGCATCGGCTGGTCGGCCACCATGAAGCAGAGCGCGTCACAGTCTGACAGCGCCGCCGTGCCGAGGCGGATCGTCTCGCTCTGGCCGCGCTCGGGATGTTCGTTCCGCAGCGTTTCAAAGCCAAACTTTTTGGCGGCCGCTTCCACGTTTTTGTGCTGCGTTACAACCAGCACGCGGGAAAAGCTCTCCCGCGGGATCGCCTCAAGCGCATGCTCGATAAGCGGCTTTCCGTTTACCATCGCGGCGAGCTTGTTCTCACCAAAGCGCGCGGCATTGCCCGCCGCCATGACCACGCATCCTATTTTCAACGTGTTATCCATCTATTAAATCACCAGTCATTCGTTTCTTTTTCACCAATCGGCAGAAAAAGCGGACAAAATGGTACATCCGCGATCATTTGTATTATATCACGCATGCAGCACTGTACACGCTGTGCGAAATGTGCTAAAATAATAGCAAAGGAGTTGCAGATTTCGAGCAAAACCGACAAAGCGGCTGCTCGGAACAGGAGGTAGACAGATGAGCAAGGTAGGAAAAAGCGAGATCCGCGTCGATGCGTTCGACAAGGTCACCGGACGCACGAAATACTATGAGGATCGGATGCCGGCCGGTGCGCTCTATGCGCGCATCAAGCATTCCACCATCGCGCACGGATTTGTCAAATCAGTCGACAAGTCCGCGGCGGAGGCCATCCCCGGCGTTGTGAAGGTGCTGACCTGCTTCGACGTGCCGGAGCACTGCTTCCCGACGGCGGGCCATCCCTGGTCGATGGACCCGGGGCATCAGGACGTGGCCGACCGCAATCTTTTGAACCGCCATGTGCGCTACTACGGCGACGACGTCGCGGTCGTCATTGCGGAGGATGAGGTCTCGGCCATGCAGGGCGTGCGCGCGCTGAAGGTCGAATACGAGGAACTCCCGTTTGTGCTCGACGTGCAGAAGGCCATGGAGCCCGACGCACCCTGCATCCACGAAAATTTCCCGGGGAATATCCTGAAGCACACCGATATCCGCAAGGGCAATTATCAGCAGGCGATCAAAGAGCCCGGCCTCATCAAGGTCGAGGGCTGGTACAACACCCCCACCGTGCAGCACAGCCACATTGAAAACCACGGCTGCTACGCCTACGAGGAAAATGGCCGCATTGTCGTCGTGTCCTCCACGCAGATCCCGCACATCATCCGCCGCATCGTCGGTCAGGCGCTCGGGCGTCCGTGGGCGGATGTGCGCATCATCAAGCCCTACATCGGCGGCGGCTTTGGCAACAAGCAGGACGCGCTCTACGAGCCGCTGTGCGCGTGGTGCTCCACGCAGGTCGCAGGGCGCTGCGTGCGCATCGACTGCTCGCGCGAGGAGACCTTCGTCTCTAACCGCGTGCGCCATGCCATCCGCTTCCATATCATCACATGGCTCAGAAAGGACGGCTCCATCGCCGCGCGCAAGGTCGAGTGCTTCTCCAATCAGGGCGC
>ERZ1026850.1807-NODE-1807-length-10544-cov-5.368005_pt1 | contig 10544 bp, 4 predicted proteins | sample MGYA00380155_ERZ1026850 | MGnify/ENA primary metagenome ERZ1026850 (study PRJEB33269, sample SAMEA4719791) | human gut metagenome | biome: human-associated habitat; feature: organic feature; material: feces | place: Cameroon | collected 2013-10 ... | reverse complement strand
CATACCATCCATTCTTTATGCGGTAAATAAACTCCCCGACCGTGCGAGGCGTGAGGTAGAACTTGGGCGCAGGTTGATTGACTATCTTCGTAACCAACTCATAGACCGACTTGTCAGGATAATCCTCACGCATGAGGAGGTATCTGCGGTAAATCTCCTCAAACATCTCACGCTTGTTGCTCCTCATGCGCGGCATGGGCTTTCCTGCCGCCATAGCGGAAATTACAATGGCCGCACGCTCCTCGCTCACCCAGAAACGAGAGGCAGGAGAGTCGGCCACCAACTGAAAGATAACAGGCATGACGATGATGCTTGCCTCGGCAAGTCTGTCGCGGTACACCCTCATAAGGTCGGCATTGCGCTCCCTTGTAAAATCCAATATACTGCCAAAGTATTTCATAAAATTCACGTTTCGGTTCTATACAAAGGTACTCAACGCAACTCACAAAAGTTAAAAGTCAGTCCACCTCTTATATGGCTATTTTTGCATACGAATATTACACAACCATAAGAAAGTTAAGATAATGGCTGAAAACAATGGAGTTAAGAGCAGACGCGACCAGCAGCTGGAGCGGCTGAGAAAGAAATACCCCGACAAGAAGTTCGAGGACGACGAGGAAATCTACGGTCAGATTTCCGATGATTACGACCAATACGAGCACGACCTTGACGGCTACAGGGGCAGGGAGAAAGCCATGTCCGACATGTTTGCCGCAGACCCGAGGAGTGCGCAGTTCCTTGCCGACATGCACAACGGCCAAGACCCAGTGGTCGGCCTTGTGAAGAATTTCGGCGTGGACATCAAGGACGTGCTTGACGACCCCGAAATGCAAGACAAGATAGCCGAGGCCAACAAGGAGTATGTGGAGCGCGTGGCCAAGTCAAAACAACTCGATGAGGAGTACGAGAAGAACATGGACGAGACTCTCGAAACCCTGCGCCAGTTCCAAGAGGAGCGCGGCATGACAGACGAGCAGATAGACGAGGTGGCCAATGCCATGCTCACCGTGGTCAAGGACGGAGTGATGGGCAAGTTCTCACGCGAGACCTTGGAGTTGTTCGTCAATGCCATCAACCACGATGCCGATGTGGCCAACGCTGGCGAGGAGGGACGCGTGGCAGGACGCAACGACAAGATTGTGGAGGGACTGCGCAAGCGCGACAAGGGAGACGGCACAGCACCGCTCAACGGAAAGAACGGAGGCGCACCGAGTCAGCAGAAGAGTTCACAAAGCATCTTTGACCTCGCCAACGAAGCCGTGTAGCCCATGAAAGGAGAAGTAGTGAAGTTTCCCCCAGAGGGCAAGAGGCTAAAGCCAACGACCGGGAGTGCAGGGCTGAGAACCCAAGTGCCGGGCGCAATGGCATCAGTAAGCAATCTCGCGAGCGCGACAGGCGGTATAGCCCCCGGCAACCTCGCACAGACCGATAGCAAATAACATTATTCACAAACTAAAATTTTAAGACATGGACGGAGAAACCGTACAAGTAGGTGGGACTACAACCACCACCCCTGCACCAGGCACAGCCGGTGTAGCAAGCCAAGTGCCGGGAGCACCCACTACCGTCAGCGGAGTGGCAGGCGCGACAGGCGGAGTCGGTCCGGGCAACCTCGTACAGAGCGACCTCGACCAAGAACTCTACAAGTTCAAGAGTGACGACACACCGCTTACGCAGCTCATGCTGAAAGCGAAGAAAGTAAAGGTGAACTCGCCCGAGGTGGAACACTACATGATTGACGAGCCACGCTCCAGCGTGACCACGACCACCAAGGTGACAGCAGGAACAGCCAAGCAATTTGTGCTGCCGCTGCTTGCCAACGATGCCGAAATTCCCAGACCTTACGGCACGCTGCTCGTAAAGGGCGTGGACGGCTATGCAGACGATGGCAAGACCAAGACACCGGGCAAAGACCTCATGCTCTTCGTTACAGGCCAAGACCCCACATCGAACAACCCGATTGTGAGAGCCGTGAACGGCCCGAAAACCAATACGACAGACGAGAGTTGCACCACGCCCGAAATTCCTGCCGGGGCAACACTCATTATCCTTTCCAATGCCCTCTACGAGACGCAGAAGAAAGTTGATCCCGACCTCATCGTGCCACAGGCGCAGATGGTATATCTTCAGAAGCGCGGTATGAACCAGATTGTATCTGACTACTACGAGGCGCAGAAGAAGAAAATCCCATTCGGTAAGGCTGTGATTGCAGAGGCCGCCATCACCAACTTCAAGGTACGCTGCAACAGAACACTCTACGCAGGTCGCAGAGGCAAGATGACGGTGCAGACACCAGAGGTCGGCCCGCAGACCATCTACTTCACCGAGGGCGTGCGCTACCAAGTGAAGAAGGAACTCAACCACACAGGCAAGTGGACGATTGAGGAAATCATCGCCCTTGCCAAGATGATTTTCACTGGTGAAGATGTGCCTAAGAACGTAATTGCCCTTGCTGGCAAGAACTTCTTGGAGAACATCCAGTGCATCGACTACTCCAAGCACCCGGAAATTCAGATTACCACCAAGACCAATCCTGTGGGCTGGGTAGTGACCAACTTCCACACCGTGTTTGGAGACATCGAGTTCAAGCACGACCCGACACTCGACCGCTTGAAGTGGAGCAACTCCGCATTAATCGTTGCGCCCGACCGCCTTGTACACTACCAGTACTCGGCAGAGCACTCGTCAAAAGACCGTGTGGAGGGCGAAGAGGCAACACGCGAGGCAATCCTCGTGTGGGACGCACTCGCACTCAAAGGCTCATGCCACATGTGGATTAACGGTGAGGGCGACAACGAGAACGCCACAGCCGTACAAATCCACCTTTGGGACAGCACGGACGCACCCGAAAGTCCTGTTGAGGGCGGTGTGTACTACTTGTTGCAGGACTGCCCGGGCATCAATGCAGATGCCGTCAGCGGTCAGATGTGGCAGTACAAGAGCGCAGCATGGGTGGAGTACGCAGGTGAAGTGATGGCCACCGAGTAACCCGAAGTTTAATTAAACCAATCATCAACCAATAGAGGCGGATAGGTAGCAATGCCGTCCGCCTTTATTTATAATAATCAGACAACAAAAATGAAAAAGAAGAGAATAACCTACGGAGTGTACGGCATGATGGAATACCAGACTATCATCAAGATAGGCAGAGCCACACTCAAAGTATTGTTCACTGACGGCTCAATGACCGCCATCGGACAGAACCCTGCAAAGTACACCACAAGCGACTTCCTTGTGCAGCGTGCCATCGAGAACAGCAGCGAGTTCAAGAAAGGTCGCATCACGATTGTGAACACCATTGAACTTGACGAGGAGGTGCGCATCGAGCGCAACCCTGCCAAGCCGAGCACGCAGACGGCAAATGTGGCGGCAAAGGCTGTGATTGACAATAAGCCTACCGAAGCCTCTTCAAGCCATACTACGCCTGTGGCGGAGGACGTGGCGGACGAAACTACCGAGGAGGCTGATGCTGGTGTTGTAACACCAACGGACGAGGCAGATACGGAAACTATCGAGGAAGAGCCAGAGACAGAGAGTGAAACCGAGTCCGTAGAGGACACCACAAGCGAGGAGGCAGCAGCCGAGGACAATGCGGCAGAGGGCAAGACCGAGGTGGAGTTCACCGACAACCAAGAGGCCAAGGACTACATCTTCAAGAACTTTGGCGTGAAGCCCGGCACGATGCGCAACCGTGAGGACATCAAAGCCGTTGGCGCGACCTACGGAGTGAAAATCACGTTTGTCAACGAGAAGTAAGGAATGACGATATGGTGTACAAAATCGAAGTCGTGGAGCAAGATGTTCGCATCGCCATAGACGAGAACAAGACCAGTGAGCAGCTCATCAGCGATGAGGATATTGACACCTTGTCGTTGAATGAAGTGATACGCTCGAAGATAGAGGAAGCCGTGCGCAGGGTTGAGACCACAGCTCCCGTGTATCTCTTGGAAGAGGGACACGAGTTTGGCGAGGCCGTGTATTGGGAGGATAACGGCAGTGGTTGGGTGCTGCTCCCCGATGACTTCATGCGGTTGATAGCATTCCGCATGAGCGACTGGGAGCGCACTTGCTACAATGCCATTTCGGTGGACGACCCACTCTATGACCTGCAATCGTCAAGATACAAGGGTGTGAGAGGCAGCGTGCAGAAACCAGTGTGCGCGGTGGTGAACCGAGCCGAGGGCAAGGCGTTGGAGTTCTTCAGCTGCAACAGCGAGGACGCCTACGTCAAGCGAGCCACCTACATACCCTATCCCAAGATAGACGATGAGGACGGCATCGACATCTCCGAGCGTTGTTACACAGCCGTGGTCTATACCACGGCAGCATTAGTACTAACCGCCTATGGTGCGAGCGAGCAAGCTGCCGCAATGAACACCTTGGCAAAAAGCATTTTTGAATAATGAGTTCAATACCAACAAAACAGATAGATGGTGACGTTGCGGTTAGTCGTGACGTTAACATCGGCGGCAAGGCCACCATACGCGGTTCGGCAAAGGTCGGCCACAATCTGACCGTTGACGGCTGGCTTGAAGCCAAGAACATAAAAGGCCCGAACAAAGGCCTGTTCAAAACGGCGGCACAGCTACGCGAGGCTTACCCTAATCCTCATGAAGGATGGTGGGCGTTGGTGACCGTAGAAGGCAGTGCAGCGTCAGATCATCTTGGCCAGCTCTATGTAGCTGACGGTGGTACATGGGTAGCGCAAGTTGACAGCAACGGTAATCCGCTGCTGAAGGGTAATCCTACGGTTGATAGCACCGAGTACATGGAAGCCGTGGAGGGAATGACAGCCGACCTCGAAGCCGTGAAGGTGGACGTTAACCAGAACAAGGAAGACGTGCGCAGCCTACGTTCTACACAGACCACGCAAGGCGAGAGCATCAACACCCTCAACACAAAGATGGGCACAGCTCAGAGCGACATCAACACACTGAAGAAGACTGTAAGCGACAACAAGACTGAACTTGCGAGCAGCATCAGCGGTGTACAGAAAGACCTCACATCATTCAAGAACACCAAAGGACAGCCCAACGGACTTGCGCCGTTGGACGAACAGAACCAGATACCTTCGCAGTATCTTCCCGACTATGTGGACGATGTGCTTGAGTTCAACGGCAGCTTCAATGACATTACTTCGCAGATGATGTCGTTAAACAAGTACTCAACGGACGAGAACTGTAGCGTTGTTTTCAGCAGAGACGCTGGTGCTTTTGTGCTGAAATACACGCAGCCATCGAAAACGGAAGGTAACTTGCGCCCGACCATCACTTACTACAACAACTGGATAGACGGTGACCTTTACGGTGAGGGCACTATGAAAGGCCGTGTGCCACACAGCGGCAAGATTTACATGGACGTTACAGCCAACAAGACTTATCGTTGGGGAGGCAGCACGCTTGTTGCAATAGGTTCGGACTTGGCATTGGGCCATACCAGTGGCACTGCATATCCCGGTGACGAGGGAGCCGAGCTAAATAGCACACTCCAGACAGCGAACATACGCATTGAGGGTATAAACATTCTTCGCTTTGATGGAGTGTGGGACGGTACCGGCAAGGCACCGAGTCGTGGTTTGTGGTATGCTCCAAGTTTGGACTACGAAGGAGAGTGGTGCTTCCGTAAGTTCGGAGGTGTTAGTACAGAGACATACGGTTATCCGGAAGAAATGTATAACACCGACAGCGTAGGACGTGCGGACCATATCTATTGTTGTGCAGACGAGTTGTTCCGTATCGTTGACAAGAAGATGCAGAGGATTGGCGGCAGCGGCAGCTCAGCCAGCATTTACAACCCGACGGTGGAGCAGGGAGGACACTACTATGTGTTGTGTGATACCGACGATACGGCCAATTCAGCTGTTCACGCAGCGAAGGAAAATGGCAAGGCTGCAGTAGGCCTGATGATAACCTTCGCATTGAAGAAAGGCACTTGGAAGACTTACCAGTATATCGGAGCCAATACGGATGATAATAACTGGTACGACACAGAGAACTGGAAAGACTTCGGTTCGATGGTGCAGGGTTCAGAGTCGATGATAGACATTGACATCATAGCCCCTCTACCTACAGGCTTCTACACCCTTGGCACCGCACTTGCAGCTCTGAAAACCTATCAAGAGACAACAAGTGTGAACTATCAGAAGCGCGGTTTGGTGATAAGCTACACGACGGAAGCCAATAAGGTAGAGACCAAACAGTATCAGGGCGACTCCATTGCGGACTTCTACGAGGCCGGGCTTTGGCAGGACTTCGGCGGCGGCAGCAAACTTGTGGCGAACGACACGATGGAAGACAATGGCAAAGACGCTTTCTCTACAGGAGGAGCGTATAAGGTCGTACCTACGGAGATAGAGGCTACAGAGGAAGAAGGCAGCGTATCACTGAAGCTAAAAAACAAGGCTGGCGACACCCTGTCTGAAGCCCAGTTCAGTGTGGGCACCGGTACTGGAGGTGGCGGTGGAACTACACTTGCCATCAACTTTGAAAACGACCCCTTCTATGTCCGTGCAGGAGGCACAGCCATACTGAAAGCCGCCATCCGCAGTGTGACCCAGCTATCCGATGGATCATCGCAGGACAACAAGATACAGAGTGTGGTGTTTATCAATCGCACGACCAAGACCACTGTAGCCTCATTCAAGCCCAATCAAGCAAGCAGTTCGTCGTTAAAGTCGTACACCTTCGAGTTTGACCTAAGCACCATTGCGGCCAGTGCTGGCAGCGTAGAGCTGCAAGCCGTAGCCACCGATGCCACCGGCAAGACAGCCACGAGAAACGTGGAAATGATTGCCGTTGATGTGACCGTAGAGAGCAGCCAGACACTGAGCTATACGAAGAGCACCACATTGCAGGTTGGCGGTCAGAAGGTAAGCATCCCTATGTATCGTTTCCCAAACAATGCCTCAGACAAGGGTATCCAGACGAAGATAGAGATATACCGCAACGGTGTTTGGGAGACGCTGGAGAGTGTATTGGTTAAGGACACCTATACCCATAATGTGACCATCGACCCACAAGGCATGGGACACGGCGCATATCCTCTTCGCATACAAGGACAAGACGTAGCATCAGGACTGCAAGGTAACACGCTGCATACCGCAGTCATGGTGATAGAGCAGCGTGAGAGCGTGAGCGACTACACGAAGCCCATCATTGTGGCACGATGGTATGACGACAGCGACGGCAAGACAAAACTCTTCAAGACCGTCAGCTTTGACATAGCCTGTTATCAGCGAGACAACGCCAACCCGAATGTAGAGGTGAAGGTGAAGAACGAGACCACTGACGAGACAGAAACGATTGCCAACAAGGTTATGAACCGCAGCAGTTACTACACGATAGAGAAACGCATTGTGGGTTATAACGACGGCGACACATTGATCTTCGATGCAACATGTGGCGAGGTACGTCTGGCGGAGCAACTAAAAGTTGTCATTGACGGCAGCATGCTTGCCATCAGCGAGACCGAGGGCGCATACTACAAATTGAGCTTTGCCGGCAGAAGTAACGACGACATCGACAAGAGCATCAAGGCCACCTGTGCTGACGGCAGCATTGTGGAAGTGAAGGTAAACGGCAGTAACTGGTCGAGCAACGGTTTTGTTGCCGACAACTTCGGTACGGAGAAAGCAGACGGCAGAATGGCACTACGTGTGGCTGAGAATGTGACGGCAGCATGTAGCGACACACCATTGGCAAGCAAGGACATACCCACCAACGGTATGGCACTAAGCTTTACATTCAAGGTTAAGAACATTGCCAAACGTAATGCAAAGATTATGTGGTGTATGGGCGAGCGATTGGGTTTTGTGCTTACTGGAGAGAAATTCATTGTGACCACCGCAGGTGATAGCGATGAGGCTTTGAAAGACGTTCAGACAACCGCCGCCACCTCCTACCTTGACGACACCGTATATCGCATAGACATTGTGATAGAGCCACAAGCCAGAGCACCCTATAGCGGTGTGATGCTGTGCAAGGTGTTCCAGAACGGCGATGCAGCAGCTTGTGTTCCCATCAGCACAGTCAGCGGCTTCCCCAACATTGCGGACATGATACACTTCGACGGTACAGATGCTGACCTTTACCTGTATGAGGTAGTGCGATGGAATACCTACTATGACTTTATTCAAGCATTCAACAACTACATCGTGAACCTCACAGACACGACTGCCATGCTGACCGAGTATGAGCAGAACCAAGTTATGAGCGATGTTACAGCTGAGGGCACGACGAAACCACGCCCCGATATGCAAAAGTTGTTAGACCGCGGTATCATGGTTGTGGCAATGACGCGCACTTCGGACAAGAACCTTAGCAAAGACGGTGGCGCGGTAACGGACAGCGAGATATATTATCCTGACTACATCGAAGGTTTGAGGGACAAAAAAACGTCCGTTTTGATGGACTGGTATATTTATTTCCCCGACCGTCCGTGGGCAAACTGCGTTATTGAAGCCATCCCGACGACAAACCAAGGAACTTCGACACTTGCCTACGGTGTCAAGAATAAGAAGGGCAAGGGTAAGAAGGCGAAGAGGATTAGAATGCTCTACACAAGAGAGCAGATTAGTGAGATGTACAATGGTGATGAGACTATTCTTGCCAAGTATGACGACGCAGCAGCTCTTGCGAAGAAAAAGAAGATCCGCGTGAAGGAAGGCAGTACGCCTATACAGAACATTACCATCAAGGTTGACTACTCGGACTCTGCCGGTGCCAACAACTGTGCCATGATGGAGCTTATGAACGACACGCAGATAGCCCTTGGCAGTGACTATATGACCCCTGCACAGCGACACAACACCGACAAGAGCGAAGAACTGCATACGAGCATTGACGGTGTGACGTGTGCCCTCTTCCGTACCGACTACCGCATAGGTCAAGACAAGGGGACACAGGCCGCTACACTTCCTGAGAACGCCTACTTCCACTCGAAGGCAAACTTCAATGCCGACAAGGGTAATCCCCACTTCTTCGGTTTTGAGGATGTTAAGGGATATAATTACGGTTGCGTGAACTATGGCGACTTCAAGGAAATGGTAGCTCCGAGAGATACCACCATTGATACCTATAAGGCCAGTGTTCTTTCAGACACAAGCTCATTGATACCGGGCACGCTGTATATGCTGAGTGAGTTCTGTGGTCCGGAAACACGCTTCATTGAGAACGATGGTACCGGAACCATGACAGAGATAGGTGAGGTGGCCGTGGAAGACAGTCATGTGCTTGACAAGACCCTCTCCGAGGTACAGGCAGACAACGTCAAGAACTACGACTGGGGAACAGCCTACAAGACATCTGACGGAAAGTATGTGCAGTATAAAGGAGGAGCATGGAAGGACACCACAGGCACCATGACTTATGACAATGCCACTAATAAATGGAGCGTGCAAGGCCGCGTGCTGAACCCTGTGGAGTGCTACGAATACAGACAGTATCAAGAGTTCTGTTGGCAGCAGGGCGTGAACAGCGTGGACGATATGCTAAAGACGCTGCACACCGACGATGGCGATGTTCCAGTGTGGAGCACATATTACGAAATGCGCTACCCTGACGACGACGACTTGAACGCCCTGTATGCGTCGGGCAAGAAAGTTCCGTACCAGCTGTATAGAGAGTTGGCCTTCTGTCAGCAGTGTAACCAGAACTTGACCGACAATGCCGAGGAGAACGCCGCCAAGAACCCCGATGGCAGCGAGAAGGTGTTCAACGGTGCCGGTGCGAGCACAACCATTACCCTTGGCGGCAAGACCGTAGCCGGCACCAAGGAGAACCGCAGGAAGAAATGGCAGCAGGAGATGCACAAGTATTTCTCGCCCCATTCAACTCACTGCTATGTTGTAGCGAGCGATTATAAAGCCACCGTGGACCAGCGAGCCAAGAACATGATGATTGCTGTTTACTTGGAGACCGACGGTAGCATGCGCTACTACTTCAACCATTGGTATGACGGAGACTCATGTGACGAGGCAGACAACGACTGCTACCTGACCATTCCTTGGGATATGGACGGAGCAGCGAGCCATCTGTATCAAGGATGGGACGGTGTAATGTTCCAACAGAGTTATGCCTTGTTTGACAGAGGCGAAGGCGTATGGCTTAATGATGCAGGTACGGAGACACTGACCCTTCATGACACGGCGGCAAAGATGCGTGCCACGAAGACCAAGACCGGCCTTGAAATCTTCTCGACCGACGGCTGCTACCGCTACTGGATGACAGACCGAATCTTGAAATGGCCAAAGGTGGTAAGTTCGTTTGACGGAGAGCGTAAATATATTGAAACCGCTACCGCTGCTGACAACCACTACCCAGCCTTGCATGGTCTGCGACTGGAGAGTCTGCCAGCCTTCCAGCGCAAGCGTTTCGCATACAGAGACGGCTACTTCCAGACTGGTGATCTGTTCCGTCATTTCTTCCAAGACCGTGTAATGGGACCCATCACGGTGAAGATAACGGCAGCGCAGGACGGCTACTTCGCCATGGGCGTGGACTCTACCTCATCTGCAAAGTACAGTTGCTATCTAAAGGAAGGCGAGA
>ERZ1026850.1804-NODE-1804-length-10550-cov-9.056408_pt1 | contig 10550 bp, 8 predicted proteins | sample MGYA00380155_ERZ1026850 | MGnify/ENA primary metagenome ERZ1026850 (study PRJEB33269, sample SAMEA4719791) | human gut metagenome | biome: human-associated habitat; feature: organic feature; material: feces | place: Cameroon | collected 2013-10 ... | reverse complement strand
TCTAACCAAAAGACGTTCCACAGAAAGGGCCTGCCCTTGGAGAATATAAAATAGTTCTCCATGAGCAGGCCCTTCTTATTTTTGAACTCCTCACGTTGTACATATGAATGAACACACAAACATTCCGGATTATTTTTATGCATTCTGTTTCTTACTCGATATTTGCCCTGATTTCATTTCTTCGCTGTTTTCCAACAGCTTTTTTAAATATCCGTTTTTCTTCATTAATTCTTTAAATGTTCCCATCTCAACCATTTTTCCATGATCCAGACAGATAATCCGATCCGCGGATTTAATCGTAGATAATCTGTGCGCTATCATCACTACCGTACAGTTTTTGGCACTTCGCTCTATCGACTCCTGAATCTTTCTTTCATTTTCAGTATCAAGATTGGATACAGCTTCATCGAAGACCAAAATCGGAGAATCTTTTAGCAGTGCTCTTGCTATCGCTATACGCTGTCTCTGACCACCGGATAGTTTTACCCCGCCTTCTCCTGCAATCGTCTGATAACCATCCGGAAGCTCTGTGATAAATTCATGGGCGAATGCTTTCCTTGCTGCCTCCATTACTTCTTCATCCGTTGCACTGCTTCTTCCGAGACGAATATTCTCCAAAATCGGTATCTGAAATAAATACACATCCTGTAATACCGTGGCATACATTTCATTCAGGCTCCTTAAAGATATGTCTCGTATATCTTTTCCTCCAATACGGATACATCCTTTTTCAGGATCCCAGTTTCGAAGCAGCAACTGGATACAAGTTGTTTTTCCTGCACCAGATGCCCCTGCAATGGCTACATGTTCCCCCGGTTGAATCCGAAATGAAATATCTTCCACAGCAGCCTCCAAATCCTCTCTGTATCGAAAACTTACATTCTCAAAACATATTTCCGGTGTCAGATCCTTTGTATTGATATCATTTCCAGAATCCTGTACCAGCGGTTTTGCTTCCAGCACCCGGTAAATCCGGTCTGCTGCTGCAAAAATCAACCCAAAATTTCTTGCTGTATTGCAGACCTCAATGACAGGTTCCAGAATCATTGCAGACAGTACCACAATAACTGTATACATGGAAGTTGCCATTCCGTCCTTTCCTACATACCATGCCGCTATCAGTGCCGCCACAAGGCCGGATACTCCAAGCACCATCTGGAGCAGCATTCCTTCTGTACCCAGCCGTTTACTGTATGAAAACTGCTTTTTATACATACGTTCCAGGTATGCTCTGTTCTTTTCCTCGTATCCTGTTCTATAATTCAGAGTCAGTATTTCTTTTAACCCCTGCACCCCTTCCAACGTTACCGCATTGGCATCTGCCAGAGCTTCCCTGACTTCTCTGCCCTGTTCATCTGCTTTCTTTTTCATCCATATCGGTATGATGACCGCTGTTACTGCAAAAAGAAGCATTACCAGATCCAGAACCGGAAGTATCTGCCATAAAATAATCATTAAAATAACAGGTGTAATAATTGCAACCAGAACACTTCCAAAGGTATGGGCAAAAAACCATTCCATGATCTCCACATCTCCCATTAATGTGGATGCAAGCTGTCCTGAACGCATATTCAGCAAAATTGCCGGGGACACTCTTTCTATAGAATCAAACAACTGTATTCGGAAATCAGCAAGTACCTTAAATGCCACATCGTGGCAAATCCACATTTCCAATACGTAAAACACAATCCGGATGATAATTGCTGCTATCGTAGCCGCGATCACATAATTCAGTTCCTGCATCAGTTTTCCATCAATTGCCAGACCTACTGTCCATGCCCCAAGCACAGATGCAGCCACCATCGATAACTGATTTCCCACTCCTGCCGCAATTGCAGCCACCATACGCAGACGATATTTTTTCAGCCTCTTCGAGAGCCGTATGACATTTTTCAATCTTGTAAATTTCTGTTCTTCTTTATTCATAGCTTTGTGCCCTCACCAGATTCTGATAAATTTGATCTTTCTGCAGTAATTCCTCATGCGTTCCACATCCTTCTACACATCCATTCTGCATGACATAAATCCGGTCCGCATCCTCAATTGTCGTCATACGATGTGCGATTACCAGGGTTGTGCGATCCTTCATAGCCTCTTTCAGTGCATTTTGTATTTCCTGCTCATTTTTGCAGTCCACACTGGAAGTTGCTTCATCCAGAATCAGAATTGGTGCATTCTTTAAGATTGCTCTGGCAATGGCAATTCTTTGTCTTTCTCCTCCGGAAAGCGTAGCTCCACGTTCTCCCACCAGTGTGTCATATCCATTCGGAAGGTTTACAATAAATTCATGGGCATTCGCCGACATAGCCGCCTGCATGATCTCCGCATCCGATGCTTCTGGTCTGGCCATCCGGATATTATCCTTTACCGTACCATAAAACAGAAAACTATCCTGAAACACTACCGAAATCCGACTTCTCAGATAATCTGGTTCGAAGCTTCCCAATGCCTTTCCATCGATTTGAATTCTGTTTTTTTCAGTTTCATAAAATCCAAGGAGCAGATTTACAATTGTGGATTTCCCGGATCCTGACTTTCCTGCAATTGCAGTGACCTTGCCGGACTCAAACACCATATCCACATTTTTTAATACATCGACGCCATCTTTTTCATATTGAAATGACAGGTTTTGTAATACGATTTCCGGCTTCTCCCCAATTCCTGTATTCTGCAGATCTTCTTTTGTTTTTTCCGAAACCGGATAATCCAGAACATACAATAATTCCTCGGCAACTGATAATCCCGTATAACTGTTATGCCAGTAAATACTTAAATCATTCATCGGTTTCAGACATTCACCTGCCAGAAACAGAACCTGTATCAGTACTGCATAAGGAACCTTTCCCTGTGCCACATGAATGGCAGATAACAGGATGCTGATACTGGTTCCTGCTGTAATACAGATCGTAATTAATGTAGAATCTGAAAGTGATATTCCCAGATTCCTCATAGATTCTGCTGCAAATCCAATGGCCTGGGTTTTCAGCCTTCTTCCTTCTTTTCTGCTGACTCCCAGGGATTTCAGGGTACTCATCCCCTGCATATCATCGATATACTGTGCATTTAACTGTGCATATTCTTTCCAGTACAGTACCATTACATCCGATACTGCCGGCATAAATACATGCGGTACAATTACTGTCACCGCCGACATAAAAAGAAGCAGAAGACCTACCGTCCGATCCAGTCGGCACATAAAAGATGTAATAAATATTGTGGTAAAAACAACCACCGCAATCTGTGGTATATACTGAGTCAAAAAGGCTTCCAGCGATTCTACGCCATCTGTAATCAGTGACTGGAGATTTCCGGTTCTCTGGTCATTCTTAAAAGATGGACCAAGAACCATTATCTTATCCAGAATCTGACTGCGGATCTCATTCTTCACTTTTGCCGCATATTTTTTCAAAAAATATTCCTGATACTTTATCAAACTCGCTCTGATAAAAAGAGAAAGAAATTCTGCCAGAAAACACAGTAGAATTTCTTTCATATTTCTCTTCTCGCATACTGCTATAACCATTTTTGCAAGAAACCACGTCTGGGAAAACTGGGCACCAACTATGCCCAGCCCCAGTAAAATTCGGATTGCAGTTTCCCTCTTTGCATATTTCAAAAAATATACTAATCGAAAAAACTGGTTCATCTTACTTTTCTCCACCTACCAAAAACTGAGGTGTCAGTTTATTCAGTTCTCGTTCCATAGATGTTCTGGAAATCTCACTGATATCCGGCAGTGCAAACACTTTGGAAAAGCCAATTTCCATCATGTAATCCAGATCCCATGCAGGACGCTTTTTGTCACTCATAAACAGCTTACTGCTGAGTTCTTTCCCTGTTTCCGCATCTTCATGAGCATGGATACCTCTTCCATATTTTTCCCACATAGCAGCATCATGTGCTTCATAAATCTTTTTCTTTTCTTCATCATAGAGATGCAGATACCAGCAGGCATCCGACACCAAAAGGCGTCCACCTTTTTTCAGTACACGCAGCCACTCCCTATAAGCCTTCTGTGGATCGTCCAGCGTCCATGTGATATTTCTGCAGATAACCATATCAAATGTCTCATCCGGAAAATTCAGATTGTGGCAGTCCATTGTCATCAGATCCGCAGATAAACCTGCCGCCTTTACATTTTCCTTTGCTTCATGGATCATATTCTCAGTAATATCAATCCCAGTCACATGATGTCCTTCTTTTCCCAGTGTTATTTCAAAAAATCCTGGTCCGCATCCTACATCCAGTACTTCCAGATGCTCTTTTTCCGGTGCATACTCCAGAATCAGATTCTTCCAGTTTTCTGCTGTTTCACTCTGCAGCTCTGCTTTGATTCCCTCGCTGTAAATACCGGCTTCTCCTTCCCAGTACTCTTTAATCTTATCATTTTGCATGTTGCTTCTCCCTTTTTGTAGCTATTACAATAAATTTTTTTCCCTGATATCCGTATTTCCAAAAATCCATCCTCCATGGACTGTTCAGCCATCGGTTCTCTCTGATCTGGATTCTTGCAAAACGTACTTTTTTTAATATCTGAAAATCCGCTTCCGGACGCTTCTGTGACGTAAATGGCAATTTTTCATAGATTCCGCTGTTTTCCTTTACGTCAGTTTCATATGTTTTTTTCTCTGTAACATAAATAAGAAAATCAGCAATTTTCATATGTATCTTATTTTTTAATGTAGGTTCTATGGTGCGATAGTCTCCATCAAAATAAATGATCCTTCCGCCTGGTTTTAATACATCCTTCCAGCGCCTGAAGGCTTTTTCCGGATCATACAGCGTCCATACTGCATCTCTGGAAATTATCACATCATAACTTTCCTTCTGTTCCAATGGCAGCGTAACACCATCTTCCTGACAGATTTCCACCGTCTGACGATAGTGCTGCATATTTCTTCTGGCTTTTTCTACCATTCCTGATGAGCCATCGACTGCCCTTACCTCATGTCCCAGACGCGCCGCTATGATACTCATAAACCCCGGGCCGCAGCCCACTTCTAAAATACGAAGGGGCTCAGGTCCAAGAAGTTTTTTCAGTTCTTTTGTCCAGTAAGATACCGTTCTTTTGTTACTCAATTGTTTTTGGATCATATCATCGTAATCACCGGAATCTTCTGTCCACTTATTTTCGATTTCCTCAAACATATTTTACTCCGCTATATCCAGCGTTCCCCAGTTAACGCCTTCATAGGCTGTCGGTGCAAGTTCCACATTGGTCAGTCTGGTATTGTTATAGATATAATCACGGTTTGGATAATATAACGGTATTGTAACTGCCTGATCATTGATACGTGTCAGAATCTTATCGTATAATGCAGTGCGTTCTTCTTCATCCTGTGTCTTTAATACTTCTCCGAGATCATTGCTCAGTTCTTCATCATACCAGTTTACTGCCTTTGCTCCATCTGGTGCATAGAACATGGATTTCAGGAAACCATGAGGCATCCAGGAATCTTCATAACTGCGGTAGATACACAGGTCATAATCTCTTGTGGACCAGATGGCATCATAGTAAGCTGCAGATTCTTCTTCTACCAGTTCAATACCTACACCAATCTTTTCGTATTCTGATTTCAGGAACTCGCACAGAGACTTCCAGGAAGCGTATTCTTCTGTCTGGAATACCAGTCTGAGATTCAGCGGTTCTCCGTCTTTTTCTACAATACCGTCTCCGTCTGTATCCTCATATCCTGCTTCTTTTAACAGTTCTTTTGCCTTATCTGGGTCATATGGATAACCTTTGCTGTTTTCTTCTGTTACATAAGGAACTGTCGGAGACATAAGTCCGGTTGCCGGATTACCATAACCATCTAACAGATCATTTACAATGCTTTCATTATTTGTTGCATAATTCAGTGCCTGACGTACGTTTATATCCTGAAGTGCAGGTGTATCATAGTTCTCAATCAGGTAGTAGGAAAGTGTGGAAACCTGCTGTTCTGTTGATAACTCTTCATCTGCCTGAATAATGCTGTAGCTTTCGGAAGGAATATCCTGGAGATTCAGATCTGCCTCTCCACTCTGCAGTGCCATCACTCTGGCATCTCCGTCTACCACCTGCTTCAAAACAACTTTATCAATCTTTGGTTTCTCTCCATAATAATTCGGATTTGGTACCAGAACGACTTCCTGACCACTCTCATAACTGTCGATCATCCACATTCCTGTGCCCACTTCCTGATAAAATTCTCCATCTTCATCCAGTGCACTTTCACAGGTGAAACGGAATGGTCTTGGATAAGTAAATTCAATCAGCAGTGTATAACATGGTTCTGCAAACTTAAATTCTACAGTATAATCATCTACTTTTGTTACATCTTCCAGTTTGGCTGAAAAGTTGCCGATTACATCCTGTTCCACCCATCTGTTATAATTCCAGAGTACATTATCTGCGTTAAACTCTGTACCGTCTGAGAATTTCGCATCTTTTCTTAAATGAAACGTATAGGTTGTACCATCTTCGCTGATATCCCAGGATTCTGCCAGTGCAGGTTCAATTTCTCCGTTTTCTCCATAACGTACCAGCGGATCATAGATCATTTCATAAAGACGAAAGTCCGGACCACTTTTTACAGGATCACAAAGTTCAGGAGTCAGATCAAGGGATGTCATTGCTGTAACCACTTTTTCTCCTTCTGCCTGTACATTGATGCCTGTCATCAAAGTTGCTGCCACTATTCCTAATGCTGCCAGTTTTACTACGTTTCGTTTCTTCATTTCTTCCTCTCCTTTGTATTTGTTATATATTTTTACAGCATATGACATGCCGCAAAATGTCCTGTCGCAATTTCTGTCAGTTCCGGTATGTGCACTCTGCATATATTTGTACATTTGCTGCACCTGTTCTGATATGGGCAGCCCTGTTCCGGAATCGTATCTGAAAACATTTTCTTCTCCTGTAATCCGATTCTTCGCATTCTCGGTTCTTTCACCGGAATGGAATCAAACAGATCTATTGTATAAGGATGTATGGCTGTCTCTTTTAATCTGTCGGTATGCTTGATAAACTCTACCACACGTCCCTGATACATAATTGCCACCTCTTTGCAGAGATACGGAACATTGGACAAATCATGAGTGATCAATAAATAGGTCATCTCGTATTTTTCCTGCAGTTCATTTAACAGATGCAGGATCTGCTTTCGTATGGAATAATCCAGACTGGATACCGGTTCGTCACAGATTACAAGTTCCGGTCTTAATACCAGTGCTCTAGCAATATTGGCTCTCTGACACTGACCTCCTGAAATCTGTCCAACATAACGGTTACGAATATCCGGATCCAGACCCGTCTGGATCAAAGCTTCCTTTACTCGCTCTTCATACTCCCCCTCTTGCAGTTTTTCATGTAATTTCAGAATTTCCAGGATATTTTCTCCAATCGTGTACCCGGGATCAAATACTCCGCTGCTACTTTGAAAGATCATCTGAAGGTTCTTGCGATATGGACGGAACTGTTTTTCAGAAAAATTCTGCATTTCCTGTCCCTGAAACCAAAATTTCCCATCTGTAGGTTTCTCCAGACCTGCTATCAGCTTTCCAAATGTAGTTTTCCCACTTCCACTTTCACCGATCAGAGCCATGGATGATCCGGCATGAATTTCCAGACTTACATCATCCACTGCTTTCACTATTTTTTTCTTGCCATAATATTTCTTTAAATGTTCTGCCTTTAGTAACGTACTCATACTTTTCCCCTATAAAACTGCATCCAACAGTTTTTTTGTATATGAATGCTGTGGATGATAAAAGATATCTTCGACTGTTCCGTTTTCCACTATTTCGCCGTCCTTCATAATTGAAACATCATCTGCAATTTCTGCCACCACACCCAGATCATGCGTGATAAATAACACGCCCAGATTTTCTTTCCTGGATAACTGATAGATTTCTTCCAGAATCTGTTTCTGCACTGTTACATCCAATGCCGTCGTCGGTTCATCTGCGATCAGATAATCTGGTTTCATGGACATGGCAATGGCGATCATAACCCGTTGACACATACCACCTGACAATTCGTAAGGCTTTTTCTTCATCAGTTCTTCCGGGTCACGCAGATTCATCATCCTCAGACTTTCCAGTGCAATTTCTCTTGCCTGTTTTTTGCTCATTCTATGATGTTTTCTCAGACCTTCCAGAAGTAGTTGCTCAACCGTAAAAAGCGGATCGAGAGCGGCTGTCGGATCCTGAAAAATCATTCCAATCCTGTTTCCATATAACTGTCGCTTTTCTTTTCCTGACAACTTCAGAAGACTCTTTTCATTCAGTGTCACATCTCCGGATATCACCTTTCCATTTCCTGCAAGCAGATTCATAATCGTCAGAGAAGTAACTGACTTGCCGCTTCCGCTTTCTCCCACCAATGCATGAATCCTTCCTCTTTTTACTTCCAGACTGACATCTTTTACTGCATGCACCATTCCGTGAGAGGTCTGAAACTCCACATGTAATCTTTTCACCTTTAGAACATCATTTTTGGGCTGTTCCATTCTGTATTCCCTCCCCCAGATAATTAAATGCCAGAACAATGATCATAATCAGTATGCCCGGATAAAACATCAGACTTGGATAAGTCTGGATATAACTTTTACTGTCACTGAGCATGATTCCCCATTCCGGTGTCGGTGCCTGCACACCCAGACCAATAAATGAAAAACCAGCGATAGACAAAATAATCGAGCCGATCTCCATAGTTGCCAGCGCGATCACAGACGGCAGGATATTTCTTAATATATGTCTGAATATAATTCTGGCATGACCACAGCCGCCGGCTTTTAATGCAGTCATATAATTTTTATTTTTTTCCTGAAGTGTCAGTGCACGGGCAAGTCTTGCATATTCTGCCCAGGATACAACCGATAAGGACAGGATCAGATGAGCACCACTGGCTCCCATAGTTCCCGCAATAGCAAGTGCCACAATAAAGACCGGCATTGCCATAAATACATCTATGATTCTCATGATCACAGAATCAATTTTTCCACCTACATATCCGGCAAACAATCCAATCGGCACACCAACACATACGGTAATCATAAGTACCGTAAAGCTGTAACTCAATGAATATCGGCTGCCCCAGAGAAGTCTTGATAAAATACATCGTCCCAGCTGATCAGTGCCTAAAGGATATGCCGCTGACGGACTTTTTAACTTTATCGTGACATCCACCAGCAACGGATCATGCGGTGCCAGCACAGGTGCAAAAATAGCTGCCACTGCAAAAATCATTACTACGATTAATCCTATTTTTGTTTTTGGTGACTGGAATACCCGTTTCCAGTACAGATTTTGAATCATACTTTTGTCTGTTTTTTGTGCTCTTCTGCTTCCCATTCTATGCCTTCTCCTTTACTTTAACTGGATTCGCCGGTCAATCGCAGAATAGGCGATATCCACAAGAAAATTCAACACTACAATGCCTACTGCCAGAATAAAGATAAAACATTGCAGCACCGGAGTATCTTTTGTGACCACTGATTTCAGTGCAAGATTTCCGATTCCCTGAATGGAAAAAATGCTCTCTATCACGGCTGAGCCACAGAAAAAGCTGATTACCATTGATACCAGGCGTGTCATCACAGGAATCAGTATATTTTTTAATCCATGACGCAAAATCACATTTACAGAGGACAATCCCTTGGCTCTGCTGGCACGTATGTAATCTTGCTTCAGCACCTGTATCATATTTGTACGTATCAGTCTTGTCATGATTCCAAAAAAGCTGATATCCATGGCAAATGCTGCAAGAATCGGGATACCACCAGCATTTCCCCCAATTACAGAGATTACTTTTAACTTCACTCCAAATATATAAAGCAACATCAGACCAATCCAGAAAGATGGCATAGATACACTGAGCGATGATAAAACACGAACGACTTTATCCAGAAACCTGTTTTCATAAATCGCTGACAGAATCCCAAGAGGAACCGATACGATCAGCAACAGAAAAAACGAAGTAACCGCCAGTTTAAATGTCTGTGGAAAATATCTTTTTAATTCCTCAAAAGCTGGTTTTCTTGTAGAATATGATTTTCCAAAGTCCCCATGAAGTGCCTGATTCAGCCATTTCCCATACTGTACCAGCACAGGCTGATCCAGTCCTTCCTCATGCCGCACTTCTTCTACCTGCTCCGGTGACGGATGTTCATATTTTTGCTCTGCCAGTACTCTGGCCGCATCACCTGCCGATATAAAACTCAGCATAAAAATAATAAATGTAACTGCCAGAACTACCGGTATCATAAATATAAAACGCTTTGCAATTACCTTTCCCATCTTCATTTCTCCTCATTTTTCATCTGTTTATTGTGTTTGAAACAAAAAAAGCTGATATGATTCAGCATCATATCAGCGCAAAAATAAACCTCTACCCCCGGCAGAGCTTATTTCTTCTGTATCCCATCCGAATCAGAACTTTTCCTATCAAAAAGGCAAGTCTCCTGACTCCAGTTCATCCTACTTACCATCTTCCCGGATTTCTCCAGTGATTTTTTGGTTTTCGTCCCTGTCACAGTAGCGGTGGCTGTTCTGGCATTTCACCAGAT
>ERZ1026850.1797-NODE-1797-length-10577-cov-8.361908_pt1 | contig 10577 bp, 9 predicted proteins | sample MGYA00380155_ERZ1026850 | MGnify/ENA primary metagenome ERZ1026850 (study PRJEB33269, sample SAMEA4719791) | human gut metagenome | biome: human-associated habitat; feature: organic feature; material: feces | place: Cameroon | collected 2013-10 ... | reverse complement strand
GTTAAAGTACTATTAGCACTATTATAATATTCTTGTACATAAAAAATGCTTCCATCATTGCTTTCTGCAAAATACAAACAAGGATTATTATTTTTAAAATCCCATTTTTTCTTCTCGGCACAACTTGAATAATCGTAGGCATACATATTTCCGGAATAATCAGGAAGAAGCATATACTTTGAATAGAAAATGCCCTCAAGAATCATTTTTATTGTGCAATCTGTGGTTTCGCCGGCTTTTACTTTGATTTCTGCGCTTCCGCTTCCTTCAAGAAGATTTTCTGCTGTGTTCCAGGCTTCAGCCTCTGCTATATAAGTTCCCGGCTCAAGTTCGCCAAATTCTATTACCCCCCCCCAGAGTTCCTTCTTCGGTTTTGTCAAAATCATCATTATAAAGGCGCACAGTGAATTTGTCTGCATTGTCTTTATTGTAGGCGGCGCGAGAACTTCCGGGCAGGGCAATACGCACAGAGCCGTTTTCGCCAGTGCCTGAGCTCATGTTCATGCATGAAATAAATGCGAATAAAAATGCTGGTAAAATAGAAAAAATCAGTTTTTTCATAATGTTTCTCCTTGGTCAGGGATTCCCGTGTCGCTGCGCGGGAATGACAGTTTTTTGTCAGTAAATGCTATCATCTTGTCATTATCCGGCTTGACCAGATAATCTGCACCGTAAAACAACAGTCCTTATAATTATGATTCAAAATATTCTATTTGTCAGCATTTGAGGGTATTTTTTTTAACTTTTTTATTGCGCAATCTGTTTACAAACAAAATAGCTCATTTACAAAATTCCAATGGCATTGAAAATTATCATTCCTTTCTATAAAATAGCCTATTATGAATTTTAATAAGAAAAAAAAGAATCTGCTTGTTCCTATAGCCGTTATATTTTGCGTTTTGTACATTATTTTTTCAGTACAGCCAATGGGCCATGAAATTCATTTTACGCCGGAATGGACAGAGGACATTTCACATATTCAAGAAAATTCAAATAACACAAAAAAAATTCCATTTAAACTTTCACAGAACATAGGATATTTTACCCCTGACGGAAAAATTGTTTCTTCAATAACATTTCCTTTCAAGTCGGCAATTTCAGAAAAATGGTACGCAACATTCGGGGTAAGCGGCACAAAGACTGACTTTTTTTTCGCGGACGGAACTTTGGCAGGAACAATCAACGAAGCTGGATTTCCATTTTTTGACCAAGACAGAATCTTTGTAATGCAGCCGGGCGGAACTGCTTTTGTAAAATGCGATTCAGAAGGAAAGCGTGAATGGAACTACGAGCATTATTCGCCAATCACCGCATTTTCATCAAGCAAAAATGGAACTGCCGCAGGATATGCAGACGGAACTGTCATTTCTTTTTTGCCTGACGGAAAAATTGACCAGAAGTTTGCGCCGGGCGGAAGCAATTGCGATGTGATTCTTGGAGTTGCAATTTCTGAGAACGGAAACAGAATCGCCTGCGTTTCAGGACAAGACCAGCAAAGATTTATTGTCGCGGAAAAAAACGGCGGACATTCAAAAGTAATTTTCCATGAGTATCTTGAAAATTCCATTTCACGCCAGACGCTTGTAAAATTCAACAACAATTCTGATTACGTTTATTTCAACGGAAAAGATTTTCTTGGAATCGTCAATACAAAAAAATCTACAAGCAAGAAAATTCCAATCAAAGGAAAAATTTCCCAAATAGAATTTTCCGATGACAATGAGCTTGTTTTTGTTCTTAGCAAAGACGAGGAAAAATACACGGTAACAATTCTTGAATCTTTTATTTATCCAATGGCATCGTTCAGTTTTGAAGGCGAATGCTCATTTATTCAGACTTATGAAAAGTCGATTTTCATTGGACGAAACACAAAAATTTCTAAAATTTCAATTTCAAAAAAATAACTGTCTAACAGGATTATCGGGTCAAGTCCGATAATGACATAAAACCATAGTGCTTGAAATTGGACTTAAATACTTCTTGCGGAGAAAAAAATGAAAAAAATAATTTTAACTTTAACCTGCGCATTTTTCAGTTTCTGCGGATTTTCCTTCGACTGGCCTCAAAAAGAAACTAATTCAGATTCATTCTATTCATATTTCGGACAGCTCCGCGGAGGCACAATAAATTCCTCGCTGATTTTTAAAGATCCTTCAGAAGTCAAGGCAGCAGACAAAGGAAGAATAACCGCCATAATTTCAGATCATAGCGATGATTTTGGCTGGTTTGAATCCGCTTTGGGAAACTCCGTAATTATTTCGCATGAAGACGGACTTTCAACAGTTTACGCAAATCTTGACGACAGTTCAATTTCAAAAGAAATAGAAGAAAAGCAATTTGTTGAATCTGGAGAATATCTTGGAACAAGCGGAAACACAGGCTGGCAGGAAGAACAAAGCTGTCTTGAATTTAAGGTCTTTGATTCAAAAAACAGTTCCGCTGTAAATCCAAGGATTCTTATGCCGCGCGCAGGAAAAGAACTTCCGCTTGCAATGGGAACAATAACTTTAAAAGACAAAAACGGAGTCTCGCACAATCTTTTGAACGAACGAAGATTGCCGGCAGGAAAATATTACGTCTACAGAACACGACAAAATGTTGCAGTTCCGTACAAAATAATCACAGCCGTAAACGGAGCGACTGTAGAAAATATTTCTTATGATGTTTTAAAAGAAAGTGCCGGAAAACTTTGCGTAAAAGGAAATGAGTCTTACAGCGTTAAAGAAATTTATCCAGACGACACAAAGCAATTGGCAGGAATTGTTCAGCTGAACAAAGGCTCTTGCACGCTGACAATTACAATTGTCAACATTCTGAATTCAGCCTCAACAATTTCCTACAAACTGGACATTTACTAGGCTTTGATTGCCTTTGAAATAATTCCGCCGCCAAGTGTTATTCCGTCTTTATAAAAAACAACGGACTGGCCTGGAGCAACTGCCCGCTGCGGTTCGTCAAACACAACCTTGTAAGATTTGCCGCAAAACTCTTCATTTTCCAACGGCTGATACGGCACAACATGGGCTTTTACAGGCTTTGAAGCAAGGCGGATTTTTACCATCGCATCAAATTCGCAGCAAGGATCGTAGTCGGCAGGCCAAACCAAATCATCCGCAATAAGACCTGAACAAAACAAGTCGCTGTCTTTTCCAAGGACAACCAGATTTTTCTCCTTGTCAATTTCTGCAACGTAAAGAGGATAAGGCGCGCTCACTCCAAGTCCTCTTCTCTGCCCGATTGTATAATGCTCAATTCCTTTGTGGCGGCCAAGAACTTTTCCGTCCAAATCAATAAAGTCTCCCGGCACAGAAGGCTTGTCCTTGAACATATATTCTAGCATTGGAGCCGGAATAAAATCCTGACTTTCTTCTTTTTCAGCAGCCTTTAGTCCACGTTCACGAGCCATTTTAAAAATTTCTTTTTTGCTGAAACTTGCAAGCGGAAAACGGACTTTCTCTAAAATCGCACTCGGGATTCTGTACAAAAAATAAGCCTGGTCTTTTGTAATATCAAGCGCAGTGTGAATTTGAACTGGACGGCATTTTCCCCTTTCATCTTTTGAAGCGTTTTCTCCATAAACTAAAAAAAGCGGCTCTGTTCCGCGCACGGCTTTTGCATAATGACCTGTGCAAAAATAATCGTATTCAATTCCCAAGTCTTTTAAGCCGGAAAGCATCGCGCCAAATTTTATAAAGCGGTTGCATCTTATGCACGGATTCGGTGTGCGGCCGTTTCTATATTCGCGCTTGAAATATTCTATTACTTCCTGCTGATATTTTTCTTTAACGTCAACAACGACATACGGAATGCCTTGCTCTGCGCAAAACTTTCTGTTTTCTTCTATATCTTCAACTTCCTTAGGACTGTAGCAGCTGTCTGGAATTTTATAATCGTCAGGCAGATTTAAATCAGCCTCTTGCCACAAAGACATTGTTACACAAGTTACATCGCATCCTTTTTCTTTTAAGAGCATTGCAGTCATTGTAGAGTCAACGCCACCAGAAAGTCCCACAACAACTCTGTCGCCTTTCTTCGGAAGCTCAAGCTCTTCATAAGTCATTGAATTATAATTCATAAAGCAAGTATAAATAGAATCAATAAAAAATTCAATTTTCCATAAAATAAAAGTTGCCTTAAATAGAAAGGCAGTTTCCAAAAAATCCGGACGCAGAAACTTTTTCATTTGCACCGATTAAATGGCTCACGTCTCCCATCTGCTGAATTCTAAAAACAGCTTCTCCTGGAACTCTTTCTTCAGCGCCAACAATTGTAACAGAGCTTGGAGCAACAAAAAATCCTTGCCAAAGCTGAACAGGACTAATACCTGTAAGATGGCTTAGCATAACAAACATCACGCCCAGATGACAAACAAAAATAAGATTTTTTTCATCCAAATCTTTTTGCTCAGGTTCAAGGTGCGTATCAATCAAAGATTCTTCTTTTGAAATATGCGGCAAGCAATTGTACAAAGGAATTTTTGAATCAATGCGGTTGTAGTCATAAGATGCCAAAATCTCATCAAGCCCATGGCAAACTTCCTTGTAATGAAATTCTATGTTTCCACTTTTCATTGATTTTGTCTTAAAAAAACTTTGAACGTCTTTGTATTTTTTTTCGCCAAAATAATCGCGCGGAAGCCAGTCCCATGCAATTCTGTTTTCGCCGGTTTTTAAATCTTTTATGTCGTAACTAAATTCTCTAAGCCAAGGCAATGTTGAAACTTTCATAGGCTGCTTTGAAAAATCTGCATGGATATTTTCCAAGCAGGCTTTTGCCGTAGCCTGAGCGCGTCCCATCGGAGAAACAAAAAATTCTGTAGCATTCAATTTTGAAATGCGCTTGCCCAAAAGTTCTATTTCACATTTTCCTTTTTCTGTAACAGAATCAATTGAATAATCAGGATCTCCATGACGAATAAAAATCAAATGCATTTTACTGTTCCTTTTGAAATATTTTTTATTTGCTCAAGAAATGTATTTTTTTCAGATAGAAAAATTTCACCTTTGACAGAAATGTCAGTTCCAAAGTTTTCAGTCAGATTTGAAATATTAAAGCCTTCAAATAAGTGTTTTACAGTTTGATACAAATCATAGCCGCACGAAAACGAAAATGAAGATTTTTCAACATAAGGTTCCGCCTTGCAAACGGAAAGAACTTCTTTTGCGCTTTCACTGTAAGCATGGACAAGTCCGCCTGTTCCTAAAAGTGTTCCGCCGAAATACCTTGTTACCGTAAGCAAGATATTTGTAATTCCGCTTCCTTTTAAAACATCAAGGACAGGACGCCCTGCTGTTCCGCTTGGCTCGCCATCATCGCTCATTCCAAAAGTTTCAGATTTTAAGCCGACAGAAAAAGCGTGAACTACATGAGTCGCGTCAAAATATTTTTGCTTAACTTCGTGAAGTTTTTCTCTTGCCTGCGCTTGGGTTTCAACTGGAAAAACTTCTGAAATGAAGCGGGAATTTTTTATGACAATCTCAGCCTTTGATTCTTCAAGAAGAACCTTCATTTTTATCTCCGCCAATCATTCCATTAACGCTCAAAAATGAAAAATAATAAATTGGAATACAATAATAAACTTTTGCAAGAATTGTGTAATATTGAAGGAACGCATAAAATCCAAGCAAAAGAGAAATAAAATTATTTTTTCCAGAAAGAACTGCATTAAGAAAAACCGCAGCAAACAAAACCGCAAAATTTTTCAAGCAGACAAAAATCACAAAGCCCATATAATGAAAATATCTTCCACGGATAATAAAAAGGCTTTTTTTAATTGCATCCTTCAAATTGATTTTTTTATTTTCAAGAAACGCATTCCAAACAAAAATAAACGGAAGAAAGCAAAAAACAAAAACAAAAAAGAAAATCACTGTATAAAAAAGAGCAACTGTAAAAGCTTTTGCAATTTTTTCAGAATCAAGCTGGTTTAAGTTTTCATTTGAAAATGCCTGAGAAAAAAAACTTGAGCAAGAAATAATTTTTTCTTTAAAAACAAAAATCAATGCGGCAGAAATACACGCTACCAAAAATACAACAAGTGTAAAAAAAACAGAAGCGTAAAATATGCGCTTTGATTTTTCAAAGAATCCAGAGAAGATTCCTCCCGGAGAATTCCTTTTGCCAAGGACAACATTGGTAAAATCAGCGACAATTCCATAAGCAAGAGTAAAAACAACAATAAGTATCAAAGAAGTAAAAACAAACGAAATTGCATACCCGGCAGCAGATCCGTTAAAAAGCATTGCAGGAGAAAATCCGCTTGTAAGCAAAAAAGACAGCATTACATTAAAAAGCAAAAGCAGCAAAACTGAACGCGCAATGTTTTTTATCAGCCGCTCCCTTAAAACCTGATACATTCTTTTATACTCAGGATTTTTTAATTTTTCTTTATCCAATTTTTTATTCCTGTTTTATAATTTATAAATCAAGTTTTGTCTGCAAACCTGAATCTTCAACTTTTATAGAATCAACTTCTTTGGACTCAAGCCGGATTCCGTTAGTCTTCAAGCCTTTTTCTTCAAAATCCTGCGCTTTAAATTCTTGGACTGTGATTTTCACACGAGGCTTTTTAGTGTAATTCAAAGAGAATTTAAATTTAGCTCTTGTATCAACGTGAAGCACTTCCATTCCGTCTGGCACAAAATTATAGTCGCGGTTCATAATCCAACCGGAAATTCGGCAGCGTTTTATAAAGCAGTATTTTGTTTTCGGATCGCGGTAAATTATTGTAAAGAGAATTTTGCTGATAATGTCCTTGTCCGCATAATTGCAAAACCAAATCCCTGAATCAACAAAAAGCTTGTCTGGCACATCGCAAACGCTCCAAAGTCCGCTCTTGCGCACAATAAGAATTCTGTCAAAAGGCGTAACTTTTAAAATTTCCCTTCCTCCATTAACAGAAGTTCCAAGGTAGCCTTTTTCATCATAGCGTAACGGAGTATCACGCTGGACAATTTGCTTTACATCGACTGCAGAAAATGAAGTTATTTTTGTCTGGCGTTCAAGAAGCGCAGGACTTATCGCTGTGTGATCCTGCTTTGGATCCAGCGCGGAAAATTTTTTAAGCTCATCAAGAATTCCGTCAAGATATTCAACAGCGCAATCAGTCAAATGTTTTAGCCGACGCGCAATTTCTTTTAACCGCTCATTGATAGCCTTTACCTGATCGCGGTTTTTATTTATGTCAAAAAGTGAAATCCGCCTGATTGGAATTTTTAAAAGCTTTTCAACATCTTCGTCCGTAACATCTCTTATAAGCTCATCTTTAAAAGGAACAAATCCATCTTTAACAGCTTTGTTTACAGATTCGGCGGTTTTCATTTGCTCAATAGATTTATAAATTCGCTCTTCAATAAAAATCCGCTCAAGCGTGCGCTGATGAAGTTCTTCTGTCAGAGAGCCGCGTTCAAATTCAAGCTCGTCTTTTATAATGCCGGTAAGTTTTTTTGCGTAATATTTTATAATTTCCGTAGCTGTCATTGCCACAGGCATATTGTCTTTTATAACAAGCATCTGGCAGGCAATTGATTTTTCGCAAGAAGTGTACGCATACAAAGCTTTTTCCACATCTTTGGAATAAACGCCACGAGGAAGTTTTATTTCAATATTGCAGTGGTCAGTTGTAAAATCTTCAACCGAACTTATTTTTATTTTTCCAGCTTTATAAGCCGCATCAATTGAATCAAGCAAATCTTTGGAAGTTGTCTCAAGCGGAAGTTCCGTTATAACAATCTTCTTTTCATCGCTCAAATCGAATTTTGCGCGTGTAATTATTTTTCCGTTTCCATCATTGTAATTACTTACATCCATCAAACCGCCAGTCGGAGAATCAGGATAGATTTCAAACGGCTCGCCACGCAAGGCTTTTATTTCGGCATCAAGAACTTCTTTAATATTGTACGGAAGAATTTTTGTGGACATTCCGACTGCAATTCCTTCCGCGCCGCCAAGAAGAACAACTGGAATTTTCGCACGAAAAGCAACAGGCTCTTTGCTTCGTCCATCGTAACTTGGAACATATTCTGTAATATTCGGATTGTACAAGAATTTTTTCGCCAGAGGATGAACGCAGCATTCTATATAACGGGAGGCGGAAGCGGTGTCGCCAGTGTAAAGGTTCCCGAAGTTTCCCTGGCGCTGAATAAAAATTTCTTTGTTTGCAAGAACAACTAGCGCGGCTCCAATTGAAGCGTCTCCATGCGGATGAAATTTCATGCAGTCGCCTACAACACTTGCAACCTTGTGCATTCTTCCGTCGTCAATATTGAAAAGCGTATGCATTATTCTGCGCTGAACAGGTTTCAGTCCGTCTTCCAAATCTGGAATCGCACGGTCGCGGATAACGTAACTTGCATATTCTATAAAATTCTTGTCAAATAAATTTTTTACAAATGCCATTTAAAAATCCTTATGCATCAATGTCAGCATTGCTAAGCAAATGTTTTTCAATAAAAGCCCTTCGCTCAGGCGTGTTTTTTCCCATATAGAATGAAAGAAGTTTTGGCACCATTTTAAGCTGGCTTATTTCAACAGGTGTAAGATGAATTGTTTCCGGCGAAATAAAGTCTTTAAATTCTGAAGGGCTGATTTCTCCAAGTCCTTTGAACCGTGTTGTTTCCGCAGAAGAGCCAAGTTTTTTCTGGGCCTTGTCGCGCTCCTCCTCGCTGTAGCAGTAAATATTTTCTTTTTTATTTCTTACACGGAAAAGCGGAGTTTCCAAAATAAAAATTCTGCCGGAAGTTACAAGCTCCTCAAAATATCCAAGGAAAAATGTCATTACAAGATTTCTAATATGGAATCCATCGTTATCGGCATCGGTCGCAATTACGATTTTTGAATATTTTAAATTCTCAACATCCTGCTCAATTCCAAGCGCCATCATCAGCTGGTAAAGCTCGTCGTTTTTATAAATCTCACTTTGTTTTTTTCCGTACATATTTTCAGGCTTTCCACGCAAACTAAAAATCGCCTGATAATCAGCATTGCGTGAATGCGTCATCGTGCCGGAAGCAGAATCTCCCTCGGTTATAAAAATCATGCTGTTTTCGCCTTTTGCACCATCCTGAATATGGAAACGGCAATCTTTCAATTTAGGAATTCTTATACTGATTTTTCTTGCGGCTTCTTTGGCCTCTTTTTTTACCGCGCTAAGTTCTGTACGGAGTTTTTCGTTCGCCTGAATTTTTTCCTGAATTTTTTTTGCAGCCTCAGGATTGTGGTGCAGCCAGTCATCAAGTCCGCTCTGTGTCTCTGAAACAATCCACTGGCGAATATCTGTGTTGCCAAGCTTGTTCTTTGTCTGGCTTTCAAAAACAGGATCCTTGACCTTTACAAGAACCGCAGCCGCCATTCCTTCGCGTATGTCTTCGCTTTTATATGAAGTTCCGTAAAAATCATTTATTCCTTTTACAAATCCTTCTTTAAAAGCCGCAAGATGAGTTCCGCCGTCCGCAGTGTACTGACCGTTTACAAATGAAAAATAATTTTCACCGTAGCTATTTGTATGTGTAAAAGCAAACTTCAACCGATCGCCCTGATAGCTTCCTATTGCATAAAGCGAAGTTCCTTCAATCTCCTTATTAAGCAAATCGAAAAGTCCATTGTCGCTTTTATATTCCTTGCCGTTAAGCTTTAAAGTAAGACCTGCATTTAAATAAGCATAATTCCAAATTCTTTTTTCAACAAATTCCATGTTGAAATTGTATTTTCCAAAAATCGCTTCGTCGGGAACAAATTCAAAATAAGTTCCGTCCGGCTGCTTTTGCTTTAAATTTCCAGAACGCTGGCTTACAAGTTTTCCCTGCTCAAAAACAGCTTCTGCGCATTGTCCTGCACGAACAGAAACTACGCGGAAATAAGAAGAAAGTGCGTTTACGGCTTTTGTTCCGACTCCGTTCATTCCAACTGAAAACTGGAAAACATCGTCATTGTATTTTGCGCCGGTATTGATTTCTGAAACGCATTCAACAACTTTTCCAAGCGGAATTCCACGTCCATAGTCGCGGACTTTTACACGGCTGTCTTTTACTTCGATTTCAATTTTTTTGCCAAAGCCCATGATAAATTCATCAACGGCATTGTCAACAACTTCCTTCAGCAAAATATAAATTCCATCGTTCTGGTTTGAACCATCACCCAAACGTCCAATGTACATTCCAGAACGCAAGCGGATATGTTCAAGCGCATCAAGGTGAATAATCTTATCATCGCCGTAGTCTTTGCTTTTTAAGGCAACTGGCTTTGCGGAGGCTTTTACAACGGAAACGTCAGGAGTTTTTGAAACAACATTTGACTCTTTTTTTATTTCTGATTTTTTTAATGCAGGAATTTTCTTTACGGGAACTTTTTCTTTTGCAGCGGATTTTTTTACTGCTGTTGTTTTTTTTGCAGTCTTTGTCGCTGTCTTTGAAATTTTTTGTTTTGGTTCTGGCTTAGATGCCTTTGAATTTTTTGCAGATGATTTTTTTACTGCCGAAGTTTTTTTTTCAGTTTTTCCACCCATAACGCTCTATTTTAATGTATAAAATAAAATTCTTCAATGTAAGAAAAAATTCAGTTGGATTTTTATTTTTTTAAAC
>ERZ1026850.1783-NODE-1783-length-10622-cov-15.192486_pt1 | contig 10622 bp, 6 predicted proteins | sample MGYA00380155_ERZ1026850 | MGnify/ENA primary metagenome ERZ1026850 (study PRJEB33269, sample SAMEA4719791) | human gut metagenome | biome: human-associated habitat; feature: organic feature; material: feces | place: Cameroon | collected 2013-10 ... | reverse complement strand
AAACCCTCAAGTTACACCCTCACAAAGACTGCCCCTCAAAAAGTTTGAATACCCGATTTTTCTCGGAAGCCTTTTTTACTGATTTGTACTTTAATAAACTAAAGTCTGAGTACTATTGAATCTAAAATGACCCAATTTTGAATTATAAAGACGCAAAGAAGCAAGCTAAATAATCAAGTTAAATAATCAAGTCAAATAGCGTAATCAAACATTTTTGGAACATTTTAATCAATCAAATATGAAGTGACATTTCATAATATTAATGCTATACTAATCTAAAAATGTAAATTACAATTTAATCTAATGTTAAATTTAAAATCGTAACTATTCAGAACCGCAGAGAACAAAAAAGCGGGTGAGACCTATAGTTACTATCAAATTTAAACTTGGATAAACTCAGGAGGAACACAATGGTTAAACATATTATTTTATGGACACTCAAGGATGAGTACACAGAGGCACAGAAGAAGGAAATACGTGCCGGCATAAAGGAAGGCTTAGAGGGACTTAAAGGGCAGATTCCGGGAATGATCGACATTTCTGTGCGCACAGATTATCTTCCGACATCTACCGTAGATGTGATGCTTGATACTACATTTGAAGATGCTGATGCACTTGCAGCATACGCAAAGAATCCTAAGCATGTTACAGTGGCAGATACCAAGGTGAGACCATTTACTGCAAATAGGGCATGTATGGATTTCGAGGTGTAATAGCGGGAATTAGTGTATTTGACTATAAATCATTTCTAAAATTAGGCGATATGTCAAAAATGACGAATATTGTCAAATTATCATTGAAATAGTACTATGGTAATGATATAATAATCTTACTGTATAGAACGAAACCTAAATGAGAAAGGGAGAATTACATATGGGTGAGGAAGCTAAAAGCAAAATAATGGAAATGCCACTTCAGCAGAGATTGAAATATGGCTATAAGAAAGTATTGGATATGCTGCTTGTGTCGGGAGGCATATCAATTGTTGCAATTTTATTGGTTTATTTTGGTGCAAAGGCTAATATCTTTGGAGCCGAGTCGGGAACAGTTGCTACGTTTTTCCTGATTATAGGACTGGCTAATGTAATAATAGTTGGAATTGTAGCCACAATGATTGCAAAAAAAATCAGTGATCAGGTTATTGATTCTGTGCTTGAGCCATTACAGCAGATTGAGGTAGTGGCAGGAGAGCTTGTTAATGGAAATCTTCACAGCAATCTGGAGTATCATTCAGATGATGAGGTTGGCAAACTTGCACATGACCTTAGAAAGTCTATCAGGACACTTGGCACATATATTGATGATATCGACCAGACTATGAGACAGTTTGCAGATGGCAATTTCAACTTTAAGCCACAGGTGGAGTGGAAAGGCGATTTTGTAGGAATTAAAGAATCAATCGTTGCTTTCGAGGAGAGCATGTCAGATACAGTCAGCGGTATCCAGAGAGCGGCAAATGAGGTTTCAAATGGTGCTGAGCAGGTAGCTGCCAGCTCAAGTGATCTGGCGCAGGGCGCAACAGACCAGGCCGCTGTTGTTGAGGAGCTTACAGCCACACTTGCTTCTGTAGCGGATCAGGTAGCTGAGAATGCCGAGCATGCAAAGGAAATCAGCCAGAAGGTTGATGGACTCGGAACAGAGATTATGGATAGCAACGGACAGATGCATGAGATGGTTACATCCATGAATGAGATAAATGAGGCGTCACAGGAGATTGGTAAGATTATCGCAACAATCAATGAGATTGCATCACAGACAAACCTTCTTGCACTCAATGCTTCAATCGAGGCAGCCAGAGCAGGAGAGGCAGGAAAAGGCTTTGCAGTTGTAGCAGACCAGGTTACTGTACTTGCTGAGCAGAGTGCAAATGCTGCTAAGGAGTCAGCAGCTCTTATTGAGTCTTCAGTCAAGGCTGTTGAAAAAGGAATGGTTATTGCAGGCAAGACAGCATCACAGCTTGAGGAGGTTGCAGGCAATTCCAAGACTATCACAGATGAGGTTAATGGAATCGCAGAGACACTTGAGACACAGACAGATGCTATCAAGCAGATTAATAATGGCGTAGAGCAGATTAACGATGTAGTTCAGACTAACTCAGCTTCTTCACAGGAGTGTGCAGCTGCAAGTCAGGAGATGAGCAGTGAGGCAGAGAGCTTAAATGAGCTTATACGTCATCTGAGAGTTGCTGAGCAGTAAGCATATTATATTGAATAGAATTATTGATGGTCACAATCAGGAGTGATTTGACGGTAACCGGATGTTACTGTTAAGACTGAGATGTGAAGCAGCAATATTAATATCCCCACGTTTATTTCCATGTATATGGCGAAAAACGTGGGGATATGTTATTATATGAGTATGACATTAAAAGATAGAATACCAAAAGAATTTTATAGTTTATTCCGCACGAAAAATATGGATGCATACATGCAGATTGTTGTTGCGTTATATGAGGAGAATAACGAGGTCTATGCATCACTTGGGCTGACACGGGAGGAGTGTCAGATAATCATAGCGGATACCATATCAAAAACAGGCATTGTATGGCAGACTGATTATACTGAAGAAGAGAGTGATGAAGATAATGGCAGCATGGATAATCATGATGATGATAAGCTTGATTTTGAAATTGATGATATGTATGACCAGACCAGCTTCGCATACACCTTGACACCATCTGCCATACTGGGCAGGCTTATAAAGTGGGGCTGGATTAGGAGTGATTTTGACGAGAAGCTCAACACATATGTGATTGCATTTCCTCAGTACAGCCAGATGTATGCAGAGCTGTTTAAAAAGCTCCTGGTGGATGATGACAGCAGGGAGCGTGAGAGTATTCTGGCTGTTTACAGTGCGCTTTTTACATATTTTTCAGACCCGGAAAAAAACAATGATATTTTGAAAAATGCGTTGTATACGTCAAAAAATCTTGGCCAGCTTTTATCAAATATGCAGGATGGCATGAGGGCATATTTTGATGAGCTGTCACGCATGAAGGATTTTATCGGTATACAGAAGGTGCTGATTAAGGAAATCAACAACAGTGACAGCAGACGTTATGCCATCCTTACGACCACGGATAGCTTTTATCGTTACAAGGAGGCTGTAAAGGAGCTTATCAGCAAAATCCTCAATCAGAATGATGACAGAAGGGCTGAGCTTGAGGAAATTCTTAAGCAGACTACACCCGGTACATTTGAGAGAAAACGCTATGAGTACAGCGTGGAGTACTGCGATAAGGCAAGTGAGCTTGTATATAAGGTGGAGCATGAGTTTGACCTGATTGAGAGAAAGTACAACAAGCTTATTGAGCAGAAGACGATTTTTGCAAAGAGGGCGCTTGCAAGGATACACTATATCCTGCAGGAGGGCGCAGATGACGAGGATAATATAGTCAAGCTCATTAACCTGATAGATAAGAGTGATAAAACAGATGAGATACTTGGGGAGCTTCGCGATAGAATGAAGTTCACCAGACAGTTTTACAATGTAACCGATGACAGTTTTCCGGGGAGACGGGAGCGTGGAAGAAGTGAGTTTGTTCCGTTTGTTATTGACGATGCTTCGGCAGGCGAAGATGATATGGCTGATTTTGTGCCAAAGCCATTGTATACCAAAAAGGAGCTTCAAAGCTTCAGAGATAAAAATATGCGTGATGGCATGTTTGTGACAGATGAACAGACTGTAGAATCCATGGAGGATCTGGAAAAGCTTCTGTTTTTATGGCAGGAGGAGACCAATGAGCGCATGGGTGAGGATACGGTGAGTCTGGATGGAGAGATAACAAAGAATGATGGTGTAAGCTACTCAAGGCTTGTAATATCCAAATCGGACTCTAAACGAGAAGCATAGAAAAGAGAGCAATGTATGTTTGAATATATGGAGAATGTTTCGCCAAATGAGGCAGAAAATATTAGAAAAACTATTCAGGATCTGTTGAGGCAGACCTGTATTTTGCAAATGAAGTGTGACCCCGTTACATTGATTCAAAGAGACAATCCAAGGTATCAGGTGTGTCTTAGAAACAGAGAGTTTATCTCTGATTATCTGGCTGTGCTTGACTGTGAGCTGGTTCATGACCAGCAGGAGCATCTTTTCAGGATAACGGGTGATGGTGTCATGCTCGAGAAGATGACTCTTCTGACTGCAAGGATTGTCATTATAATGAAGATTATATACAGGGATAAAATCATGGGCGAGGGGCTTAATGCGACAACAACGAATCTGGCAGAGATTCGTGAGTATGGCAGAAATACAAATCTGATTACCAGAAAGCTCAATAATCAGGAATGGTCAGACGCTCTTTTGCTTATGAAAACACATCAGATGATTGAACTGCCGGGGGCTATTGCAAACCTGGAGGACAACACACCAATTTATATTTATGGCACAGTAAATATATTCTGCTCAGCCGTGGATATAAATGAGCTTGTGCGCATGTACAGTGATGAGGTGGAGCTGATTAAGTATGATAACGAGTCGGCTGTAACACTTGAAGCTGACGGATTGAATACAGAAGGCAGTTCTGTAAACCATACCCATGAATTTGCCAAGAACAGTGAAATGGAGGAGTTACCAATTGAGTCAGTCTAAGAAGATATTTACCAGAATGTGTCTAAACAACTGGGGCGGAATAAATCACAAGGTTTTGCAATTTAATGAGTATGTCAATTTGTTCAGTGGTAAGAGTGGCTCGGGAAAATCAACCGTCATGGATGCGATTCAGGTAATCCTCTATGGCAGCTTCAGTCCCACATTCTTGAATAAGGCTGCTGATGATGCAAAAAACAGGAGAAGTGTTCTGAGCTATTTGAGGGGTGAGCAGAAGGATGGCTCCGCAAATCGTGGCGACTGTGATTTTTGTTCGGTCATAGCGCTTGAGATAGAGGATACAGGCAGTCATACGTTTACATGTATAGGAATAGCATTTGAGGTACGAAAAAACGATTCTGAGATTAAGAGATTTGTGTACTTCAGTCATTCGGGCAGGATGCCGGAGCCTTCATATGTGACATCGGACGGCTTTTGCTATTCAAATAATGATATTAAAAAGCTTGTAAATACTCGCTCACAGTCAGCTGACAGACGCGCCAGAGGGGATGTAAACCGTATTTACGCATCGAAGGAGGCATACCTTGGCACATTATATGATGTGATTTTAGGATATATTGACCCGAATCGTTTTATCACAATGGAAAAAAGTGCTATTGCACTCAGAATGACAAATGGAACAGGTCAGTTTATACGTGATTATATGTTTCCAAAGAGTGACTCGGGCACGATAGAGACTATCAGTGAGCAGCTCGATGCATACAGACAAATCAGGGAAAAAATAGAGGATACGCGCAAGCGTATTGAGCTTCTTAAGGAAATAAAGGAGTCGGGACAGGAACTGGTGAATATCCAAAGCGATATTGTCATGGCAGAGACAATGATCAGGTGCATAGATATCGAGGATATGCGTGCAAAGATTCAGGCAGCTGAGGATGATAAAAAGCGTATTGAAGAAGAACAGGACAGGCTTTCAGAAAAGGCAGATGATATAGCCGGGCAGCAGGCAGATGTGCAGCAGGAGTATATCCAGGTATGTGCGGATTTGAAATCGAGCGACTTAGGAAGCAAAAAAGATCAGCTTAGGGAGCTTGAGAAGAGAAGTCTCATGCTTACCGACAACAGCCGTCAGTGGATTAAAATCACAAACGGACTAAAGGCCTGGGATGAGGATGAGGTCATCACAGATTATGTGAGCAATGCAGTTTTAAACCTCATTGAAGAGATTGTGGATGGCGATGTCACAGAGGCAAAATGTCAGGAGCTTCATCTAAAGCTTGAGTCTATAAAGAAGGATATCGAGGATGAGCTCGAGGACAATACTTCGCAGAAAAATGAGATAACAAAAGAGCTTAAAGAGAAAAAACGTCTGGTCGATGATATGAAGAACAACCGCAAGTCGTACAGTGAGAGCCTGCGTTCGGCAAGAGCTGCGCTGCAGAGAGACTTAAGTGATAGATTTGGCGAGCCTGTGAAGGTACAGGTATTTGCGGATATGTTTGACGTACAGGACGAGGAATGGAAGAATGCCATAGAAGGACGTATGGGCAGGCTCAAGTTCTCACTTATCACAGAGCCGCGTTATGCGCATACTGCTGCTGTTATTTTCAGGGACATGAAGCAGTTTGAGGATGTCGACCTCATAAATTCCAAGGCTATCATGGACAGCGAACCAAAGGCCATGGATGGTTCGCTTTATGAGGCAGTGGATACAAAGGAAAAGTATGTAGATGTCTGCCTGAAAAGATATCTGGGACATATTATAAAGTGCAGGAGTGTTGACGAGCTTGAGCAGGTACGAGATGGAGTTACACCGGACTGCTACTCATACAGCAACTTTATTTTCAGACATCTGAAGAAGCGCGATTATACTACAAATGCCTGCATCGGAGGCAGGGTATCCAAGGCAAGACTTGCCGAGTATGAGGCAGATGTGGAGAGGCTTGAGAAGGAGCAGATACAGCTTATGGGTATTATTTCAAGTCTCAAGGCACAGAGAGATTTTGAGTGCTTAAAGGGGGAGCCGGGGTATTTTGTGGGCCTTTCTGAGGCGTCAGATGAGCTTAAAGCAGTTAATTCGCAGAAAAATGAGCTCGAAGAGATTATTAGGACGATGGAGAATGGGCAGTACAAGGAGCTAAAGGAGAAAAAGAGGCTTCTTGAGAAAAACATCGATGCACTTAAGAGTGCTTTTTCACTGAATCAGCAGCAGATAAATGAAAAGATAAGCCAGCATGAGAAAATTATAGGTGCAAACGAACAGCGAAGAGCACAGCTGGATGATATGTTGCAGGGCTATGTTGCCAGAGAGGAGCTTGAGAAGCAGGTGCAGGATATGCTGCAGCATAGCTCAGGAGCATCGGTCAAGAGCAAACAGCGTGAGAAGCTTATTGAGCTGCAAGGCGCAGACGGAAATGGTGGCAGGCAGCAGTCGTGTGTGGAGACGTTGCAGACTGCCCGCTACAGGTATATAAAGGAGTTTCCGTCAGGTCAGTTAAGCGGAGCCGAGAAGTCAAATAAGGCATATGAGGAGCTGCTGGAGAAGTACGAGAAGGATTATGAGTCGGAATATGAGAGTGAGTTTGAGGAGCAGTGCAAGGTGATCTACAAAAGTCTCAGAGAGAATGTCATCGGTAAAATCCACGGTGATATCAATGCTGCAAAGCGCCATGCCTATGAGATAAACAGGCTTCTTAGGGAGACTAATTTCTCAGACAGTACCTATCAGATTAAGATAGAGCCGGCAAAGAACGAAAACGGTCAGTTCTATGATATGCTTATGGCGGAAGAACTGGACAGTAAAAATCCGGATAATGGCGGAATAGCTGGACAGATAAGCTTTGGTGAGGATGATTTTTATAAGAAATATGAGCAGAAAATTAAATTTTTGACAGACAAGTTCATGCTGCCAAGGGATGAGGATGAGCATCTGCGAATGCAGAAGCGCAAGGAAATGGAGCAGTATGCGGATTACCGCAATTATCTGTCATTCAGCATGTATGAGCAGGTTACGGACGAAAACGGCCGTGTCATCAGGGAAAACTTTGTAGATGACATGGCAGGACGTGATTCGGGCGGCGAAGGACAGAACCCTAAGTATGTTGCGCTTCTTGCGGGCTTTGCGATGCTTTATATGCAGCAGAGCAATCGTGATTCAAAGATTAAGCTGGTGCTTTTGGATGAGGCATTTTCCAAGATGGATCAGGAGAGAAGTGCGGTGTGTCTCAAGTATGCAAGGAAGATGGATTTGCAGCTGATTGTCTGTGTACCGGATGAGCGTCTGCAGTCGCTTATCCGAAATGTGGACTGTGTCTATGGCTTTAGGCGGCACAATAATCAGATTTCGATGATGCATATAGACAAGGGCGATTATCTGAAATTGATGGAGGGATAGATATGGCATATTATATAGCGGAAGGCGCCGTTGTTAAGGGGCAGGTGACAATGGCTGACGGAGCGAGCGTATGGTATAATGCAACTGTAAGAGGTGATTCAGAGCCGATAGAAATCGGCAGAAACTCAAATATACAGGACAATGCGGTGGTACATGTGGACTTAAGCCACAGTGTCATAATAGGTGACAATGTAACAATAGGGCACAGCGCAATTGTTCACGGGTGTACTATAGGTGATAATACACTCATCGGCATGGGAGCCATCGTGCTAAATGGCGCAAGGATTGGTAAAAACTGTATAATAGGTGCAGGAGCTCTTGTCACTCAGGGCACCGAGATTCCTGACGGAAGCCTTGCATTTGGCTCTCCGGCAAAGGTAGTCAGGGCACTGAGTGCTGAGGAGATAGAGGAGAATCATCGAAACGCCATGCATTATGTGGATATTGCGAAAGAGTCGCTGACTTAATATTGTTCGGATTGTTTACATAAACTTTACAAATGGACGGTAGCGGTTTTTACATATTTAAAATAAAATCATAGTCTGGATATATAAACAGGGAAGGTATAATTTATGAAATCAAAAGAAGACAATACACAAAAGAAAAGCAAAAAGCTCTCGTCAAAGGAGCTTTCATGGGTATTATATGATGTGGGAAATTCCGCATACACACTGCTTGCGTGTGCACTCATACCGATATGGTACAAGAGCCTTGCCGTGGGAGATGGTGCAGGGCAGATTTCATCTGACAGGGCGACTGCGTATTATGCGATGGCGATAGCTGTGATGACGGTTGTATCAGCACTTATCGGACCTGTATGTGGCGCGATTGCTGACCATATGCGTATCAAAAAGGCCATTTTTTCAACGACAGTAGTTGTAGGAGTGTCGGCATGTATACTTAACGGTTTTACACCTACGTGGGTACTGTTTCTTGTTATTTATGTGCTTACAAAGATATTTTACAATGCATCGCTGGTGTTTTATGACTCGATGCTTGTCGATGTGACGACAAAGGATAGAATGGACGAGGTATCCTCCTATGGATATGCCTGGGGATATCTGGGCTCATGTGTGCCGTTTCTCGTTTCGCTTGCAGCGTATATCTGCGGACCTGATATGCTTGGATATATATCAAACCGTCTGTCGATGATAATAGGCTTTGCAGTTACCGGAATATGGTGGCTTGTTGTTACAGTTCCGTTGTTTAAGAGCTATAAACAGGTGAATTATGTATCGGAAACAGCAGAAGAGAAAAACAAAACAAACAAAAATCCGGGAATCCTCAGACTCATAGCTGATGCATTTGCACAGATTTTTGGAACAATCAAAAAAATAGCTACAAAAGATAAAAAAGTAGGTCTGTTTTTGGTTGCTTTTTTCCTTTACATAGATGGTGTAGGAACTATAATAGATAATTGTATAAACATAGGAACTGATTTGAAGCTTGATTCAGTGGGGCAGGTAGTGTTTTTACTTTTCACACAGGTAGTGGCTTGCATTGGTTCACTTGTTTTTGGCAAGCTGTCACAGAAATACAAAACTACAACACTTTTGTATGTCTGCATTGCGGGATATTTCGCGGTATGTCTGTACGCACTCACGCTGCATGATCTGATTGGCTTCGGAATCATGGCATTTGGCGTGGGCTGCTTCCAGGGTTCATTGCAGGCGCTGTCACGCTCATATTTTTCAAAGATCATTCCACCGGAAAATTCGGGAGAATATTTCGGAATCTATGATATTTTTGCAAAGGGAGCTTCGTTTTTAGGTTCGCTTGTCATAGCGGCAGTAAAGCTTGCAGGCGGCACGATAAATGTGGCGGTTGCAACTATGGCGATATTCTTTGCAGTGGGATTTGTATTTTTAAGGCTTGCAGACAGTTATGATGCACCGGGGTATGATAAGTAACTAAAATAAAAACAAAAAGCAACGAAAGAAGGCTTAAAGCATGATAAACACAGAGGGAACAAAGGTCTGGGCACACAGAGGAGCATCCGGATATGCACCGGAGAATACACTTGAGGCATTCAAGAAGGCAGAAAAGATGAAGGCTGACGGCGTGGAGCTTGATGTGCAGCTCACAAAGGATGGAGAGCTCGTGGTCATACACGATGAGACAGTGGACAGAGTGAGTGGAGAGAAGGGCTTTGTAAAGGACTATACACTAAAGGAGCTGAAGCGGCTCAATGTGTCAAAGCACATGCCGGCCTATGACAAGAAGACACGTATTCCAACACTCGATGAGGTGTTTGACCTGCTCAAAAACACAGAGATGACCATAAATATCGAGCTCAAAAACGGTATCGTTCAGTACAAAAATCTGGAGAAAAAGGTGCTGGCGCTCGTGGAAGAGTATGATATGCTTGACAGAATCTGGTGCTCATCATTCAATCACGAGTCGATTGTGCGTATGAAAAAGCTTTGTCCTGATATGAGATGCGGACTGCTTTTTTCTGATATTATAGTAAATCCGGCAGAGTATGCCAGTGAGCTTCATGTAGATGCGCTCCATCCGGCGACCTACCATATGCAGGATGAAAACTATATCGACAAGGCGCACGGAAGAGGACTTAGAGCTCATGTCTGGACTGTAAATGAAAAGCATGAGATGAAGGCACTTGTCAAGGCAGAAGCTGATGCAATTATCACAAATTATCCGGATATTGCCGTAGAAA
>ERZ1026850.1780-NODE-1780-length-10645-cov-4.563834_pt1 | contig 10645 bp, 9 predicted proteins | sample MGYA00380155_ERZ1026850 | MGnify/ENA primary metagenome ERZ1026850 (study PRJEB33269, sample SAMEA4719791) | human gut metagenome | biome: human-associated habitat; feature: organic feature; material: feces | place: Cameroon | collected 2013-10 ... | reverse complement strand
GCATAAATAGTATTGTACGTTAAAAAAGTACGATAGATTACTAATAATTATGAAAGAAGGACAATAATAATGAAAAAGAAATTAATCACGATGATAATTAGCATGATGCTTGGTGCCGGATTGCTTGGAGGCTGCGGAAATAAAGAGATAAATCAGAATGATGTTACAACAAACACCGCCGAAGAGTCTAAGCAGGAAGATGTAAAAGAAGAAAAGGAGCTTACAGGAACAATTGACGAAATTAAGGATTTTCAGTTTGTTATTACAGACGAGCAGAACACTCCCTATAGTTTTACCTTTGAAGAAAAACCAGCTGGATTAGAGAATGTCAGCACTGGAGATACTGTGACCGTAAAATATACAGGAACAATTTCTGAAGTGGACCCCTTTGAGGGAGAGATAATATCTGTTGAAAAAACAAAATAAAACAGAAGCTGCCAATGATTCCCTGAAACCGGAGTATTGCGGAAAAGAATGATAATGAATATAAAGGATTCCCTATGACTTTTGAACACTATACCGGAAATGAATATACTTTCACAGTCCCTTCTGCGATAGACGGCACTGCCCTCTCAACCATTGGCGCAAAGGCTTTCCTCAGTAACAAAACCCTGCACGAGCTTATCCTGCCGGACACCATTACTGCCCTGGATAACTGGGCATTTGCCCACATGCACAACTTAGAGCGGCTCCATGTGCCCCGTACCAACCTGCAGCTGGGCAGGCAGGTCTTTCTGGACTGTCCTAAGCTTCGTTGTATCTCGGTTTCCAATGACACCTCCGAGAATCCTGGGCTTCCCTACTTTCTGGCAAGTGTGCTTATGCTCTTACAGAAGGAATGTCTGTTTATTCCACAATCTGCGGCAGATAAGCTTACCCATACAGACTGGATGAAAGAATATGACTCTGCACTTTTTACCTATCTGAATACCCCCGATGATGCCGGATTCGAACCGGTTTTCTACGGCTGGTTTAATGTGCAGGATGTGGACGACCAGCTTCCCGCCTATCTGCAGGAAGTGCGGCGCAAGAAAACATATCTTGTTTTCCTCCGTCTGCTCTATCCCCTGTATCTGTATCCCGACCACAAGTCACAGCTACAGTCCTATCTGGCAGACCATGTCCCGGGTGGTGCCAGAGAAAAGGAGCATATTGCTGTCTGGGATTCCTTAAAAAAAGACGGCTATGGCGAGGATATCCGCTATATCCATGTCCTGGAGAACGCCGGTATTCTAACAGAAACACAAATTGCCCGACTGCTTACTTATTTGCAGCCAGGCAATCCTGAAGTTATTGCTTATTTACTGAAATTACATGATTCCTGCCGGAACCATGATAATTCTTTTGACCAGTTTATCCTGTAAGCATACTATTCCAGGCTTTCTCCCGGATATACTACGCCCCAGTCCTTACGAAGCTTATCCATAAGCTCCATTACTTCTATACTGGTAGCTAATGGCATGGACACGCTCTCTGTCTCCTTGTTTTGGATTCTTTCAATACACTCTCTGATTTCATATTCGTAGCCACTAATCTGCTGTGGCACGATATGCTCTTCTATCAGGTTATCCTCCAGGTCATAGACTCTTATTGCCTGGGGATTATTAATATTTTCTACGATAATATATCCTTTTTCTCCATAGAAAATACCTTTCCTGTCGGAACGCCCATAAATCCCCGCGGTCAAGGTTGCCATACGGTTACCGCCATAAACAAAATTTATGGTTTCCATGGCATCTACACCGGTCTTTGCCTTTACAACGGTCGATTCTATCCGTTCTATCTTATCTCCAAAATGCATCAGGGCAAAATTCACCGCATAAACACCCACGTCCAGCAATGCCCCACCGGCCAGTTCCGGGCGGATGATACGCTCGTTTTCATCAATATTATAAGCGAGATTGGCAGTCAGCATGGAAACTTCCCCTATCACACCACTTGCCAGTACCTCATTGATGATTTTTCTGGAAGGCATATATCTTGTCCATATGGCCTCTGCCACGTACACACCTTTTTCCTTTGCTAACCTTGCAATCTCTTTTGCCTGTTTGCTGTTCATGGTAAATGCCTTCTCACACAGAACCGGCTTCCCATAGGAAATACAAAGCTTCATGTGCTCATAATGGTGGGAGTGCGGTGTGGCAATATATACCAGCTCCACTTCCTCATCCTGCAACATTTCCTCATAAGAGCCGTAAGCCTTCTGGAATCCATGTGCCGCCCGGAATGCTTCTGCCCGGTTCTTGTCCCTGGCGGAAACGGCATAACAGGTTACCTCCGGCATCTGCGCCATGGTCTCTGCCAAAATTCCTGCAATATTCCCTGCTCCTAATATTCCAATTTTCATAGTAATCCTCCTTTTCTGAGCAACTTGTTGCGAAGAGGCGAAGAGAAATAAATCGGCATATCAATGCGATTTTTCACACTAGCCTCCCCTTTTCTATAACAGTTGCTCCAACTGCCGTAAGTCTGCCTCTTCGGTTGCCCAGCTTGTAGCAAAACGAACCACGGTATGGGTTTCATCGTACTTCTCCCAAAAGCCGAATGCTACCTCTTTCTGTAACCGCTCCATCTGGTCATTTTCCAGAATAACAAACTGCTGATTCGTGGGCGAATCGATATAAAAGGCATATCCCTTTTTCTGGAAAATCTGTTTCAGTTTCTCTGCCATCACAATCGCGTGCTTACTGATATTCCAGTACAAATCATCAGTAAACAGCGTATCAAACTGAATTCCAAGAAGCCTTCCCTTGGCAAGCAGGGCACCATTCTGTTTCGTCATTGTAAGGAAATGCTTTGGCATATTGTTCTTCGTAAAGACAACTGCCTCTCCACACAAAGCCCCTACCTTGGTTCCTCCAATATAGAACACGTCACAGCACTGCGCAATAAGCGGCAATGTTACATCCGTATTCTCACTCATCAAACCATAACCCAGCCTTGCCCCATCCAGAAAAAGGGGTATCTGATAGTCCCTACAGACTTTCGCAATTTCTTCTAACTCTGTCCTCGTATACAAGGTACCATATTCTGTAGGATGGGAAATATAGACCATACCGGGAAATACCATATGCTCATGATTTCCATCTTCCCAGAACGCTGCCAGATACCATGCCAACTCTCCGGCATCTATCTTACCATCATGCTCTGGTAGTTCCAGCACCTTATGTCCGGTATGTTCAATGGCTCCCGCTTCGTGGGTGCTCACATGTCCGGTTTTGGCTGCTACCACTCCTTCATAAGGCTGCAACATGGTACTGATAACAATCTCATTCGTCTGGGTTCCTCCTACCAGAAAAGAAACCTGTGCCGTTTCACACTGACAGGCGGCTTTTATCTTTTCCTTGGCACTTTCACAATATTTGTCACTGCCGTATCCTGACAGGGGTTCCCGGTTGGTTTCCGCCAGACGTTCCAAGATTCTCTCATGGGCTCCCTGAATATAATCACTTTCAAATGATAACATTTCTCTTGTCTCCTTCTTTTCCTATTATTGTCCGGGGTCTCTGTATTTTTGCCCATCGCAGACAGGAAGATTTACCGACAGGCTCTTCCGTACATGGGTTGTCTTAAAGTCTGCGTCTGAGCGGTTGAAATAATCATACTCGCCACCAGGTGTATCATCCCAGGTCACGTCCACATTATAATAACCATCATCCAGTTGCACGATATTCCAGGCATGGTCTTCCCCCGCATAACCGGTACAATAATAACAGGGAATCCCCAGTCTCTGCAGCAGATATTGCATCGCCCTTGCATAACCGGCGCAGACCGTTTTCTTCTCTACCAGCGCACTGTAGGCACTCTGGTTTATATCGGCTGACTTGTCATAGTCAATGGATTCCATCAACAAATCATGGACTGCTTTTTCCTTATCGTAATTGCTGGGTAAATGTTCCACCTGCCACAGAATCTTACTGGCTTCATTGCTGAACGTTTCCAGGGAAGTGGATAAATCCTTGGCAGTATCATTGAATTCCAAATCAATCTCCGCACAGATATTGTTGCTGTCATACTTGCAGGTAAATGCCGTATTCAGCCAGAATAATTCCGGGTGGTCATTATAAACCGCCTCAATAATATCCTTTATAGCACTTACCTCGACGGATTCGATTGGCTGGAATGCCGCATTTACAGCATTGGCATTAGCATATATCTGACGATAGAGATGTTTTCCCTTCTCATCTAACATCTGATAATAGGGATAAAAGGCAGTATCAAAGGTAAGTCCGTCCCCGGTCTCCCCATATCCCAGATTGGTGTTATTTTCTCCACCGGAGCCTGTCCCAAGCTGCTGGGTATTCTCTGTAATCGGCTGATAACCGCCTTTTCCGGAAACCTCTGTAGGCACCTGCACATCCAATTCAGAAGGAATCTCATACCCGTTGGCACCTTTGTTGTTATTCCCAGGCGTATTCTTTGCACTGTCCTGAGGACCTATCACCTCATAGGTTTCCCCGGAAGCTCCCGGCTTTTCCTCCGTCGTTCCCTCCGGGATTCCGTTTTCAGAGACTCCCTCTTTTGCCTGACGCGCGGTAATTTCTTCTTCGATAGCAATTTCCGGGTCAGACAATGCCGGCTCAACCGTTTCTTCCTTTTGGGGCACAAGACTTGCCAATTTCTTCTCTATATCAGGATTTATGGCACACAGCACAATCAGTCCACACAGAAGCAGTGCCAGTATACCGATTCCTATAACTATCTTCTTCAGTATCTTCATGGTTATTATTATCCTGTCTGTTATAAAATCATCAGTAAGGTTCCGACAACGATGAGAACTAAGCCAATGGCTGATTTTCTGGTCAGTTTCTCATGGAATACCAGGTAGGAAAAGGCTATGGTAACCAGAATACTCAGCTTATCAATCGGCACTACCACACTTGCCAGGCCATCCTGCAGGGCTTTGTAATAACACAGCCAGGAACCACCGGTTGCCAGACCGGACAGGCAGATAAAGCCTAATTCCTTACCAGATATCTCACGGATAGTCTTCTGTTTGCCGGTAACAAATACTACAATCCACGCCATTACCAGCACCACGCAGGTACGGACAGCCGTTCCCAGATTGGAATTGATATTCTCAATTCCAACTTTTCCCAAAATAGAAGTAAGACTTGCAAATACTGCCGAAAGCACTGCATAGAAGAGCCATGCCTTACTGTTGCTTTCCTTCGCCTTTACGTTTTCCTTCTTCTGAATCATCATAAAAGTACCGATGGCAATTAAAATGACACAAACCAGCTTCAGCAGACTGACCTGCTCATGAAGGAAAATAAATGCCAATACAATCGTCAGTACCGTACTTGACTTATCAATCGGTACTACCTTATTGATATCCCCAATCTGCAATGCCCGGAAATAACACAGCCAGGAACCGCCGGTTGCCAGACCGGACATAATTAAGAATATCCAGGTCTTTGGCTCTACCGCAGCAAGCCCGCTCTGCGCCCCTGCCAGAAATACCATCATCCAGGAAAAGATAAGCACAATAATCGTCCGGATTGCCGTAGCCACATTGGAGTCCGTGTTCTTAATACCACATTTGGCAAGGATTGATGTCAACCCTGCAAAAACAGCCGAACCAAATGCATATAAAATCCACATATTAACCAACCTTCCTTCTATGTACTATCTTAAATCTAAGAAACCCAGACTGTCAATCGACAGTCCGGGTTCTACTTTATTTTCTCTACGCAGATACAAATCCTGTGTGTGAAAAATCTTTCCTATATGGATTTTTTACACTAATCCCTGTATCAGGATAATCAGAATCAATACCGGTAATACAAACTGGAAATAAGGCTTTAACTTTTTTGCTATTTTAAGTCCTTCTCCGGTATTTGCTTCTTCCAGATAATTATCAAATCCCCAGCCCCATTTACTTACACAGAACAGTAAATAGATAAGAGAACCGATGGGCAGTAACAGATTGCTTACGATAAAGTCCTCACTGTCCAGTACATCCCTTCCACCGATAAGATGGAGATTGCTCCACACATTATAGCCAAGTACACACGGCATACTGGCAATCAGGATGATTATACAATTGACAAGGGCTGCCTTATTACGGCTCCAGCCAAACATGTCCATACAAAAAGACATAATATTTTCAAATACTGCAATGACCGTGGAAAAGCTTGCGAATGTCATAAACAGAAAGAACAAAGCTCCCCAGACACGTCCGCCTGCCATGTTTACAAATACATTAGGAAGGGTAATGAAAATAAGCTTCGGTCCTGCTCCGGCTTCTACACCATAACTGAAGCATGCCGGGAAAATAATCAGCCCCGCCATAATGGCAACAAAGGTATCCAACACACAGATACGCACACCTTCCCCTGCCAGGGTATGTTCTTTTCCCATATAACTTCCGAAAATTTCCATCGCCGCAACACCAAGACTCAGTGTGAAAAATGCCTGGTTCATGGCTGCTGTAATAACATTCTTAATGCCCACTTCCCGAACCATATCCAGATTCGGTACCAGATAGAAATGGATTCCCTCTGCTGCCCCGGAAAGGGTAAAGCTGTGAACCGCCAATACCAGAATCAGTACTAACAGTGCACTCATCATATACTTGCTGACCTTTTCCAGTCCATTCTGCAAACCACGACTGCATACGAAAAAGCCCAATATTACAGTCAGAATCATCCAAAACGCCATCTCTCCGGGAGATGCCAGAAGATTACTGAAAATCTCCCCTGTCTGGTCTGCTGTCATGCCACTCTGGAATTCTCCTTTCAGGAACTTAACAAAATAAGTTACCATCCAGCCGGAAACCGTCGTGTAATACATCATCAGAATATAGCAGCCCAAAATTGCCACCCAGCCGTGGATATGCCATCGGCTGCCGGGCTTCTCCAGTGCCTGATAACCAAGCACCGCACTCTTACGGCTCGCCCTTCCTACCGCTAATTCCATCGTGAGCACCGGAAGTCCCATAATAACCAGAAATACCAGATACAACAGAACAAACAGTCCTCCACCATTCTGTCCTGCCACATAAGGGAAACGCCAAACATTACCGATTCCGATTGCACATCCTGCACTTACCAAAAGAAATCCCAACCGGGATTTAAAAGCTTCTCGACCCATATTTTATATACCTGTTTCCTTCTATCCTTGTCTGTATTCCCCCGGCTTCCACTTAGAGGTCATCCTTCTACCAGAAAGTCTGGGATTATTTTACCACGTCCCGGCAGGATTGTCTCTCTATTTTTCTGTCAACAGCCTGTTCTGAAACAGTCCTTTCTGATTAAAAGCCTTCTCTGCTTCTGCCAGCCCCGCTGCAAAGACATGGAGCTCCTTTTCATCCGGTTTCCGGAACAGCAACTGGGTGATAAAGGTAGATTTCTCCCGTGTCCGGAACAGATACAAATTATCCTTCGCCCTGGTAACCCCTACATAGAACAGCCGCCGCTCCTCCTCATAGGTCGCTGTCTCCTCGCTTTCCGTATCCCTTACATCATGTGGTATCTGTTCCGGGAAAATACCATCCTGCACATCTATTATATAAACGTTATCATATTCCAGTCCCTTACTTCCATGGATGGTAGACAGAATAAATGGACACCCCCTGTCATTTTGCTTGCCCTGGATAATCTTTTTAAGTTGCTCCATCCGGTTTAAAAATCCCTCTGCCGTATCCTCTCTTGCGGCAAGTGCCTTCAGGATGAATATTTTTCCGTCCTTTACCCCGGTTCTCTCCATATAATCACCATAGCCCATATACTGGACAATCCGGTTTATCGCCTTTTGCGGACTTTCTTTTCCTAGCTGTGCCAAATGAGCCTCCAGTGCCTTGAGGCTTTTCCTCGTCCGCGGCTTCACATCCAGATACCCGGAAATAGCAGAAAACACCGAAATATTATATTCCCGGCTAAGCGCACATACCTGTAACGCCATCTGCTTGCTCAGATAGGTCGCTATCTTGTAATATATCTGTTCAAATAAATCTGCATTTCGCATGTCCAGGGCAAAACGCATGATATTTTCAATGTCCATCACAACCCGATGGGTAAAAAAGGAAAGCTCCGCATTTCGGATACGGTAGGGCACTCCCTTTCGCTCCAGCAAATCCACAAGTGGAATGGCACTCTCATTATCCCGGTACAAAACGGCTGTCTTTTTCTTTGCCCCGACTTCTGCCCCATCCTTTGTTGCACAATCCTGCGCTACTTTTAATAAATAAGAATACTGCGCACTCCTGCTCTTTAAAGAAATTGGCTTAATCTCCGATGTCTTCTCCTTCGTTGCCTTCATGTGCTTTTCCCGGCGAAGCATATTCTTCTGGATAAAACCGTCCGCCGCAGAGACGATATTGGCATTGGAGCGGAAATTCTCTTCCATCAGCAGCACCCTGGCTCCCGGATGCCTCTGTTCAAAGTTCAGCAACGCCTCCGGATAAGCCGCCCGGAACCCGTAGATGCTCTGGTCTTCATCCCCTACCAGGAAAAGATTCTCTGTTTTCGAGGCAAGCAGCGCAATGATTTCATGCTGGATTTTCGACGTATCCTGCGCCTCATCCACACAGATGTAAGGATATCGGTTCTGGTAATATTCCAGCAGTCCAGGGGATGACTTCAACAGCCGGTATGCATATACCATCTGGTCATCATAGTCCATACAACACCGGCTTTTCAGTTCGCTGCAATAAGCCTTGTAAATAGCAAGCAAATGGCAGCCCGCCTCTTCTTCCAGCTCCCTTATCTCCTGCTCCGACAGCATACTGTTCTTAATATAGGTAATCAGCGTTTTGATTCCCTTTAAATCACTTTCGGTAGGATATTCCTCTTCGTATTGCTGATACAGCGATGCCAGTATGCCGATAAGCACCTTTTCATCACTTTCCAGCTCATACGGCTTCTTCCCAATCTGTGCCCCATAATACTGGATGACCCCGGCGCAGATACTGTTAATCGTCCGGAATTCCAGCCGTGATGCCAGTTCTGCTCCAAAAAATTCACAAAACCGCTCCCGCATATCATTCGTTGCCGCAACCGTGTAAGTAAGCGTCAGAATACTGGCAGGCTGAACCCCCTGACAAGAAATCATATAGCCAATCCTGGTAACAAGAACCGTTGTCTTTCCACTTCCGGGTACAGCAAGGAGCAGTACCGGTCCGTCAACTGCCTGTACTGCTTCCCTTTGCTGCTGATTTAATTTAATTGGAAATTTCGTGATGAAAGTTTCAAAATCCATAGCGAAAATCCTTTTTCTTCCTGTAATTATTCTTTGGCACTCCGGCGAATTTTGCCAACCGCGGAATAATCCCTTTTCTCCGCTTCCACAGCACAAAAGAAATAATCCAGGGTTCCGACAATTCTCCCCGATGATATAGCTGTCTGCTATATTCTTCGCCTGTTTTTATGGTATTTCGTATATAAATCCCACTTTTCCATTTTGTTCCCCTGTTCTGACCTTTGTAGAGAGATTATAACATATACCACCTGGTACCTGGTTTTTCAATCAATGCTTTTTGCAAATTCATATACCTTCTCTGACCACTCCCAAATATCCCTGCAGTCATTCTCTATGTAATGTACTTTTCCCTTTAATGCATCGGGGACAAACCGCTCTGTGTTTTCCTTTTCCGATAACCGGACAATAATCGCATGAACCCAGTCTTTGAGCGAAACCTTCCTAACTTTCTCTCCATAACCAGACGGTCGCCCGCCTGACAGTTTCCCCATGCAAACATAATATATTCAAAATAATCCGCCGGATCATTCGCTGCATTACGTGCCTCCCTCATCAGAACCTGTGCACTTTCTTTCCTCGCCTTTACCGGCGAAAGCAGGGAACCACAGGCTAAAATCTGAATGGCATTTTCCACCGGAACTCTGTTACGGTTATTCTGTTCCATTGCCTCTGTGATTTTAGATACAATTTGCTCCTCACCATCTAATTCACACTCACGTCCATGGCTCTTCTCATAAGAAATAAAATCCATAATAGTCTGGATTTCCCTTTCGGTTATGTTGGGATAATTTGATAGTTTTTTGTAAAATACACCGTCCCAACATTCGGTACAGTCATTATCTCAAAACTGAATTTTCATTTTAATCCTCATCTCTGAAAAGGTATATAAAAGAAACCCCTTAAATCTGTTGTAGAATTAAAGGGTTTGTTGCAAACTATACAAGAACAGGTTCTTTCCCTGCAATAACTGCTTTTACTTGTTCTATGTTTTTGTCTGTAGCCATGGCAATTTGTTCTACGGTAAAACCATTGTTATACATATTAAAAATAATTTTTTCTTCTTTCCTTGCCTCTCCAATTGCAATACCCTTTTCTTCAATTCCTTGGCTCAAATTACACATAACACTCACATCCTCTCTGAAGTCTTCTTCCATTGGAATATTATATTCGTTTCCGATGATATTCAATTTTTCATTTACAGACAGATTCTGGGATAACAATGCTCCAAGTAATCTATGTAACTCGTATTTTTCTTCATGTTCAGGAAGCTCTTCTGCCAGTCCGATCATGACAATATTAATCAGATCCAACTTTCCCTTCCAGGCATGCGAATTGACAAGACTATCCTTTACCAGATGAATATGCTCCAAACTATTTTCCGGCATGTTCATACACACCCAGATGGAATAAACACGTTTGATATCATTATAATTTGAATTTGAAA
>ERZ1026850.1775-NODE-1775-length-10674-cov-3.002166_pt1 | contig 10674 bp, 7 predicted proteins | sample MGYA00380155_ERZ1026850 | MGnify/ENA primary metagenome ERZ1026850 (study PRJEB33269, sample SAMEA4719791) | human gut metagenome | biome: human-associated habitat; feature: organic feature; material: feces | place: Cameroon | collected 2013-10 ... | reverse complement strand
GTTTTTACACTTGTAAAGAGAATCTCATATCCTGCCGGTGCATAAATCTGCTGCAGCTTCTCTTTCTCCTCCTCCGATACCAGATCGCATTTATTAAAACATATGGTAACCGGTACCTTCTGGTATTCCATCATACACAAAAAGCGATCCAGCAGATTAAAATTCGGGTCCGGTTTTGCAGCCGCGAAAATTACGAGCGCCATATCGATATTTGCCACTGCGGGGCGGATCAGTTCCCTGGTACGTGGAAGAATTTTTTCTACATTTCCAATCCTTTTTTCTTCATCCAGTACAACGATTTCCACATCATCACCCACGAGAGGTTTGATCTTCTGATTACGGAAAATTCCTTTTGCCTTACATTCATAAATTCCGGTTTCTGCCACGTGAACGTAGTAGAAACCGGAAATTCCTTTTACAATCTTTCCCTTCATATATTACCTACTGTTTTGAAAAGCTGACAGAATGTGTTTCTGTCTTTGTAGACGTATCGGAAAGACCTTCATCATCTATTTTTTCAATGCTCCAGGTAATCGTCACTTTACCGGACTCACATGCCATATCGGATGCCCCGATCGTAAGAGAACCATCGACATCACTGGTTCCGCTTGCATAGGTCGTGCCATCACTTCCCGTCAGTGTATACGTTGCACTGACTGCTCCTTCCGGTGCTGCATATGACTTTGAGAATTTATAGCTGTAATTTATCTCTTCCGGTCCCTTGCTTACCGTAATCGTTACCGTTGTATCTGCCGGTACAATCTTGCCGGATGCTACACTCTGTGAAATTACCTGTCCGGCTTTGACAGAATCACTGTATTCTTCTTTCACTGCAACTTTTAAGCCAGCCTTCTGCAAAGCCGCCTGTGCATCTTTCTTGGAGTGACCCTGAACAGATGGCACCGTACTAGACTTCTTTCCCTGACTGATCACAATCGTAACCGTACTTCCCTCCTGTGCATTTCCGCCTCTCGGGCTCTGGGAAACAACCTTTCCTGCATCTACGGAATCATCATATTTGTATGTTTTGGACACTTTAAATCCGGCAGCCGAAAGGGTAGAAGAAGCATCTTTTTCCAGTTTTCCAACTACATTTGGAACCGGAACATCGTTCTGCTCACTCTGACTCTCCGAATCTGTGAAATCCACATTTTCTGTTCCGGCAACAATTACATTGATTGTCGTTCCGGCAGATACTTCAGAACCACCAACCGGGTCCTGATTCAGAACGGTTCCTTCCGGCTGATCCGACTTCTGCTCCTGAATAACAAACATATACAGCCCCTGTGCTTCCAGTTCAGACTGTGCCTCCTCCTGTAACTTTCCGCATACCTCCTGTACCACGACAGGCTGTTCACTTTCTGTCTGTGTCTGCGTCTGTGTCTGCGTCTGCGTTTCTGTATTCTTTGATGAATTACTGCCAAAACGGAATAAGCCAAAGAAACTTCCCACAAGGTAAATAATCACTGCAAGGATTACAACAAACACCACAATTCCCATGATGGTCATTGCCTTATCCATCTTCGGACTGAGTCCTTCGTTTTCGTCCTCATCCTCATCGTCCTCATCCTCATCCGGATCATAGGAAGATTCCAGCTTGGAAGCGTGCCTGTCTTCTTTTGGCTCCACCCCGTGTTCTTTGATCTGCTTTAATTCTTCCCCACTGATGACCTTGGTCTTTCCATTGTCCACAAGCGGAGCAATCACAACAAAATCCTCATCCGGATGTACCAGCGATCTGCGCAGGTCCGCCAGCAGATCTCCAATGGTCTGGTAACGGCGGTCCGCATTCTTCTGTGTACATTTTAAGATAATCTTCTCCATGCTGATCGGCAGATTCTTTGCATACACACTTGGAGGTGTCATCTCTTCCTGCAGATGCTGAATAGCGACTGCAACCGTTGTATCTCCGTCAAAAGGTACACGTCCGGTTACCATTTCATACATAACAATACCCAGAGAATAGATATCGCTTCTTCCGTCTACAAACCCGTTTCTCGCCTGCTCCGGAGAAGAATAATGAACCGATCCCATCACATCCGAGCTGACGGTATTGGAAGACGCGGCTCTGGCAATACCAAAGTCCATGACCTTGACTTTTCCTTCTGTGGAGATCATGATATTCTGCGGTTTGATATCCCGATGGATGATCTGTTTGTTGTGGGCAGCTTCAATACCTCTTGCTACCTGAATGGCAATACTGACGGCTTCCTTAAAGGATAACTGTCCTTTCTTTTCAATGTATGTCTTAAGTGTGATTCCCTCAACATATTCCATGACGATATAATGAAGCCCCTCTTCGCTTCCTACATCATAGATATTTACAATATTTGGATGCTCCAGCCCTGCTGCTGACTGTGCCTCCGTGCGAAATTTTGCTACAAATCCACGATCTTCCGAAAATTCCGGTTTTAATACTTTTATTGCCACAAAACGGCCAAGCACATGATCCTTTGCTTTATAAACATCGGACATCCCGCCTGCACCAATCTTACTTACGATTTCATAGCGATCTGCTAAATACGTCCCAACTGTTAACATTCTTTCACCTCATCAAGAAAATGGTTCTATAATCATTACTGTAATATTGTCTTTTCCACCGTTGTCATTTGCAGTTTTTACAAGAAGTCCGGCGCGTTCCTCAATGGAAGCATCCCGCAGAATAATACTGCAGATTTCTTCGTCTTCCACCATATTCGTGAGTCCGTCCGTACAGATTAAGATGTGGTCATCTTTCTTTAATTCCACTTCAAAAAAATCTGCCTCTACTTCTTCCCCTGCACCGACTGCGCGGGTAATAATATTTTTGTCCGGGTGCTCACGTGCTTCCTTTGCACCTACTTCACCGATCCTGACCATCTCTGCCACAAGAGAATGATCCCTCGTGATCTGCCGGATGCCATCCGTACCGATGATATACAATCTGCTGTCTCCGACATTTGCAACATAAAGCCGTCCGTCAATAATGGTGGCTGCAACAAGTGTCGTCCCCATACCTTTTTTCGCTTCATCTTCTGCTGCTTCTGTGATCAGAAGTCTGTTTGCAGTTGTTATTGCCTCTTTTAAAATTGTAACTGGTTCTTCTCCCGAACTCCGGGACACGGATGCAACGATGCGCTGCGTTGTGTAACGCGATGCGTAATCTCCTGCCTTGTGTCCCCCCATGCCATCTGCAACAATGTACAGATTCGGGAGATTCCCAACGGGTTCATCCGACGCGAAAAAATAATCCTGATTCATTTCACGAAGAATGCCTGTATCCGTTATGGAATACGTCTTCATCCGCTTTATCCTTTCTCAATTACATGTAATATACATACTCTTCCATCATCTGTCTATCTTAGCACATGACTTTTCGTTATGCAAGTCTCTGATTCTCTTTGTACTTGCGCCTTAATTGTCCGCAGGCACCATCAATATCACGCCCCATCTCACGGCGTACTGTCACCGTTAAACCACTCCGTTCCAGTTTCTCCTTAAAAGCTTCGATGACATGTGCATTTGACTGCACATAATCCCGCTCCCTGATCGGATTCACCGGAATCAGATTTACATGACAGTTCATCCCGTGGATCAGTTCCGTCAGTTCTTTTGCATCTTCTTTTGTATCATTGACACCACCTACCAGACTGTACTCAAACGTCACACGTCTGCCGGTCTGTTCAAAATAATACCTGCAGGCATCAATTACTTCATGAATGTCATATTTGTTCGCCACCGGCATCAGCTCCAGACGTTTTTTCTGATTGGAAGCATGCAAAGATAATGCCAGCGTAATCGCAAGTTTTTTATCCGCCAGTTCCCGCATCCGCGGAACAATTCCGCAGGTGGAAACAGTCAGGTTTCTCTGGCTGATGTGAAGTCCGTTCTCATCCGTCAGCAAAGTGATAAATTTTACCAGATTATCAAAATTATCCATCGGTTCCCCGGTGCCCATGACAACAACATTCGAAATCCGCTCTCCGATATCCTTACCAATCTGATAGATCTGATCCAGCATTTCCGCCGGTGCAAGTCCTCTCACCAGTCCGTCCAGTGTTGATGCACAGAACCGGCATCCCATCCGACAGCCGACCTGTGAAGAAATACATACGGAATTTCCGTGCTTATATTTCATCAGCACACTCTCAATGACATTTCCGTCTTCCAGTAAAAACAGATATTTGCGGGTTCCATCCAGTTTTGAAATCTGTACCTGTTCTTTTCTGAGTGTGATGATCCTGCAGGTCTCATCCAATCTCTCCCGCAAGGTTTTGGAAAGATTCGTCATCTCCTCAAAGCTTTCCACCTGCCGCACATGCAACCACTCATATACCTGCTTTGCACGAAACGCTTTCTCCCCCATATCGGAAAAAAAGGTTTTTAATTCTTCCAGATCCATGGACTTAATATCTGTCTTTTCACTCATCCTCTTATTTACTCCTTACCAGCTTTGCAAGAAAAAATCCGTCACTTCCGGCTTCTCCCGGGAAAATCTGTCTCTGGAATTCCAGGGAAAATTCCGGATGTTCTTTTAAAAACCATGCGGTGTTATCCTCATTTTCTGACCGGTGGATCGTACAGGTACTGTACACAAGTGTCCCGCCCGGTCTGACATAATCCCATACAACAGAAAGAATCTGTCTTTGCAGTTTTGCAAGCTCTGCCGCCTTTTCTTTGGTCATCTTATAACGGATATCCGTCTTCTTTCCCATAACGCCAAGTCCGGAACACGGCAGATCACAGACTAAGACGTCCGCTTTCTGATGGGAATCCGGATCATCCACCGTTGCATCCATCTGTACCGCTTTCATATTTGACAATCCATGTCTGGCTATGTTCTCCCGGATCAGATCCACCTTATATTCTGTCAGATCTCTTGCCTCTACCATACCACTTCCCTGAAGCAGTTCTGCCATATGGGTACTCTTTCCTCCCGGTGCCGCACACACATCAATCACATAATCATTCTTTTTCGGTGCCGCAGTTTCCGCAACCAGCATGGAGCTGACATCCTGTACATAAAACAGCCCTTCTTTAAAACTTTTCAGTCCCGCCAGATAATCCAGCCCGGATATTTCAAAAGCATACGGCAGTTCCGGAACCGCATGTACTGTCACCCCTTCTGCTTTCAGTTTGTTTACGAGTTCTTCCGGTGTCACAGCGGAAAGATTGGTACGGATCGTCAGCCGGTTTTCTGCGGTAAGTCCCTCCAGAATCTGACGGGTCTTTTCCTCTCCATAATTTTCGGTCCATATGTCCACGATCCATTCCGGCATCGAATATGTAACGCTCAGATTCGGGAAGCGAACTTCTCTCCATCCTCTTGCCACACTACGCAGCACACCGTTGACAAATCCGCTCAGGCCGGAAAACCCACGCTTTCTCGCCAGCTTTACCGCCTCGTTGCACACTGCGGAATCCGGCACACTGTCCATATACATAATCTGATAAACGCTCATGCGCATAAGATTGCGGATGAGCGGTTTCATTTTCTTTACTCTGGTTTTGGAAAACTGATCGATCACATAGTCCAGTGTCAGCTGTCTTTCCAGCGTTCCTTCCATCAGGCGCGTCAGAAAAGCGCGTTCCTGTTTTCCCAGATACTGATATTTATCGAGCACATCGCGGAGAACCAGATGACTGTACTGTCCCTCCTCATTGACCGTCAGAAGCATTTCCAGCACCAGTGCTCTCTCATTGACCTTAGTCGTCACGACTTCTACCTCCAAACAGTAAAACGATTCGAAGCAGCTGCAGAATCGCAGCTGCTGCACTTGCCACATACGTGAGTGCTGCTGCTGTAAGAACTTTTCTTGTGTAATGGAGTTCCTGATCTCCCAGAATTCCCTGTTCCCTCAGCTGAACCATCGCACGACGCGAAGCATCAAACTCAACCGGAAGCGTAATCAGCTGGAATAACACAGCAAACGAAAACAGCAGAATTCCGATATTGATAAGCATCATGGATGAACGGCTGTTTATGATCACACCAAGAATGATCACCGGCCATGCAAGCATGGAACCAAAGTTTGCAATCGGCACAAATGCGGTACGCAGCCGAAGCGGCACATATCCTCTGGCATGCTGGATCGCATGTCCGCATTCATGTGCTGCCACACCCACAGCTGCAACCGAAGTCTGATTGCAGACACTGTCGGAAAGATTGAGTGTCTTATTGGCAGGATTGTAATGATCGGTCAGATTTCCCGATACATGCTGCACCCGCACATCATAGATTCCTGCTGCGTGCAAAATCCGCTCTGCCGCCTGTGCTCCCGTCATTCCTGACATACTGCGGTATGCGGAATATTTGTTGAACGTTGTCTTTACCCGTGCAGATGCAATCATACAGATCACTGCACCGATAACAACCAGTATATAGGTACTGTCCCAATAAATGTATGGCATAAATCTACCTCCGTCTTACTGCTGTAAAAAAGATCCCTCTGCAACCGGATAGCCACGCAGAAATGATCCTGCATCCATCCGTTTCTTACCGGCAAGCTGTACTTCCAAAAGTTCCAGTCCACCCTCTCCGGTCTGTACCACCATCGTATTTTTTCCAACTTTACAGATACACCCCGGTGCATAAGCGCCATCTGTCTCCACCACCCGGGCTTTCCAGATCTTAAACGCTTTATTATCCAGATGGGTATAGGCACTCGGCCATGGATTTAATCCACGGATCAGGCGCTCAATCTCCACCGCCGGCTTTTTCCAGTCAATATCTCCCAGCTCCTTGGAAATCATCTTTGTGTGGGTACTCGCCTCATTGTCCTGCGGTGTAAAGGTCGCCGTTTTGTTTTCCAGCATCTGCATGGTTTCCACACACAGCTCGGCGCCGACTGCCGCCAGCTTGTCAAACAGACTTCCACCTGTCTCATCTTCTGCAATGCGCACCTGTTTTTTGGCAATGATATCTCCGGTATCCAGTCCGACATCCATGCGCATAGTCGTAACTCCCGTGATCTCATCTCCATTGATGACCGCCCACTGGATCGGTGCGGCACCACGATATTTCGGAAGCAGGGATGCATGTACATTAATGCATCCATATTTCGGAAGATCGAGAATACTCTTTGGAAGAATCTGCCCGAAAGCCGCCACTATGATGATATCCGGCGCAAACTTTTTCAAATATTCCACACTTGCATCTTCCCGGATTTTTACTGGCTGGAATACTTCCAGTCCATGGGAAACCGCACATTCCTTTACCGGTGGAAACTGCATGGTATTCCCGCGTCCCTTTGGTTTGTCCGGCTGTGTAACCACAAGCATAACCTCGTGTCCGGCTTCTATGATCTTTTCCAATGTATTCACCGCAAAATCCGGTGTTCCCATAAAAATTACTTTCATATTATTCCTCTTCCGGCTCCTCATAATTCACATCATGAAGTCCGCCTTCTACTTTTTCTGTATACATATGTCCATCCAGATGATCCAGTTCATGGCAAATGCAGCGTGCCATCAGACCTTCGCCTTCTACTTCCCACGCATTCATGTCCAGATCATAAAATTTTGCTTTTACATGGTTCGGACGTGTAACCTGACCTGCTTTTCCCGGAAGACTTAAGCATCCTTCATCTCCGGTCTGCTCTCCGTCAGACTCGATAATTTCCGGGTTGATCATAATAAACGGTCCCTGTCCGTCCCCGATATCAATGACTACCATACGTTTTAAAATTCCAACCTGCGGTGCCGCAAGACCTACACCGTTTGCCTCATACATGGTCTCCAGCATATCTTCCGCCAGAGTACGGATGCGATCCGTCACCTCCGGAATCGGTCTGCATACTTTTGTCAGTACGGGATCTCCCTGAATTCGAATTGTTCTAAGTGCCATAATTACCTCCTAAAAACCACTTGTTGGGTTAAAATCAAACTGTACAGACACATTGGAAAATGCGCTGTTATTTTTTATTTTTCGTTCCACCAGATCCTTACATGCCACCAGCGTCGCATATTCCGGTGCCTTCATGTAAATGACCTTTCGGTAAACATCACTGATTTTTGCAATGGATGCATCTGCCGGTCCTACCAGCATAATATTTTTGCCTTTCTGTGATATCACGCGATGCAGAAATTCTGCCAGATCCCTGGCTGCAGCTGTCGTCACCTGCGGATCGGTTCCCGTACAATGAATCAGAAGCAGCTGCCACACCGGCGGATAGGCAAGCATTCTCCGATAGGCAATCTCCTGCTTATAAAATGCATCGTAATCCTGTTCCTTTGCGGTCTGGATTGCAAAATGATCCGGATCATACGTCTGGATTACCGCCTGTCCCGGTTCCTTTCCCCGCCCGGCACGTCCCACCGCCTGGGTCAGCAGCTGAAACGTCCGCTCCGATGCATGAAAATCCGGAACATGCAGAGACATATCTGCGGCAAGTACTCCTACCAGCGTCACATTCGGAAAATCATGCCCTTTGACAATCATCTGTGTGCCGATCAGGATATCTGCCTCCTGATTGGCAAATGCATGCAGAATCTTCTCATAAGCATCCTTGGTCCGTGTGGTATCAAAATCCATACGCATCACACGTGCCTGTGGAAATCTCTGCTGCACCAGCATCTCAATCTTCTGCGTGCCCGCCTTGAATCCGCCTAAATATTTACTGCCGCAGGATGGACAGATCTTTGGCAATGGCTGCTCATATCCGCAATAATGACAGACCATCCGGCCTCCCGCATGCTGGCTCAGCGAAACATCACAATGAGGACATTGTATCACATATCCGCAGGCTCTGCATGAAATAAATCCGGAAATTCCTCTCCGATTTAAAAACAGCATGATCTGCTGACGTTTTTTTAACCGGTCTTCTATCAGTTCCTGCAATCTCTCCGAAAGGATGGAACGGTTTCCTGCCCGAAGTTCTCTGCGCAGATCTACGACCTCGCAATCCGGCAGCGGTTTCTTCTCCACACGCTCAGACAACGTCAGAAGCTGATATTTTCCCTGCATCGCCTGATAATAACTGTCCACCGAAGGTGTGGCAGAACCAAGAAGTACCGATGCATCATTCATGCGCGCCCTCTCGATTGCAACATCCCTGGCATGATACCGCGGTGCCGTCTCACTTTTATAAGACGTTTCATGTTCCTCATCTATAATAATAAGCCCTAAATGCGGAAATGGTGTGAACAACGCAGACCTGGGTCCGATCATAATATCAATATCCCCCGCCTTGGCACGTTCAAACTGATCAAAGCGCTCTCCCTGGGAAAGTTTGGAATTCATAATGGATACCCGGTCCCCAAACCGGTTATAAAACCGCATCACGGTCTGATAGGTGAGTGCAATCTCCGGGATCAGGACAATTGCCTGCCGTCCCTGTGCCACCGTATGCGCAATCAGTTCCATATAAACTTCTGTTTTTCCGCTTCCGGTTACTCCCCTGAGCAGATACGTTTTATGAATTCCAGCATCCAGATCCGAACATACTGTGTCCACAACACGCTGCTGATTTTCATTCAGTGTCAGATGATATCCCTTCTGATCCAGATGTGACACAGGATTGCGAAACTGTCTGCTGCTCTCCACCTTAAGAATCTGCTGCTGTGCCATACCCCGGATCACTGCTGCTGATATATTCAGTTTTCCGGTGACAAGCGAATAATCCAGTACGGATTCCTGTATCAGTTCCCGCAGCAGCCTTGCTTTCGCCGTATAGTGTTTCTGTTCAAAGAGTGCCAGTTTCTGCTTCGCCTCTGTCTTCGGAATCAGTAATACAATCTCCCGCTTCTGTACTTCTTTCGTCTGCCTGCGGATCGGGAGTACGGTCTTTAGTGCCTGATTCATGGTGGAACCGTAATTCTTCCGCATCCATCCGGCCAGTGCAATGAGCTGGGATTCCATTGCCACGCTTCCCTCATGTACCGAAATAATGGGGCGAATCCGTCTGGGATCAAATTCGGCATCCTCCGTCAGTTCAATGACATACCCTGTCAGTTTACGATTTCCAAATGGAATATCCACCTGTACACCAACCTGTATTTCCTCCTGCAGATTTTCCGGGATGCTGTATTGAAAAGTTTTATCCAGTTTTTCTACCGATATATCTACAATAATATTTGCATACTTCATACTTATTCTTTTCTCAAAACACAGTTGACCAGGCCCTCATAGGTATTTACAGCAGCCTCAATCACCGGAGAAACGCCAAGTTCTCCCAGTGCTGCACTGCATTTCGGCCCGATCGAATAAATATCTGTAACGGATGCCAGTGTTTCTCTCTCCTGTGGCTTTAAACTGCCAAGCATCCGCTCCGCCGAAGACGCACAGGTAAAAAAGATCGCATCGTATACATCCTTGTCCACTGGCACCTCCATCGGACAAGGTACATTTTCGTATACATTGAGCCGTCCGCAATCACAGAAAGAAAGCAGTGTATCCACAAGGTTATCCTTTGCATTTTTTGCGGTAGGATACCAGATTACTGCCCGCTTAAACGGATCTCCGCGAAATTCCTGATCCAGATATTCCTTTAATTCCTGTGCCAGATTCGTACTGTTGGAATGTTCCGGCATAAAGTCTGCACAAATTCCATACTCCCGCAGTTTTTCTGCCGTCTTTTGGCCAATCACTGCACATCTGGTATGGAAAAGTGCCCGTGCATCCAGCCCCGATGCAAATACATTTTTCATAAAATAATCCACACCATTGGCACTTGTAAACAATAATACGTCCACATG
>ERZ1026850.1774-NODE-1774-length-10678-cov-3.766544_pt1 | contig 10678 bp, 19 predicted proteins | sample MGYA00380155_ERZ1026850 | MGnify/ENA primary metagenome ERZ1026850 (study PRJEB33269, sample SAMEA4719791) | human gut metagenome | biome: human-associated habitat; feature: organic feature; material: feces | place: Cameroon | collected 2013-10 ... | reverse complement strand
CGAGCTGTCCACAGGCAGCACCGTTCTCGATTTCTGCCTTTGTTGCGATGGCTACTGCGTAATCGTAACCCATTGCATCCAACTGATTCTTAATTTCTGTCATTGTTGTAAAAATTAAAAGGTTTATACTAAATTTACTCCTTCGACAACGCCATTGCCGAGGTGGTTCTTCTCTGAGATATTGTTAGGGTTGATGGGAGACAACTTCACAAAGAAATGTTCCTTATCAAACCATTCCTTCAGCTTTTCAGCATCGAAATCAGATGTATCAACAAGAGTAAGGTTGATGGTCGTTTTCAGATTGCTCTGAGTTCGTATCTGACCAAGCTCTTTGATTGACATCTTGTTCTTATACGGAATGAGCCAGTTACGCTTCTCGTCATCAAATGAGTGAAGGCTTATCTGGAGAGTGATATTATCCTTGATGAAGGAAAAATTACTGCCCTTAATACCAATCGTTGACACATAGTGATGTGTATTCGGGTATTTTTCTGTGATGATGCGAATAGCCTCTTTCACAGCTTCGATATTCAAGAACGGCTCACCCATACGAGTGTAGTTAATCTTGAACTCCTTTGCCTTAGTTGGGTCTGCACCTCCAGCATGACTGATAGCAAATTCCACCTGGGCAACAATCTCGTCCGCTGTAAGGTTACGATAACGCTTCATGTTGCCTGTTGCACAAAACTTACACCGAACTGGACATCCAGACATTGTTGATACACCAATCATCCAGCGTTCTGTACGGTCTCCAAGTTCATTGTTGTCTAACTTGTTTTGATGTCTGCCTATTGCATCTTTAGTGTAATAAGGCAAAAACGTGTCGGTAGTCTCAACAAGGAAACCATCTTCTAATTGAAGACAATACACAACACCATTCTTGAATGTTTTCTTTCTTAATTCGTTCATTATGATTTATAAATTCCTTTATTTATAAGGTTTGACATTTCTTTCTCAAAATACTGAAGTTGCGATGTTTGCAACGCTGCAATCCATTGTTGGCAGTATTTCAGATACTTAGTGTGATTATTCACTCTGAAACGCCACTCCAGATAGTTTTGTAAGCTACAGTTCATATTAAGGCAATATTATTCAACCTATGGCAATAAATCTGATACATAACACCAAGCCATAATATGATTGCGGCTACAATGTTCTCCCCAATCTTCAGTCCATGATGCACTATCAATTTCATAGCATTTTCCTATATCACAAAACTCAGTGACGATAAACTCGCCTTTCTCTGGCTCTTCCTGGCAGCTATGCCAAATGTTCTTTTTGAACCAATCAACGCCATCCTTAAACGCTTCACGCCTTGCGGAAACATTGCAGCCTTCATCAATCTCTGGCTCATGTCCGATGTAGTTGTTGGCTGCTTCTTGTATTTTCTGTTTATCAATCATTGCTTTTTACTTTTTGTTTTCTGCAAACTTTTCAATCTCGCCCTTAATGGCTTCAATCTTATCTACAAAACCATCAAGTGTGTCCATAGCTTCTTGCATGGAATCACCAGTTCTGGAGCATTGCAAGCCTTCAGAGAGATTGTTAAACGCCTCATCCTCTTCAGAATGAATATCCTGGATGACAGCAACAGCTTCATCAAGAGCTGATGTTGCGTCATATAGTTGTTGTCTACGTTGCTTGTTCATACGCTTAAATGTTTACGATTCTCGTTTGTCTCAATTCTCCAGAATACCCATTATTCCGAAGTACATCCAGTATCAAGTCAACTGGAATGTCGTGAAGTTGACTCTTGCTATCTGCCAATTCAATTAGAGCATCACACGCCTTATATAGCGGACACATACTCTTTTTATCGAATGGGCAGCGATCTGAACTTGCTATCTTCTTGTATCTACAGTTATTACATGGGTAATATCTGTGTTCTTTTGTTACACTCATAGCTATACAGATATTACCTTAGAAAAACGTAACTCTCCAGTGTAACCACGTCTGCGAAGTTCCGCAAACAGAAGGTTGTCCTCAATGTCTGCCAGCGTGAATATGGCTTTTGAGCCTTGCTGTGGTGTGTAGTTTGCTGGACGCTTTGATTCTCCAGCATTTGTAGTATTTGTTGATTTTGTTCTTGCCATTTGTTTTATACATTAACGAAGTCGAAAATAATTCTTCTTTCTTCCACACTTTGTACATTCATCGTATGAGAACGCAAAGTTGACACGATGCTCATAATGATGAATACAAGTGATGTTCTGTTTCCACCATTTTCTGATGAATAAGATTATATCGCCCACCATATTATCCGATTCTCATTGTTGTACTGCCAATAGTAATTGACACAATTTTTGCGTCTGGTTGCTTCGGCAACGGCTTAAAAGTTTCTGGATATTTGAACCACATATCATTTTAATAGTTGAAAATTAATATCAATCACGAGTTTGGATTTGTCTTTCTTGGATATTCCTTTACTCATCGCATTATAGCAATCATCAAGCATGGCAAGCATGATGCGATTACTCTCTTCATGCGTCATGGATTCCCAGGATATATTCATAGAATTAGCCAAATCACGAGCCAGCTGATAAAACTTGTTGTCAACTGGAATTTCGTTGACATCGTATACCGCTGCATCGCCACTGCCGAAAAGATATTGCGACAGCTCGATGTAGCGGAAATACGAGTCTTTAACTTTTTCAAGCTTTTTGCCCATTGTTACATTTTGACTGGACGTAAATCTCACGAAGTCTCAGCATAGACTGGATGAGTGAATCTCCAGTTGTCTTGTCGTTCGGAACAGAGATAACCACATCGCCATACAATATGACAGGCTTACCATCAAAAGAACTGATATTGAAGCGAGCAAGAGCGTCACGTTCTGCAAACTGTTTACGTTCCGCTGCGTTAGAGGCAGCTCTCTGTGCCTTGCACTTGCTAATAAAACTTGTGATGTTGTCGATTAAAAACATTGTTACATAAGATGTTCATATATTTGAATTAAAGATTCCACTGGTAATTTCTCCAGCGGCACGTCAATTGAAGAAGCAGGGTTTTCAAATTTATCGCCATAGACGAAGCACAGCTGAAGAGCTGGCTTATCATCCTGTGACATCTGAAGGCACACACCAACACATGAATTTGCTCCTACAGATTCAGCATCGCCACTTTCGTCTGCATAGCGCATAGGCGTATCGCTATAAATCTGTTTGTTGCATTTGAAATCATAATTGATAAGGTAGATGAGCTTGTCTTTTATCTGCTGAACAGATGAGATATACGGAAGCATATAGGCATGACGAGTTGTGTATTCTGCACCGTTATACAACTCGTCTTCCTTGTCAGTAAGATAAAGTGCATCACCTCCAGCCAACTCGACAACACTGTCTGCGTAATACAGATTGACAGGGTGTGGTTGATATTTGACATCGCCAAATTGCTCCCAACACACAAGTTTACCAAGATATTCGTAATCTTGATTTTCCATAGCATCATTACGAAGACGCTCCAGAACTTTCTTATTTGTCCGTAGCTTCTCGTAAGATGGATAAATCTCCACACGAATACCACCCTCCTCACAGCCATTGTCTTCAGCATCCTTTCTGGCAACTATGACTTGATTTGACTTACTAACGGCATAATAAATACCATCGCCATTGTATTCCAACTTTTCGACACCATATTTGTCCAGAATCTCTTGCAGCTGCTGTTCTGCTGTTTTTATTGTTTTCTTCATTTTCTCTACTTTTAAGTTTAACACCACGCAAGCACTTTGGAAGTCATCCAATAAAAAGTGTATTGTGGATATTCTTGTTTAAGAATCGCCAAGACACGACCTCTTTGAGGATGCTTGGACAATTTAACGTGATCGTCAGAAACCACAAAATCTCGTTTGCTGACCATTCCATATATAGGCAATGTAGCTTTGATAAACGAGCTAATTGTTCCGATGGCGTTTTGTCTTCTTTTCACTCAATTTTCCTGTTTTGTATAGTTGATGTTTTCTTTGTCTATATTTTCTTTTAGCTTCTGCCCAATAAGCAGCAGAGCGTTTCTTTTGTACCGCACGTTGTTGAGGGTTCAAAATCGACTGTACAAGACTCTTGCTAACATTGAACATTTCTGCCAGCTTTCGTTGGCTATATCCTTTATCAGCAAGAATCTTTACAGCCTCTCTCTGCTCATTGGAAAGCTTCCTACGCTGGTCTAACTTTGTGCCAGCGATAGGAATACTTTCTGATTTATATGGCATTAATATGAGCTTTCTACTATTTGAATAAGATGCTCCTCATCGAGTTTCCACTCGTTAGGAAGTATGAAAAAGGCAATCTTATCGTCCATTGCGAACGCCTTGTCTTCCATTTCGTCTCCAGCATACATGTGAGATAAAATTTCGTCCTCCAGCGTTGTATCTGCAATCGTGACATTTAACTCATCTTCCTTGCCAGCGAATATAGTTATGTCTGCTGCATGATATGATTGACCGTTCCATTCAATTTCGTAAGTGTTCATGGTTTATACGTTGATTTTCTTTGTCAGCTCGCCAGTATAGCCAAGTTGACGTAAGTACTCTATAGCGGGCTCTTCGGTAAATGATGAACAGTTACCATTTTCGCTCGGCGATGAAAAATCGCCTCGCTGCAATGGGCTAAATGCGGAGACTGCCCTCACAACGTAGCTGCTGTACTTGACGCCCCATGCGTTCCAACTGTTGTTCTCGGAACTACTCCAGCCCCAATCATCTTCATCAAACTGGTCAGCATCAAGCATTTTCAGTACCTTGTTCAATTCATCACGATAAGCGATGATTGTTCCAAGCTCATACAGACTTGGAAGATACCACTGGAGGTTGCCTTTCTTGTACTGCCAGCAACGCATAGCAGCAGTCATGTCTTCACCATCTTTCTCGTTCTGCTTCACGATGTTGCGAGTAAGCTCCAGTCCACTCAATGTCTGCAAGGCTTCTGCTTCACCGCACTCCTTATTGAAGACTTTGCGGTTTCCATCGCTGCACCAGATTTCATTCCACTGGTCAAGAGAAATAACCATACCGATTGTCTCGGTCTGGAGAACTACACCGATTACATCGGACTTTGATACACGCTGTGCCTTAAAATCTGAGATTGAAAGGACACCATTAATTGTTTTAATCGAAATTGAATGTTTCATAACTTATAATTATTTAATTGTTATAGAAAGTTCTTGCATAAGAACTTGATTTGTTGCTACTTTGTCATTTTTATTCATCTTTAGCCATACTTCGGTTTCATCACCCCAAGGATAACCATCATCATCTATGCTGTCCACATAGAACCAATCAGACGATTCTCCAGCAGGATCACTCCACCAAACCTTTGCGCCAGGCTTAATGAAACTGTGATAATATTCTTCTTTCTTCTTCTGAAGTTGGCGAGAAATGTCGGTTTCAGCTAACTCCCAAAGACGAGCTTCGATTTCCTCATACTCGCCAGGGTTTTCTTCATCTGATTTGCGAAGCCACACAGTTGTGTCTGGATTATAATCTTCTGGAGCGTCCCCAATTCGGACAACTTCATAAAAATCGGCATCCCACCATTCATCCAGCCACCAGAAAGCCTTACAGCCAACTTTTAGCCAAGACCAATAGTAAGAGTAATCCTCTTCATCCAACTCATTAAGCCATGTATCTGGACATTGCCAAGCAAGTTCGCTAAACATAGCATTGCACAACTTCTCGTTATAACCACACTCCAGAAGAAGGGAAACGTGAGTCCAATAACGATCGGTTGTTGTAGAATCGTCAAAACATGCTTCTTCAGCATAACATGGTGCATCCCAGTCTTTCTCGTATGCTTCAGAATCTTTGAAGAATGTGCCGTACAAATCACCGACATTAGCGTATTCTGGAGTGATAACGTATTGTCCGTTCACTGTATGAACAGAACCTATTTTAACTTTTTGCATGATGTTCTTTCCTTTCAATCCAACTATGAACCCATGAAATGTCTGTAATTCTCTTCAACGGAACCATAGCATCTTCATTTTCGTAAACGTTGATATACATATTACCACAAGCAGGACTGCCATCTTTATCTTTGTCAGCAGTTAATTCAAAGTTCAAATCTGGGAAATGTTCGTTCCCATTTGAACCAAACCACCAGTCCCAGATGTCATCATAATGAGTCAAATCTATCTGGTCGAGATAGATACGCTCATTAAATACCTCACCAGAATACTTAAACTGTACGGCAATGAAGTCACGCTGTTTAACTTCTTTCTCATGTATCTCAAAATTATCCCACTTGCCATTTGTCGCTGTTATTTCAACCTTCCAGTCTTCTTCATTAACGTTAACTTCCATTGAATGAGAAAGATATTCGTAAGGTGTACCGTATGACTCTGACAATTCAACATTACGAGCTTTCTGCATACATAAAGTAGCTTCTCGCAAGTCAAAGAAAACCCCAAGAATTTCAAAATTGAAATCTTCCAAAGAAGTGTTTCCCCATTGTTGGGTAACTACATAAATCTTATCTTTCATATTCTAAACTTTTCAGCCCATTCGTAAATCACACTTTCGTAATCCTCACCGCCATTCTCCATGTAAGTCTCCCAGCCATTTTCTAAGCAAAGTACGTTTTTCACCTCCCAAGAAGTAAATGTTTTAGCATAGTCAATAACCCTTTCTGCATGTACTGAAAGACTTTCATCTTGGTTAATCTGACCGATAGCAAATGCCATATTTACCAGATTTATACCGTTGTGAGTGTATTGCTTTTTATTTGCCATATTGCATTATTTGTAAGTACCACAAACAATCCAGACGTTGTAGCCTTCTTGCGCCCAGATATTAATGTTATGCAGAGTTTCATCTGGCTTCAAACCAGTATCGCCTTTCAAATCCTCCAGGAACCACGAAATATTGAACTCTGGAAGCTCGTCCTGCATTTCATTGACCTTCTCTTGCTGTACAAAATTCTGCATGGCTATGTAAGAAGGGAAAGTATAGAAACGGTTGCTGACATGTTGTGACTTATCGCCACGATTCCACACAAAAGCCGCAAACTTATCGCAAGAAACTGGAACGGAAACAACCGTCCAATACTCTTCAAGATATTGTGAGCTGGAATGATAAACAGCCACCACTTTCATATCTTTGCCATAGTCAACAGCCATATTAGCGGCTTCAATATCTTCAGCACGATAGAAATGTACCGTGTCTTGCGGTATAGCTTTAGTAGAAAAAGCCTTGTCAATAGCTTCATCATCACAGCAACACTCGCCAATATACTTAACACTCATGCCACCATCGCCAGTACGGTCATGGTAAAGAACGAAATACTCCTTATTAGGAGCGTCAAGCTCATTACAGAACTTCTCATAAGCCTCCTTTCTATTGACATCTACAACTGCAAACTGCTCCAGCCACTTGATTTTACGCTCCAACTTAGAGTCTTGCGGAAGTTTGAACAAGATTCCGTACTTCAATGCAATGTCAAACGGATAGTCTGTGCCATCACGTCCATCACCGCAATATTCCGTAATCTCTTTCTGCATCCAATCTGTACTTTGAACCTGGAACAATGTAGGATAAGACATTCCATACAAGTTATTCGTAGAGATAGCGTAGCCATCATAGAACCGCATTGTTATTGTATGCGGTTCCTTATCGTTAAAGATTTGCTCATTGCAAACCGTTATTTCTTCTATATATTCCTCCATGATTCTAAGTTTATATTGTTAGCAAAAATTAAGTTGTTTGGCAATAGTTGCCATTTCCTTGTAAGCGATTGCATGGCATCCAGCAATCATAATATCGTTCTGGTAACGCTGGATATTCCATCGCTGCTGTTTGGTTGCACGAACAATCTCATTGCTGCTACAGAACTCTGTATTGTCGTTGTGCCAACGGTTAATTATAAGCCAGAGACGCTTACATTCTTTAAGCGGTATTGTAATACCTTTAGAAGTAATCACGTTCTCGCCATTATCAGCAACCCTCAGCAATACATTACCGCCATAGAATACCGTTATGGGCTTATTCCAGAGCGAAGTGTTACCAATCAAGCCTTCGTGCCACAACTGACGTATACCTTCATCGCCTTGTGCTTTCAGACGTTCTATATATTCACGCTTTGCCGCTTGTTCTTTCTCCCATTCCAGATGAGCTTTTTCTGCCAATTCTGCACGATGTTCATAGTTGTAATCTTGCTGACGTAATACTTCGAGCATTTCTGTACGTTTTGTGCGAACGAACTCATTTTGCTCTTCTGCGGACATTGAACCAAATGCCTTATACTCATCGTCAGAAAGCTCTTTCTCCTCATTCCAACGGTTAAAAGAATATTCGACACCGTTGTAATTAAATGATGAGAACGTGTGCTTGTATTTATGTTTCCAATCACTTTGCCAACCACGCAAACCAATGAAAATCTCCAGGCGTTCTTTGGCTTCTTCTACACGCTTGCTCCTCAATCTTCTCTCTTCATAGAGAAAAGCGTTAGCCAGATTCTTCTTTCTTGCTTCAAACAAGACAGAAATCAAATCGCCATTTTGACGATGCTGGAGGATTTGCTTACTTGTAAAGCCTTTTCCACAATAGCGGTCAAACGAATGAGATATAAATGTCATATTCTTCGGCCAACGTGAACCATCTTTCTTGTCGTAGCAATAAGGATAAGGATTATACCACATGCCCATAATGCCAACGGTTTCAAATCCACACTTGTGATTGTACTTTCTTGTGGTTTCAGACATTCTAATTCCCATAGTACGCTTATAATAAGCACCGTATGTCCCATCACCACAAGCTATATCAACAAGAGCTTTCAAATCTTTCTCTCCAGCTATCAAAGCCTTAACCACCTTTCTAAATGAAGTAGGGTTTGTTATATGGAAAAACATCTTCAAGTTTTCGTTCTTGATACGAAGCACCTTTGAGAATGACGTAAGCGGAAAATATTCCATAAAACTCGTTGCCTTATAAAAATACTCCAACGAAAACTCTTTCTCGATTTTCAGAGCTTTAGAATCCTTGAACGCCAATAAAGAATCATAGATAGACTGGAGATTTTTCATTACGAAATTCTTTGCTATTGTTTCAGTAATCTCACCATTCCAGTTAGTAATTCCATCCCAGCCGTACATAAACTCACCGCATGATGCAGAGAACTTAACCGCATATTTGGGAATTGCACCGAAAGCGTAGTTTTGATGCTTACAAGTAGAATTTGAATAACTGCCAGTATTCAGAAAATACACAGGCGTATTGTTCTTAGTGTACACAATCTCACCTATAACTGTAGAATACGACTTAATTTTACTACCATTGAAACTGTAATATCTGTCACCTTGGCGTGATTTTAGTTGATGCGCCCAGTTATGACCGATGTCAGAATGACTATATCCCATGTTGTTTACTGTTTTGAGGGTTGTTTTGTTTATTTATGAATAGGAAATGAATGAAAAGAAGGGGTGAAAAGCTGACCACATTTTAACATTCATTAAAAGAAAAAGACCGCACAAGTAATAAAACTCGCACGGCCTTTCTAAAAGCATAATGTGGTTAATGTACAAATGGAATTGACACATCGGACACGTCTGGAGTGTCATCCATATAGTCGATAATATATCCAATATGTTCAGCGAAAATATCATCAACACATAAATAGTCGATTTCATATCCAGACTCTTTCCCAGTGGCTTCAAACACCAAATCGCCATAGGTGTCAAAAGAAATGCCGTGAATACAAACATCCAACGGCTCTGGCTCGCTTGTATCTGGATTAGCTGCTACAATTGGGCAATCATCTTCATCTTCCCAACTATAACTACCACCGTGTGCTTTTACAGCAGCTTTCAGCTCGTCAATAACATGTTGTTTAACATGCTTGAACAGATAATAGAAATCAGTATGTTTCATTGTTTTCTTCGTTTAATTCATCGTCACCAGCGAAATCATCTATAGTCATGTTTAAGTTGATTTTCAATTTGCGGTTTGCCATCCATTGAATATTATCAATGTTATATCCGCACCAGCATATTAGAAATTCCTCTACATCACCATGATAATTTCGCATTATAAAATCTTCGTCAACATCAACCATGTCAACAGACGTATTGACGAAATCCAATACCGCAATTTTCATGTTTCGTGCTTTAGATTTCGCCATTCCAGAGTTCGTTAGCAATTCTAAATGCAAGTTCCTCGTAGCATATCCAGCATATAAATGTATAATGCGGCATCTTTTCTTCGTTCTTGATAGGGCTACCAAGTTCGTATTCAAGTTCTTCTACAAAATCTTCCATACTATCAATATGATTGATATAGAAGTTTTTGCAATCAGAATGATAGATGAACATGCCAATCATACCAGATGCACAGCCACCACACTGCAAATCTTGGAAGAATTCTGCTGGATTTGTGTAATTAAAGCAATGTCCAGCCATATCTTCCAGCAGTTCATTGGCAAAGTCGTATTCTTTAATGTAGTCCTTGCCAACTTCCTGGAACATTCTTGTCAAGAAGCCTTCTGTATCTGGAAGATCATCTAAGGTCTTCACTTTGGCTTCATAGCCGAACAATGCCTCATAAATCTCGTCCTCATCAGACATTTCCAACAAGAAATCGTATATGGACACGCCTTCGTCAAGATATTCAGCCTCATTGTAGCCAAGCTGGTGGAACAAGTCAGCTTGCCATTCTTTATCCGTGTAATGTTCCTCCACCAGTTGATGAAACCAGTCA
>ERZ1026850.1772-NODE-1772-length-10684-cov-17.500612_pt1 | contig 10684 bp, 7 predicted proteins | sample MGYA00380155_ERZ1026850 | MGnify/ENA primary metagenome ERZ1026850 (study PRJEB33269, sample SAMEA4719791) | human gut metagenome | biome: human-associated habitat; feature: organic feature; material: feces | place: Cameroon | collected 2013-10 ... | reverse complement strand
TTGCAATGGGTATCGTTCATAGGTTCAGTTCCTCTCTTTCTCTAAATCTGCGATGCGGTGGTTGGCCACCTTCATCTGTTCTTCTAAAATGGGTACGCGGCGGGCAAAGTTGTTATGCTCCCGCACCTCCCGGGTCAGTTCCTCCAGCTTGGTGTCGGTCACCGCCTGGCTCTTGCCGTTGGCGATCAGTACGCCGATCAGGGTCACTGCGCCTGCGATGATGGCCGAGATGATGCTTGTCATCGCGCTCACCCCCTCCACCGGGCTTTGTCTGCCCGGGTGTCAACGTGCACCCAGCCGGTGGTTCTGCCCGCCTTGACGGGGTAGCGTCCCACGCCGCCCCAGTCCGGCATCAGGCTTTCGGTGTAGGCAGCTACGTCCTCCACGCTCACGCCCTGCACCCGGATGTCTGCCGCCCGGCCCAGCAGGTGCTGGCTGCTCTTGGCGCCGCCCACCTTGGCGTTGTGTGCGGGGGTGCGGTAGCCGCTGGTAATGGTCACTGCCTTGCCAAAGTGCTCCCGGATGCACTGGAGCACCACGGTCAGCGTCTCGTCCACCATAACGGTGTCGCTGCCATCCCGGCAGCGCAGCTCCCGCACCTTAAAGTCCGGTGCAAGGCGGCGGTTGCCGTCTTTGGTAAGGCTGTATTGTTTGATTGCCATAGTTCACATCCTTCCTTAACCGTTGTATTCCTTGATGTAGGCGCTGTGGAGGATAGTGCCTGCGGGGCAGAAATTCAGGGTCGCACGGTTGCCCAGCAGGATCGCGTCACAGGCGCTCTTGAAGGTCTTGAAGCCGGGGTACTTGTTCTCTGCGCCGCCATAGGTAGGCAGTGTCCAGGTGCACCAGTTGTCGCCGTTTGTATTTGCCTGCATCGCAAACTCACCGCCGCCAGAGGTGTTCAGCCGCAGCCGCAGATGCTGGTGCAGGGACTCGGCACCCCACCACATATAGGTGTTTCCCAGTGAAGTGCCGCCGGCGTCTGTCGCCCAGCGCCATGCGCAGTCTGCTTCTGCCGTTTTTCCTTCCGCAATGCCATAGATCGAAGGCCACGCATAGCTGTACAGCTCACTGCCGAAGGCGAGCACATTCGCAGTGCCCTTTGCCAGCGAAATAAAGCCCTTATTGCTCAGGCCATCTCCGTACAGGCTTGCAGGGAGCGTGAAGTCCATGTAGATCTCGATGCCGTCCGGCATACCGCTTACCACGGGGATCTTCACGGCACTGTTTGCAGCCAGCGTCAGGCCGCCCTCGGTCAGATAGCCGCTTTCGGTGCCATTCACGTTCACCAGAATGCTGTCGTCTTTGTTGGTCGCAAGGTTCTTTGCGGTGGTCTTGTTGGCTGCGCTGCCGCCGGTAAAGTCCCAGTAACCGTAGTAGGCGGCATAGGGGTTATCGCTCACCACAATGGTCACGCTCACACTCCGCTCCACGCCGTTTTCCAGCGTGCCGGTCACGGTCACCGTATCATTGTTGCCGCCGCCCAGAATGGTCAGCTTTCCGTTTTCCAGTTTGGCCTTGGTGCTGTCCGACACCTTCCATGTGACGCCCAGACCGCTGTTTGCATTGGCGGGGGTATAGCTGACGTTCAGGGTCAGGATATCGCCCACGCTTGCCTTGCTGCCGGATAGCTTGGGGGTAAAGTCGGTGGCGGGAATAGCGCTCACGATGATCTCCCGGTACGCGTGGCTTGCCCAGTTGCACAGGGGATAGTGCTTTCCGCTCAGGCTCTCGCCATCTGCCGTTTTGGGGCGGTAGTCCACGGTGTTGCCCGCCGAGGAGGTCTCGTTGGTATCGTCTGCGTACAGGTACAGGCTGGTGTAGCGGTCGCTGTCGCGGATGTTGCCGATGCCGCGGTGCTCACGGTCGCCCACGGCGTTGCCCGCATACTTTACTGCCACCTTGCCATGCAGTTCCTGCCCGCAGGTCAGCACCACCCGGGTGTTCTGTACCTCGGCCTTTTCTACGGTCACGCCCACGCCGTCCACATAGACGGAGAATCCGTAGTTGGGCTGTGCCTGTACCGTGTAGGTATCTGCCACCAGCGGCGGCACCGGCACCTCGTAGTCGATGCAGACCTTGTTGCCCTCCACGGTGATGGCGCGGTCGATGACCGTCCGGTCTGCCATGCCCCACAGGAAGGTCTCTGCCAGCTGCTTGCCGATCATCTCACCCTGCCAGCGGTAGCCGTTGGAGGTCATGTGTCCGCCCGCAAAGCGCTGACAGGGCATTGCGCTGCCCAGCAGGATCATGTCCTCACACTCGGCTGCGGCCTCCTGCTGCGCCATGTTGATGCTGCTGGTGGCGTTGGTGATGAACGCACCACCGGGCTGGTACACGAAGAACAGCGGCGGCTCGGTCTGGCCGTACTTGGCCATGATGTCGGCCTGCATATCCTTCTTCAGCTGGAGCAGGTACTGTTTGTATTCGGCCTTGTCGGTAGTACCGTCTGTGCCGTTGGTAAAGCCCTGCCCACTGTTGTGGCCATCGTAGTTGTACTCGCCCTGCATAAACACGACAGCCACGCACTTCACGGTCTTGTTCTGTGCGGTGACAGCAGCCTTGGTGTTGTCCAGATAGTCCAGAAAGGCGTCCTTGTACAGATACTCGTAGCCATAGCTGGTGCAGCCCTTGGAGAGCCGCTCGATGGAACGCCCGCCCAGACCGGTAGAGTTTGCGATGAACTTCTGTCCCACGTCCCGGTGCCTGCGGTACATGGTGGCGAAGTGGTTCACCGCTGCCACGATGGGGGATTCAAAGCCCACGTTCTTGCAGGGGTTCAGGCCGGTGGTGGTGGCAGCCTGATACCAGTGCGCGCTGCTGCCCACCATGTACACACCGTCCAGTGCCGTATCGGTCAGTGCGATCTGGCTCTCGGTGCCGGAGGCAAGGCTCTGGCCGTAGATGATGATCTGTGCATAGTCGCAGCCTGCCACGTCCGCATAGTTCACGCAGCCCATGCGGCTGGGCGCGTAGACAGGTGCTGCGGTCGCCGTACCCAGAGTGCCGGGGTCGCCCTTGTCGCCTTTCGGGCCCGCCGGGCCGGTGTCGCCCTTATCTCCCTTATCGCCTTTGACGCCTGTGGCGGCAGCTGCAATGCCCGCTTCCATGTGGTTCAGCTGGGCGGCCGTCAGGGTCTGGCCGTCCACAAAATTCTGTTTTTCGTAGCTCATTTGCTCCTCCCTAAGATCATTTTTCCAAGGACCGCCTGCCCCAGCACGGCAAAAACCGTGTCTGTCGGTTGATCCGGCTTTTCCGGCTGCGTGGTGCCCCACAGCGCCGCCAAGCGGTCATAGGCGGCCATGGCTGCGTCATTGCCCGCCGCCAGAAGCCGCAGGATCGCCAGCAGCGCCTGTTTTTCCGCGGTGGTAATGCCGCCTGTGCCCAGCAGCCCTACCAGCGCCTCCCACGCCGGGGTGTCCGGTGCAGGCATCGTGCCCTCTGCCGTGCCGCTGTTGGCGCATACCTTGCACCGCACATCGGCGCTGGTCACGGTGCGGCTGCCGTCCGTACCCTCAAAGGTGATGCAGCCCGTGCCGGGCACTGCCGTCACCGCCGCCGGAACGGTCAGAAAGCCGCTTTCCACCAGTGTGGCCGCGCTGGCGCCGGGGGTATGCCAGTGGGCGCATACGGTCAGCCCCTTCCACTCGCCCCGCTGCTCGATGCGCAGCCGGTAGTTGCCCCGGTTGCCCGCGTACCCCAGCAGCAGCTGCCCGCCGGGCACCGCTGCCGCACCGTTGCGCTCCAGCCGGATGGTCATCTCATTCATGCTGCACCACCCTTACACATACTGGTAGCCCTCTACGTTGAAGGGATACTTGTGATCGCTCGACGCGTCCGTTCTCGCAGCGTCCACGTTCAGCGTGCCGTCTGCCGCAAAGCTCATCCGCACAGGCGCTGCGCCGCTGCACTTCACGCCGCTGCTGAGGTCGTATTTCAGGCCGCCTACCATGGCAACCGCCGTGCCGCCCCGCACGATGCGGGTGCTGCCATAGTCCGCAGCCGTTCCCACACCGGTAGAGGTGTTGCCGCTGCTTTCAAGCGCTGCGGGTGCCAGCATCTTTACCACGATGTAATCCGCCGTCTCCGGCACAGTCAGGCTCGTTGCAGCCTTGCCCGCAACGCCCGCGCCGGTGTAGACCAGCTTTCCGTCCATGTCCATCATCCTTTCCAGTCGTTTCAGTTTTTCGGCCAAGCGAAAGCCCAGCACCGTGTCAAGATTTTCCGCTGTCACTTCCAGCGTGCCGTCCGCGCTCACGGTCAACCCCCGCCCGGCTTTCACGCCGCCCAGCACGTCTGCGGTGGCACACGGCAGGGTGTAGCCTGTGCTGAATTTCCGGTCCGCTTCGGCCTTGGAATAGAACCGGTCATCTGCGCCCAGCTGCAACAGCGCTGCCGTCTTTTCCTGCGCCGACCAGCCTGCTGCCCCTGCGGCACTGGTCAGCGCCTTTTTGACGCCGTAGGGCAGCAGCGCCGGGGTCAGGGGCGCATAGGCCTCGGTCATGCGGTCCAGTTGTGCCGCCGTGGCGGGCACAGTGGTCAGGGTGGCGTCTGTCCGCACCGCAACACCGTACTGCCCGTCTGCCCGCACCGCGCCGGGCGTTGCTGCTGTGGGCACGGTCTCGCTGCGCACATAGGGGCGCAGGTCCGGCAGCGGGGTGGTATCGGTCTGCACCGCGCCGGTGGCGGTATCCACGCTGAGGATGCGCACCACCTCGCCGGGCAAAGACTGCGCCGGAAGCGGCACCGCTGCCACATCCTGTGCGTCCAAATGCACCGCGCCGCCTTTGCTGTTCACGCTCAGCACGGTGCCGTCCTTGGGCGCGTAGCTCTCTGCACGCAGTGCAGCGGCCTCTGCACGCTTTGCGCAGGCATCGGCATCGGTGCGGTCGGCCAGAATTTTGTCCGCAGCCTTTTGCGCCAGCGCTGCCTGTACGGCGGTGTCTGCCGCACCGTTCTCGGCGCGGCGGGCGCTTTCCGCTGCGGCGCGGGCGCTTTCCAGCACGCGGGCTACGAACTGCTCGTACACCGAGGGCGGCAGCTCCTCACTGCCGCCATCCGTGGGCAGGGTGGCGTACACATCGTAGCTGCCGGGGCGGGTGTAGGCGGTGTAGCCGCCGCTGCCCATGGCGGCCAGCATCCACTGTCCCCGCACGCTGCCGGTCAGGCGGCGGTCCACCGTCACGCTGCCGTCGGTGTCCAGCGGAATGGCAGCCAGCTGCACCCCGTCGCTGCGGCGCAGATACAGCGCCATGGTGCACCCTGCCCAAGCTGCGGGCAGGATGAACTGCAGCCGGTCCACCCCCTCGGCGTTCTGTGCGCCAAGGTGCAGCCGATGCGGCTGGGGCACAAATTCGGTGCCGCCGCACTGCTGCTTGAGGATCTCGATCTCCATGCAAAACCTCCTTTTCTGTTTGCTGTCCCGATTGTACCGCCGGGGGTGCAAAACTATCCAGAGTGTACAGAAAATGTGAAATTTTCTGTTCTTCGGCATTTTGCTAAACGGGGTTTTTGCATCGGAAATACAGCCCCTTCCACCCTACTGAAATAGGGTAATTCCCCTGCGGGTTTTCCATGCAAAACCCGCGATGTGGGGCATCTTGTTTTGGGCGCAGCGGCTGCTGCTGCGGCCTTATTTGCAGGGAAAAAAGATGATACAAATGTTAAAAATTCATGAACAGATCACCCGCAGAAAAATGGAAAAAATCAGAAGGAAACCACCTAAAAAACAAAATATCAAAAGAAACACTGTGGAAATTGCACAAAAAACAATGTTACAAATCTAACAAAGCGTAAGACGCAAATTTGACAGATGCTTTACGGTCTGGTAAAATAACGTTTGCGCAACGAACGTTGCAGCGTTTAAATTCTATCTGGATGAAGTAAAAAGCCGTCCTGCGTACGGCACGGCATGGGCAGATGCGGCCCGTGCCGGGGCAGTTTTGTGGTCTGCCCAAAACGGATTCCACCCTGTAATACGGTGCTCCGCTTTTTACCCAAAGAGAGCATCGTATTTGACTGTGCGGCACTTATATCCCCAGCCGCCGCAGTCCGGGCGGCCGGGGTGCCGATGCACTACCCGCGGCCGCACCAAATACGACAAAGAGAGGAGTTGTCTCGTATCGCTTCCGTTAAATTGAAGAAAGCAGTTACTGCCGCAAAGCAGGCAGTATCTCCCCGTGTGCTGGCATTTTGTGTCATGGTGGTATGCCTTGTGGCTACCCTTGGCGTCACCGCTGCAAATCTGCGGCTGACCTACGTCACCGACTCCAATGGTGCACGGCAGGTCCTTTTGACCGATGCCGATGCTTCCCCCGCACAGGTCATGCACCTTTCCGGCATCCGCTCTGAAGAGGGCGATGAGGTCTACTACACCGCATTCAGCGGCAATCTTGCCTCCCTGAATATCGAGCGCGCATTCTCCGTCAGCATCACCGCCGACGGGCAGGAGTACCCGGTAAAGCTGGTGTTTGGCACCGTAGCCGATGCACTGGAGCGCGCCGGTATCACCCTTGAAGGGGACGACTACACCGAGCCGGCGCTGGATCATGTTGTGACCGCCGGCAGCAAGATCGTGGTTCACCGCGTGGACTATGAAGAGCGTGTGGAGACCCAGGCCATCCCCTACGACACCCAGTATGTCTACACCAGCCTGTACTTCCGCAACACCGGCCGCACCACCACCCTGCAGCACGGCGCAGCCGGTCAGCAGACCGTGACCACCCGTGACCGCTATGTGGACGGTGAGCTGGAGAACAGCACCGTTGTGGATACCACCACCACGGTGGAGCCCACCGACCACGTCATCAAGACCTACGGCGCAGGTGCGCCGGTGTCCCCTCTGACCGGTGCGGATGGCACCACCAACGCCCCCACCTCTTATAGCAAGGTGCTCACCGGCAAGGCCACCGGCTACTATTCCCGTACCGGCAAAGGTTCTTCCGGTCTGGGTCTGGGCTACGGCACCGTGGCGGTGGACCCGGACGTGATCCCCTACGGCACCAAGCTCTACATCACCTCCACCGACGGCAAGTTCGTCTACGGCTACGCCGTGGCCACCGACACCGGCATCGCCGTCCAGAAGGGGCAGATCCTTGTAGACCTGTTCTACGAGACCTACGCCGAAAGCGTCATCAACGGCGCGATTCAGGTCAACGTCTACGTTGTGGACTGAGCTGTAAACAAAACACAATAACCACGCAAAGAGACCGCTGTACAAACTGTGCAGCGGTCTCTTTTGATGTTAAGCAGAATACTATTTTTATTTCGGGTTCAGGGAAAGTCTGTGGGCTTTTCCCGAACCCTTTTCTTTTTTCGCAACGCTTTCGCTAAAACCGTTTGGCAAATGAGCAGTTTACACGATGTCGAGCTGCAAATTTTGGATGGTATGCCCACAACATACAGAGAAGTCAAGAAAATTTGTGGTAATTGTATTTGATTTTTGGACAAAAAGTCTTGCAAAAATGGTAAAAACCTTTTAATATAAAAGAGTACAAAGCTGCGCAAGCCGCTTTCGGCTTCCGCACGGGGAGGAGCAGTCTATGAAACCGACCGAAGAAAAGATTCAGAGCAATACATCGGATCTGCCGGTGTACCTGTTCAAGCAGGGCAACAACTGCGAGGCTTACCGCTACTTCGGCGCACATCTGGAAACACGGGTCGGGGAGTCCGGCGTCGTGTTCCGTGTATGGGCACCGCACGCCGCAGCCATCAGCGTTGTAGGCGACTTCAACAGCTGGAAGCCCGGCAGCCATCCCATGCGCAAGGTGGATGGCGATTCCGTGTGGGAATTGTTCATTCCCGGCATGAAGGAATACGATGTTTATAAATATTGCGTGACCACCCGCGCAGGCGACCTTGTCTACAAGGCCGATCCTTACGCCTTCCACGCCGAGACCCGGCCGTCCAACGGCAGCAAGGTCTATGATCTGTCCGGCTTTGCATGGCACGATGCCGCCTGGCAGACCGCGCAGAAAAAGGCGGACGTGATCAACGGCCCGATGAATATCTACGAGATGCACGCCGGCAGCTGGAAGATGAAGGAGGGCGGCAAGCCCTACAACTACTCCGAGCTGGCGGACGAGCTGATCCCGTACATCAAGGATATGGGCTACACCCATGTAGAGCTGCTGCCGGTGATGGAATATCCGTTTGACGGCAGCTGGGGCTATCAGGTCACCGGCTATTTTGCACCCACCAGCCGCTACGGCACCCCCAAGGACTTTATGGCCTTTGTGGACAAGATGCACGCCGCAGGCATCGGCGTCATCATGGACTGGGTGCCCGCCCACTTCCCCAAGGATCAGTTCGGCCTGTACAATTTTGACGGCGAGGCCTGCTACGAGGACCCCAACCCCAAGCGCGGCGAGCACAAGGAGTGGGGCACCATGGTGTTCGACTTCGGCCGCAACGAGGTGCAGAGCTTCCTCATTTCCAGCGCACTGTACTGGCTGGAGCAGTACCACATTGATGGGCTGCGCGTGGATGCCGTGGCCTCCATGCTGTATTTGGATTACAACCGCAAGCAGGGCGAATGGGAGCCCAATAAGGACGGCGGCAAGGAAAATCTGGAAGCCATCGCCTTCCTGCGCAAGCTGAACAACACCGTGCTGGGTCGCCACCCCCACAAGTACATGATCGCCGAGGAGTCCACCGCGTGGCCTATGGTCACAAAGCCCGCTTCGGACGGGGGCTTAGGCTTCAACTTCAAGTGGAACATGGGCTGGATGAACGATATGCTCAGCTACATGAAGACCGACCCGCTGTTCCGCGCCGGCAACCACAACAAGGTGACCTTCAGCTTCTTCTACGCCTTCAGCGAGAACTTCGTTCTGCCCATCAGCCACGATGAAGTGGTGCACGGCAAGGGCAGCCTGCTGAATAAGATGCCCGGCGAGTACGACGCAAAATTCGATAATCTGCGCACCTTCTTTGGCTACATGATGGCGCACCCCGGCAAGAAGCTGCTGTTCATGGGACAGGAGTTCGGTCAGTTTGCCGAGTGGAACGAGACAAAGCAGCTGGACTGGATGCTGCTGGACTACGACAAGCACGCCGAGCTGCAGAACTACGTCCGCACCCTGAACGCCTTTTATAAAGAGCACCCTGCCCTCTGGCAGATCGATTACAGCTGGGAAGGCTTCCAGTGGATCGTCCCGGACGACTCGCAGCAGAGCGTCATCGCCTTCCTTCGCAAGGACGCCGCCGGTAAGCAGATCCTTGTCATCTGCAACTTCAACCCCGTCCTGCGCGAGGGCTACACCCTCGGCGCACCGGTATCCGGCACCTATAAGGAGATCCTGAACAGTGACGATGCTGCTTTCGGCGGCTCCGGCACCGTGCACAACAAGCCGGTGCGTACCCACAAAAAGCCGCAGCACGGCTTTGAGCAGAGTATCACCGTTACCCTGCCGCCCATGAGCACCCTGTACTTTGAGGTGCCCACAAAGCGCACCCGCAAGGCAGCAGAGGACAGCACGGACAAACCGGCAAAAAAGACCGCCAAAAAAGCCACCGTCAAGGACGCCGTGGAAAAGGCGGTAAAAAAGACGACCCGCAAGGCCAAAGCCGAGCCGGACGCCGACAAGCCGGTAAAAAAGACCCGCACCACCAAGGCCAAGGCCGCCGAAACGGCGGATGAAAAACCGGATAAAGCCAAAAAGACTGCTGCCAAGCCCAAGGCCGCAGCGGAAAAGCCGGTAAAGAAAACCGCCGCCAAGGCAAAGACTGCGGCAAAAGCAAAGCCTGAGACCGAAGCAGAAACCAAACCCGCAAAGCGCACCCGCAAAGCAAAAGCACCCAAGGAATAAGGATGCCCACACGGATGCACGCACGAACATTCTGATCTGTTGACTATCATTTCCAAAAGGAAATGCTAAAGGGGAGAATAAAGCTATGGCAAAAGAAATCGTGGCAATGATCCTTGCCGGTGGACGTGGCTCGCGCTTATACGCGCTGACACAAAAGACGGCAAAACCTGCGGTGTCCTTCGGCGGTAAGTACCGCATCGTGGACTTCCCGCTGTCCAACTGCGTCAACTCCAATATCGACACCGTCGGTATCGCAACGCAGTACCAGCCCCAGAAGCTGAACGAGTACATCGGTAACGGTCAGCCTTGGGATCTGGACCGTCTGCACGGCGGTGTGCACACCCTGCCCCCTTATGAGCAGGCAAACGGCACCGACTGGTACAAGGGCACCGCAAACGCCATCTACCAGAATATCGGCTTCATCGACAGCTATAATCCCGAATACGTCATCATCCTGTCCGGCGACCAGATCTGCAAGCAGGACTACGCTGACTTCCTGCGCTTCCACAAGGAAAAGGGCGCAGAGTTCTCTGTGGCCGTTATGGAAGTGGACTGGAAGGAAGCTTCCCGCTTCGGCCTGATGGTGGCGGACGAGAACGACCGCATCACCGAGTTCCAGGAAAAGCCCCCGGTGCCCAAGTCCAATCTGGCATCCATGGGCATCTACATCTTCAACTGGGATGTGCTCAAGAAATATTTGATCGAGGACGAGGCCGACCCCAACTCCAAGAACGATTTCGGCATGAACATCATCCCCGCCCTGCTGCGTGACGGCCGCAAGATGTACGCCTACCGCTTTGCCGGTTACTGGCGCGACGTCGGCACCATCGACAGCCTGTGGGAAGCCAACATGGAAGTGCTGGACCCCGAGAACT
>ERZ1026850.1771-NODE-1771-length-10688-cov-3.098561_pt1 | contig 10688 bp, 12 predicted proteins | sample MGYA00380155_ERZ1026850 | MGnify/ENA primary metagenome ERZ1026850 (study PRJEB33269, sample SAMEA4719791) | human gut metagenome | biome: human-associated habitat; feature: organic feature; material: feces | place: Cameroon | collected 2013-10 ... | reverse complement strand
TTAACGGCCGGTGGAGGAAACTCTAAGGAAAGTGCAACAGAAATATACCGCTATATGTCGTTAGTTCCAAGGGAACTGACGACCTGCGCAAATTCCTACGCGAAGCATTTTGGAATGGAATTTGCTCCGTGGGTTCATTTGGATCTGACGGCATGTAGTAAGGGTGGAATGGCAGTGTAAGAGACTACCGCCTCGCTGGTAACAGAGAGGGCACATGTAAACCCCATTCGAAGCAAGACCGAAACAAAGCGATGACGTGGCCCGCCAGCTTTAGGTAGGTCGCTTGAGGCGATTGGCGACAGTCGTCCTAGATAGATGATCACCCAACGACATAACCCGGCTTATCGTTCTGCGTAATGCTTAGTAAGAAATCGGACCGATGTGAGAATTCACATCGGTTTTTCTATATCCGTGAGTAATGAATCAAAATCCGTGCTTACACGAGAGTTTGACGACTGCCATGATAAAAATAAACAGATTCTAAATTGTTTGTTAAAAGATCGTACTTCCCTTGACGCTTAAGGAACACAAGCGTAAGATTCATATTGTAGCACTTAGATGTGGTGAGTGCTAACAAAGATCAGATTCTGAATGATGGAAATAATGGATAGCGGTTCTTATGTTGAGGGAACCGATGTCAGTAAGAAAGAGGCGACCGAAATGAGAGAAAAATTTTATCAGTTTATGATGGGAAGAAACGGAGTCGATGACCTTGCAAGAATGCACTCCTGGCTGGTGCTGATCCTTTTGATCCTTGGAATTTTTACCAGACTTGGCATTTTCAGTGTGCTTGCATTGGTGCTTTTGGTTTATATGTATTTTCGTGTTTTTTCCCGCAATACATCCAAACGTTACGAAGAAAATCAGAAATATCTGAACTTTAAGTATAACCGTACCGTTAGCTGGAATCGTTTCAAGAAGCGTATGGCACAGAGACGTGACTATCGCTTTTATAAATGCCCGATGTGCAAGCAGGAAGTGAGAGTCCCGAAGGGACACGGCAAGATTGAAATCACCTGCCCGAAGTGCAGAGAGCAGTTTATTCGAAGATCATAAGCCGGAGGAATTATGTTTGGCTATATCAATGTAAACGGCAAAGAGTTGTCGGAAGAGAACAAAAATATATACCAGTCCTATTACTGCGGACTGTGCAGAAATCTCCGTGAGTTCTGTGGAACGAAGGGGCAGGCACTGCTCAACTATGATATGACATTTCTGGTGGTGCTGCTGACAGGACTCTATGAGCCGGACACGGACGAGAAAGAGTTCACCTGTATGCTTCATCCTATCAAGAAGCGTAAGGCACGATCCAATGAGATCGAGCATTATGCGGCGCAGATGAATGTGCTGCTTGCTTATTATAATCTGGTGGACGACTGGAACGATGAGAAGAGTTACACGAAGAAGACGATCGCTTCTATGTTCAAGAAGGATTATGAGCGCGTTGCCGCCCGGTATCCGAGACAGGTGAAGGCGGTTGAGGATTATATCGCAAAACTTTCTGTCTATGAGCAGAATAAGGAGACGAATATCGACCTTGTTGCAGGGCTGACTGGTGAGATGCTTGGAGAAATATTTGCATGGAAGCAGGACGAGTGGTATGATGAACTGAAAACGCTCGGCTTTTATCTTGGAAAATTCATCTATCTGATGGATGCTTATGAGGATCTGGAGAAGGATGAGAAGAAGGATTCCTATAATCCACTCCGCTATCTACAGACGGATGATGAGCAGGAATATGAGACGCTTTGCAGGCTGATGATGACGAGTATGCTCTCTGAGTGTGCGAAGTCGTTTGAACGTCTGCCGATTCTGTTACATGCAGATATCCTGCGCAATATTATTTATTCCGGTGTCTGGTCGAAGTACGAGTATATTCAGTTAAAGAAGAAAAAGAGGAAGAAATAATGACAGATCCATATCAGGTGCTGGGCGTTACGAGAGGCGCTTCGGATGAGGAAATCAAGAAAGCTTACCGAACCTTAAGCCGCAAGTATCACCCGGATGCCAATGTCAATAATCCAAATAAAGATCAGGCGGAGGAACGCTTCAAGCAGGTGCAGCAGGCCTATGACCAGATCATGAAGGAGAAGCAGCAGGGATCAAGCGGTAATTACGGAGGTTTCAGCGGTTACGGCGGACAGCGTTCGCAGGGACAGCCGGGAGGTGGCTACTCTACCGGACAGGGACCGTTCGGAGGCTTTAGCGGAACTTATTATTACGGAAGTAACAACACTTCGCAGCGAAGAGAATCTTCGCCGAAGATGCAGGCGGCACTTAACTATATCCGAAACCAGTGTTATACGGAAGCCCTCAATGTACTTGGGGAGATTCCATTCTCCGAGAGAACCGGACGCTGGTATTATTACAGCGCTGTAGCCAATGATGGAGCAGGCAATACGGCAACTGCTTTAGAACATATCCGTCGTGCGCTCGATCTTGAACCGAGCAATATGGAGTATCGCCAGTTCCAGCAGCATCTGGAGTATGGCGGAACCTAGTATACAAATATGGGAAGCGGATATGACCGTCCGTATAGCGGATACAGTAATTTCTGTATGAGTCTGCTTTGTATGCAGGCGATGTGCACCTGTTGCTGCCGGCCATTTTAAATTAAGCGTAAAATTCGGGGTTGCCGCGCTCAGATTTGATTAAAACCGACAATACTGGATTAAAAGAAGCAGGATCGATTTATAACGATCCTGCTTCCGTAAGTTATGTATCGGATTGTTTTACTCCATGTCATCCGGAATTCCGTTGTGATCCAGATCAATACTGTGAGCACCGATATCCATGGTGCTTAAGGTACGGCGCTTCAGGCGGGCTGCCTCAGATGCCTTTAACAGGTAAGACTTGATCTCCGTGGCATGCTTAACGTGGATCAGCTTTAACTCTGCATCTGTGACATCACCGGTGTAGCAGGTGATGGTGCCGAGTCCGACGATGCGCTCCAAGAGAGTCGTTGTAAGCTTCACATCCTGAATCTTGTACATGTAGCAGTCATCCTCTGTCGTGCTTAAGAAGCCGCGATCCACCGTCAGAAGGCTTGGTGTAATTGTGTATTTGGTGAATGTCCACGGAAGTCCTAAGAAAAGCCAGCGCTTGCGCTCCTTGAACATTACGGTATCTTCGTTTCCCATTGTTGTATTTACATTATCCGCCATATTCCATTCTCCTTTTGTGAAAAAACTACATCAATTATATTGTAACGAAAAAACTTTGAAATGCAATGTATTTTGTCTTGAAATATGAAAATTATTATTATATGATAGTAAAAATGCGTAAAAAAGGAGGAACAAAATGCGCCATTTAATGAGTCCTTTGGATTTCTCCGTCGAGGAACTGGATCAGCTTCTTGATCTGGCGACCGACATTGAGAAACATCCAGACAAATACGCCCATGCATGTGACGGTAAAAAACTTGCAACCTGTTTCTATGAGCCAAGTACAAGAACCCGCTTAAGTTTCGAGGCAGCGATGCTGAATTTAGGAGGTTCCGTTTTAGGTTTTGCCAGTGCTGATTCATCATCAGCGTCGAAGGGCGAAAGCATTTCTGATACAATTCGTGTTATTTCCTGCTATGCAGATATATGTGCTATGCGTCATCCGAAGGAAGGTGCAGCACTCGTAGCATCACAGAAGTCCCGTATTCCGGTGATCAATGCCGGTGATGGTGGACACCAGCATCCAACTCAGACATTAACTGATTTACTTACCATTCGTTCTCTTAAGGGAAGACTGGGCAATCTTACGATCGGTCTGTGTGGAGACTTGAAATTCGGACGTACCGTTCATTCTCTGATCAACGCTTTGATCCGTTATGAGAATGTGAAGTTTGTATTGATCTCTCCGGAGGAACTTAAGATCCCGGATTACATCAGAGACGATGTGTTGAAAGCCAACAATGTAGAGTTTGAGGAAGTCGAGCGCCTTGAGGATGCGATGGGACAGCTGGATGTGCTGTACATGACAAGAGTGCAGAGAGAACGCTTTTTTAACGAAGAAGACTATGTTCGTCTGAAAGATTTCTACATCCTGACCAAAGAGAAGATGGAACTTGCCAAGGATGATATGATCGTGCTTCATCCGCTGCCTCGTGTGAATGAGATCTCAGTTGAGGTGGATGATGATCCGCGTGCGGCGTACTTTACGCAGGTACAGAATGGTGTGTATGTGCGTATGGCACTGATCCTGACACTTTTGGGAATTACGGTATAGGAGGAGCGGCATGTTAAATATCAGTGGAATCCATGAGGGATTTGTTTTAGACCATATTCAGGCAGGAATGAGTCTGCGTATCTACCACGATCTCAAGCTGGACAAGCTTGACTGTACCGTGGCAATCATCAAGAACGCCAAGAGTAACAAGATGGGCAAGAAGGATATCATCAAGGTGGAGTGCCCGATCGAGGCACTGGACTTAGATATTCTCGGATTCATCGATCACAATATTACGGTCAATGTCATTCAGGGTGACAAGATCGTTGACAAGAAGGAATTGAAATTACCGAAGCAGGTCAAGAACGTGATCAAATGCAAGAATCCGCGTTGTGTGACATCGATCGAGCAGGAACTGGATCAGATTTTCATTCTGACGGACGAGGAGAAGGAAGTCTATCGTTGCAAATACTGCGAGGAGAAATACATTAATCCGAATCGCCGCAGAGCCTAGAAACTATGTAGGGGCTGACATGAAGATGTCAGTCCTTTTTCATTCCGGATGATTGTTAAGCTGAGCAGAGACAGTCTTCCTTAAGAATGTCTCTACCCGCGCATTACAACCGCCGCTTGTTGCCTTGCCGACAAAGAATCCGTTCGAAGACAAGGCCTGCAAGTACCCATAAGGGATAGTAGTCGAGGCGCACAAGTCCCTTGATATTCAGGAAGCTGTCACTGTAATCCCAGGGACATACGTGAAAAAAGCGTAGCACGCTGCCGCTTAGAAATTCACCGACCATGATCGCAGCACCATAGAGAAGACCGCGCAGCAGAATCGGCCAGTGTCTGATTTTGTCGTAGACAGGACTGATCAGGGCGGCCATCCCATAGATCGGAAACATCCAGACGGAGGTTCTGCCGAGAAGTCTTGCATCTCCGCGCAAGAGGGCACCGAAGGATGTGAACAGTATTTCCATGCACCAGCCTGTCAGTCCGCAGAGTACAAATTTCTTCCAGTTCATGTCATCTCCTTTATGTATATACAGTATGTCCACGAATCCGTTAGATATACTTGAAAAATTAAGCGGAGAATTATATGATACAAGGGTCACAAGGGATTATCAATGCATGCTTGCATGCGGATCGATGATGCATTCGTGAAGACTCAAAGTACAATAGTAATGAAGAGAGGATTGGATGATGGCATATTTTCCAATGTTTCTGGATATAGAGGGGAAGCACTGTCTTGTTGTCGGCGGCGGCAAAGTCGCGTTGCGCAAGGTGCAGGTGCTTCTTGATTTTGGTGCGCATGTGACCGTGGTGGCGCAGCAGATAGAAAAAGAAATAAAAGACATTGCAGAACAAACGCAAACGCAAAGGAAAGAGGACGAAATATCGTCAATGGGATTTCCACGATCGGAGGAGAGAAGCGAAAGTTACGGTCAGGTTACAATCTATGAGCGTGCATACACAGAGGAAGATTTGCAGGACAAAGTTTTTGTTGTAGCAGCAACCGATAATGCGGCGGTCAATCATGAGATTGCGGAAGACGCAAGAAAGCGAAACATACCGGTGAATGCGGTAGACCAGCCCAAGGACTGCACCTTTATTTTTCCATCTTATATAAGAAAGAAAAACGTGGTCGGTGCTTTCTCGAGTGCGGGCAACAGTCCGGTGCTGACGCAGTATCTGAAAAAGCAGATGCAGGAGATATTGACGGATGAGCTCGGTGAGATCAACGAATATATGGGAAGTATAAGAAGTACGGTGAAGGCATCACTTGATACGGAACGAGAGAGAAAGATTGTATATCGGAAGGTACTTCAGACACTTCTGGAACGAAAGGAAGCGGGGGAAGATATTGATCTTTCGGAGCGTGAATGGCAAGAGATACTTGATGGTGTAAAGTCACAGTAGGGGAATGTTCTTCAATGACTGGTGACAGAAGGCTTTGATACATGTCACGGAACAAATAGAAATGAATGCTGCTATGCTTTTATAGAAATGAAAGTGCGGCATGGAAATAGAAAGAAGGAAGTTATAAATGGATCGAACAAGAAGATTAAGACAAACGGTTGCAATGCGCGACATGGTAAGAGAAAACCATGTGAGAGTGGATGAGCTGATCTATCCGCTTTTTGTTATGGAAGGGGAGAACTTAGCGGAGCCGGTCGAGTCGATGCCGGGCATCTGCCAGTATTCGCTGGATCGTATGAATGAGGAACTGGATCGTGTGAAGGAAGCGGGCATTCCTGCTATCTTAATCTTTGGCATTCCGGCACATAAGGATGAGGTCGGAAGCGGCGCTTATGATGAGCATGGAATCGTGCAGGAGGCAATCCGAAGAATCAAGAAGGATTATCCGGATCTGATCGTGATCGCAGATGTGTGCCTGTGTGAGTACACCTCGCATGGACATTGCGGACTGATCAGGGATGGAATCATCTTAAATGATGAGACCCTTCCTCTGCTTGCAAAGTCGGCAGTCAGCTACGCAGAGGCGGGAGCAGATATCGTTGCACCGAGTGATATGATGGACAAGCGTGTTGGCGCGATCCGTAAGGCTTTGGACGAAGCGGGCTTTACTTATACACCGATTATGGCGTATTCTGCGAAGTTTGCATCCGGTTACTATGGACCGTTCCGCGATGCGGCGCATTCCGCACCGGGATTCGGGGATCGTAAGACGTATCAGATGGATCCGGCGAACGGGCAGGAGGCGCTTCGTGAGGTGGAAGAGGATCTTGCGGAGGGCGCAGATCTGATCATCGCAAAACCGGCGATGGCTTATATGGATATTATCCGTGCCATTCACGAGAATTACAATGTGCCGATCGTGGCTTACAATGTCAGTGGCGAATATGCGATGGTCAAGGCTGCCGCAGCGAACGGCTGGATCGATGAGAAGAAGATTGTGATGGAGAATATGATCGGCATGAAGCGTGCGGGTGCGAAGATGATCATCACCTACCATGCGCTTGATGTCGCAAGATGGATCAGGGAAGAAGAAAAGCGATAGTATAACAAGAGAAATTTCGGAGGAAGAAAATGTCAGACAGCAATTCCAAGCATTTATATGATAGAGCCGTAAAACGCCTGCCAGGAGGTGTCAACAGTCCGGTGCGCGCGTATCAGGCTGTGGGACGCACACCGCGTTTTATCCAGAGTGCGAAGGGCGCACACATCACGGATGTGGATGGAAATGAGATGATCGATTATGTATGTTCCTGGGGACCGGGCATTTTGGGACACGCAGACCCGCGTGTGGTAGAGCAGGTGAAAAAGGCGTGTGACGAAGGCTTAACCTATGGTGCACCGACGGAGCGTGAGGTTGAGATGGCGGAGCTTCTTGCTGAACTTGTTCCGTCGATGGAAGTGAGCCGACTGGTCAGCTCCGGAACGGAAGCTACGATGAGCGCAATCCGTGTGGCGCGCGGCTATACAAGAAGAGACAAGATCATTAAATTCCGTGGATGTTATCACGGTCATTCGGATGGTCTTCTCGTGAAAGCGGGATCGGCCGCTTTAACAACATCGGTTCCGGACAGTGCGGGAGTCCCTGCGGATTATACGAAAAACACTTTGGTTGCGGAATATAATAATAGAGAAAGCGTCCGTGAACTTTTTGAGGCAAACCCGGATTCGATCGCTGCGATCATCGTGGAACCGGTTGCTGCGAATATGGGCGTTGTGCTCCCACAGGACGGATTCCTCGCGTTTTTGCGCGAGATTACAAGTGAGTATGGCGCATTGCTTATCTTCGATGAGGTGATTACAGGATTTCGTCTCGCTTTGGGCGGAGCGCAGCAGTATTTTCATGTGACACCGGATCTCTCCACCTTCGGCAAGATCATCGGTGGAGGTATGCCGGTCGGGGCGTACGGCGGACGGGAAGACATCATGCGCATGGTATCACCGGATGGTCCGGTCTATCAGGCGGGAACACTTTCCGGCAATCCGATCGCCACAGCTGCGGGACTTGCAACACTGCGCATTTTGAAAGAAGATACCGGAATCTATGACCGACTCGAGGCGCGGGCAAAGGAGCTTGCCGATGCGGTACGTGAAGCTGCAGGAGAGCGCGTGAGTGTCAACCAGATTGGTTCCCTGATGAGTATTTTCTTTACGGGAGATGCTGTCACGGATTACGAGAGTGCGACGCATTCCGATACGAAGCAGTATGCGGATTATTTCGGATATCTGCTTGACCGTGGCATCTATGTGGCACCGTCCCAGTTTGAGGCGATGTTCCTTTCGGATGCACATTCGAAGGAAGACGTAGAGTGCACGATCGAAGTGATGCGGGAGTATTTTGCGTAGAAGATAAGGCAGAAGTATTTTGCATAGAAGATAAGGCAGAAGATACAACATGGAATTTGGATACGTAGGAATCAATTACAAGAATGCGAATCAGGATGTTCGCGACAAAGTATCATTTACGGATAACCAGAAGATAGACTTCATGCAGAAAGCGTCAGAACTTGGTGTGGAGCAATGTATGGTGCTCTCCACCTGCAACCGTAGCGAGGTATTCTTCTGGGCGGAACAGACAGAGGTGGTTCGAAAATTATATAGCGAGAGTTTTCCGGAGACAGAGATCGCCGATTATCTGGACTGCCGGAGTGGAGATGAGGCGTTAAGCTATCTCTACCGCGTGACTGCGGGGCTGGAATCCATGGTTCTCGGTGAGGACCAGATTTTAGGGCAGGTGAAGGATGCGTTCGAACTGGCGCAGACGCTTGGGCATACCGGCAAGGAACTGAACAAGATTGTAAGAGAAGCGATCACCTGCGCCAAGAAGATGAAGACAGAACTCAAAATCAGTGAGAGACCGCTTTCCGTCAGTTATGTCGGAATCCAGCAGCTTCGGGATGCGTTTGGCATTCAGGGGAAGAAGGCACTTGTCATTGGAAGCGGCAAGACGGCGGTGCTCGCTTTGCGCTATCTCTATGAGTATGAGATTGCGGGCGTGACCGTGTGCAGCAGGAATTTTGTGCATGCGAAGGAACTTCTGGCAGGGTTTCCGGGAATCGAGCGTTACGAGAAGATGAAGGACTGCGATATTGTTGTGTCTGCAACAGCAGCCCCACATCTGGTAGTGAAGGCGGAAAATGCAGAGATTACGCGTCCTATGGCGTTGCTCGATCTGGCTTCGCCGCGTGATATTGATCCGGCGCTTGCAGGGACTTCGCTTCTGTTGAATCTGGATTCTTTGAATCAGATTGTCGAGCACAATTATAAGGAACGTGAGGCTTTATTGCAGCAGGGGCAGGCGATGATCGATGAGTCGCTTGCAGAGGTAAAAGTGTGGCTTTCTTCCACTGGTGTGGACGCAACGATCGAATCGTTGCAGCAGAAATGCGACGAGATCGTGTCGGACAGTTACGAGTATCTGAACCGGAAGCTGGATCTCTCACCGAGAGAACAGAAGATCGTTAAGAAGATTCTGAAGGCGTCGCTGCGGAGACTGCTCCGTGAGCCGATCCTTGAGATGAAGCAGGTGGAATCCAAGGAGCAGCAGGACGAGTATCAGAAGGTTGTGCGGCAGTTGTTCCAAATCGAGGATGCACATATATAACGGAGGAAATGTATGCGGTTTGTGATCGGAACCCGGGGCTCCAGGCTTGCCCTGGCACAGGCAGAATATGTACAACAGAAATTACAGAATCGTTATCCGGAGCATGAATTTGAACTCAGGATCATTAAGACCAAAGGAGATAAGATTCAGAACAAATCCCTTGCGGCAATCGGTGACAAGGGATTGTTTGTCAAGGAGATCGAGCGCGAATTATTAGACGGCGAGATCCAGCTTGCGGTACACAGCATGAAGGATATGCCGGGTGAGATCCCGGATGAATTGGGCTTTGCAGATGCGTGGGAGAGGGAAGATCCAAGGGATGTACTGATTCTTCGAGAGGCAAAATCTCTGGCAGAACTGCCGGAGGGCGCAACAATCGGAACCGGCAGCAAGAGGCGTGCCTCCCAGCTTCTTGCACTTCGCCCAGACTTAAAGATTGTCGATATCAGAGGCAATGTAGATACGCGCCTGAACAAGATGCATGAGCAGAAACTGGACGGAATCGTGCTTGCAGCAGCGGGACTGAAGCGGCTTCATATGGAATCCGTAATTACGCAGTATCTCTCCACGGAGGAGATGATTCCGGCGGCCGCGCAGGGAACGCTTGCGATTGAACTTCGCAGGGAAGATCGTGAATTGTTATCTATGGTGAATGCTTTTTCCGATGAAAAGGCACAGAGAATTGCGCAGACGGAGCGTGAGTTCTTACAGCGAATCGGCGGGGATTGTCATCTGCCGATCGGGGCTTATGCATCGATCCTTGCGGATGGGCAGATCCGCCTGCAAGCACTTTTCGGGGATGCGGACGGAGAGCACCTTGCACAATGCGATGTGTGTGGAAATGAACCGGAGTCGCTCGCCGCAGCGGCGGTGCAGCAACTTAAGGTTTGCAAAATTCGGGTTTGCCGCGCTCAGATTTGATTTCTAAAACAGACGATACCGGATATAAAAT
>ERZ1026850.1765-NODE-1765-length-10717-cov-3.546802_pt1 | contig 10717 bp, 10 predicted proteins | sample MGYA00380155_ERZ1026850 | MGnify/ENA primary metagenome ERZ1026850 (study PRJEB33269, sample SAMEA4719791) | human gut metagenome | biome: human-associated habitat; feature: organic feature; material: feces | place: Cameroon | collected 2013-10 ... | reverse complement strand
TGTTAGCAGGATAAACACAACTATTCATATGTATCTGACCGTGAGGTCGGGAACAGACCCGTTGGGTGATGTTCCCGGTGGGCTTTCACTGCTGCATACATAGCGGATCTATACTGTCCTTTATATTGTTCCAAAGTCCATGTACCACTGAAACGTTTATCTTTATCCTCCTACTTCGGCTTCTCCCTCTCAGGATTTCTTACCGGCTGTCTGTCTGAGTTCTCCTCTTTCTGCGATTCATCGGCATATTCAAGCTCATTTGTCTGCTCCCTGTCAATTTTTGCTCTGCCTCATCCTGCATAGAAAATCTTCTGTCAGTTTCGCATCTCCACCCGGATGATTATGATTTTGAGGTTAAAGCTTACGCCTCCACAAACACGGTTTGTACGATTCTGTCCATTGTGCTTGCCTTCTGTGCACTTGTTTTGGGCATAGGATTCTTACCTTCTCTTGTAGTGTGCCTGATTTGGATTGTAAATCAGTCTGTATATTGCAAGGAAGCGTTAAAGTATTCAAAGGCAGGAAATAAGATTTCATGATGGAAACGCAGGAGGACAGGCAATGGGAAGTTATTTGGTGATTATTGCTGTGCTGATTATCTTTTTCTGTATCAGGAGAAGAAGGCGAACAGCAGCGGTTGCGTGGCAGATACTAAATCGATGTATCGCATTTTTATCGTGGAAGATGATGAAATCATTGCAAGAACAGTAAAAAGTCATCTGGAAACGATGTCGGACGAATTGAGAAAGAGTACGATATTCCATTAGAAGAAGATTTAAGAAAGAATTTTTCGAGAATCTGATGATGGGCCGGTTACGGAAGTTTTTACAAACTTTTACTTACGGGAGTGGAGAGGATAAAGAACGGACATACTAACAAAAAAGTTGGAGGTATGTCATGAAACCAAAAAATTACACGGATAAATCAGCGATGCTTGTAGGAACGGATGCAGATCCGGTTACCGCAGGACCAAAATATTTTGCGGAGAACACACCGGAACAGGAAAAAGAAAATGCAGAAATCCGGCAGAGCAGTATGTACAACGACAAAAACCGCGCACGCATAGATAACAACCAGTTTTTTGAAACGAGAAGTAATCCTTTGAGCAGCAAAGGGAATTGAGGATTTGCTTGACAAAGGTTCTGTCCGAACATCATAATGAATGATAGAGATATCATGTAAAACAGGACGGAGCATAGTATGAATCAGATTTGCAGGGACATTTTCCGGGCGATTCATGAGGGAAAGTGGCTGAAAATCGAATATCGGAACAAAGCGGATCAGATTACAAAATACTGGATTGGAATCCGTGATCTTGATCCGGCAAAACGTACCCTCAAAGTAGATGGTCTGCACCTTGGAATGTATACACTGGGGGAATATGACAAAATTTTTGTGGATTCCATTCTGTCCACGGAAGTCATTGAAGGAACGTACTGTCCGGAAAACAGGCAGCTGATCGAAGATATCGAGATGCATCCGGAGCGTTATAAAACTATTTTTTCCAGCTCTGCAAATCTGAAAATACTAAATTATCTGGAACTGTGTAACCGCATGGATACGACGCCTTACATCACCGATTATGATCTGATCCATTATATTGATGGGGATCGTGTGAAAAACGGACGGTATGCACTTAACGATCAGCAGTTTCAGGAGGTCGTGTCAAATTTCCAGTATTCCCTGTCTCACGAAAAGAAAAAGAGCACCAATTTAAGAATTAAGAAACTGGCACTCAATGTATTGAGTATTCACACCGCGAAGGGGCTGTACGTTCTGGCATACCGGAACCTGAACCTTGATGTGAAAAACAGAGTGTTTCAGCCGGATGAAGATATCACAGTCTGCACACAGTTTGGCATTGACGGACAGACGGAAAATGCGCGTAAATTTCTGGATGCGGACGAGTACGAACTGCTGGAAGATTTTGAAAACAATCTGGAAAAAATCAAAGATGCGATTACCGGTCATGGCGGGCAAAAGCCGGTCGTAGATGATATGCCGTATGTGCTTGGGCTTGGGATGGATATCGTACTGAATCTGCATGACGAGTACAAAGCCATACTTGATATGTTTGAAAAGCAGCAGGTTACTTATCCAGTCAAAGCCTTCTTCGGGGAATTGTTAGAACGGCCGCGCCGCACCAAGGCGTATCCGATTGCTCTGATCAACCAGAACATCAATCTGGATCAGCTGCTGGCGATCAACAACGCCATGAAATATCCGCTTGCCTACATACAGGGACCACCGGGCACGGGAAAAACAAATACGATCATCAACACGATAGTAACGGCGTTTTTTAACAATACGACCGTTTTATTTGCGTCCTACAATAACGTTCCAATCGACAATGTATTTGAAAAACTGACACATCTTGAGTACCATGGACAGACCATTCCGTTTCCGGTACTGCGGCTTGGGAATATAGACAAAGTTAAAGCTGCGATCAACTACATCAACCGCCTGCGCAATCAGGTGCAGACTGTAAAAATATATACGTCCACGCTCGATAAGCGCAAGGATGACCGGATTGACCGTGCAAAACGTCTTTCTGCGAGACTGAAAGAGTATGAGGAAATTCTGGATTTAAAGGAGCGGAAAGAGACACTTTCGCATCTGATGGAATATCAGGAACATATCAAAAATGCCATGAACCTGCTCCCGTTTCAGATGGATCTGCAGGGATACCAGATGCAGAGGCTCGATCAGAGAATCCATCAGATTGGCGAAATTTCTGATCCGGATGCCCTGCAGCTTCTCGACCGTAACGAAGAAGAATTTTATCAGTATTTATTTTATACGTCTGCGCGTTATATCAAGACACTTGAGGAGCCAAAATATCAGGAACTGCGGGAGATTTTAGATTCCGGTGAAAATCCGGCGGCACAGGCGCTTGCATTCAACAAATACATGCAGAAATCCGAAAATGTAAAGAAGCTGCAGCGTGTTTTTCCGGTTATTATCACTACCTGCATATCGGCACATAAGATCGGGGAACCAGAGCCGCTGTTTGACATGACCATTATGGACGAGGCCAGCCAGTGCAATGTTGCGATCTCTCTTGTCCCGATTATCCGTGGAGAGAAACTGATGCTTGTGGGAGATCCGCAGCAGCTGAATCCGGTTATTCTGCTCGGAGAACTGATCAACCGCAAGCTGCGACGGCGGTATCATGTGGCAGAGGAATATGATTACAGAAAGAATTCGATTTACAAAACGTATCTGGCATGTGATGCGGTGAGTGATGAAGTGCTTTTGCGCAGCCATTACCGCTGCAACAGAGAGATTATTGGATTTAACAATAAAAAATATTACAATTCCAAACTGCAGATCTGTTCAAAAAGCAAAGAGCCGGAGCCACTTGTCTATGTAGATGTAAAAAGTGACCGTGCCGAGATCAAAAATACATCTCCGGCGGAAGCAGACGAGGTCATTGCATACGCGAAGCAGAACACGGACAAAAGTATCGCGGTGATCACACCGTTTGTAAACCAGCGGGCACTGATCGAGCAGGCGATCAAAGAAAACCACCTCGAAAATTTAGTCTGTGGAACGGTGCATGCTTTTCAGGGAGATGAAAAGGATGTGGTGCTTTTTTCCACGGCACTGTCCGACCGCACCAATGTCGGTACCTATCAGTGGCTGAAAAACAATAAGGAACTGATCAATGTTGCAACCTCACGGGCGAAAGACAAACTTGTTCTGCTCGCAGACAGCAAAGAACTGGAGCGTCTGCATGCAGGACAGGCAGACGATGATCTTTATGAACTTGCGCAGTACATCAAAACCAACGGGAAGTCAGAGATCACGGAAAAACATATCAGTTCCCGTGCACTTGGCATCCAGCCGTTTTCTACCGCTACCGAAAATGCATTTCTCGAAAACCTGACGCATGCGCTCGAAAATATCTGGCTTTCCCAGAGTAAATATGTGCTGTTCCAAAAGGTCTAACTCTTGGCTGGTCGCCTTCCATTGTTGCCAGATAATATGTCTCTGCTTCTTTTAAAAATTGTACTACTCGCTCCATGATGCAAGCCTCCTATGTAGTTCTTATTTGAATTAAATATTTTAAATTTGTGTGTTGGATTAAGATAATGCATCCTTAAATATTATATTTATTTTCCTTTATCCTTTCAAGTTTCCGCGGAAAATTATAGCCCCAGCAGTGTATCATCCATCAGATCTGGAATACTACCGTTGCCAGCTCCATAAAATATGTGGTATATTCACCATATTCTTCTACCCTCACACAGTTTGACATTCCCCTTTGTCACGCACACCGTCCTTTAGCTCACACACAATATTACATCCTGGCATTACATCCTGGCGTCAGCACGTGATTTATATAAAATCGGCAATGCCACCTGTGTAACAAATCTGCCTTTTTCTTTGTGCTGTGGCGGACCCTCCAGATAAATATGCCGGAACATTCCGAGAGGTTTCATGCCCTGTTCCCCGGCATAGCACAGAAGCTTCTGCAAGACATCAGGCAACTCCTCATAAGCGCCATGGTGAAAAATGCAGATTGCATCCATGGCAGGCACATCCTCTACGTATTCACCTTGACTTCTCTGCGAAATGGCTACACAGAAAGAGACATCCGATGTTTGACCATCTAGCGAATACTCGGTAAAATACATTCTCTGTGTGACATCCGTGCCATAAAGATACATTCCTTCAATCGCAGTATCACGCAGCAGCTTCGTACGTTCTGCTACCGTCGGTGCAGAATAGCTTCGCCGGTAGATGGTCTGGCTGGGAAGAAGCACCTGCTTAATCTGTGACCCGGCACCGTTTGAGCGTTCTTTAAGCTTTTCGATATTGCGGTCTAATTCGTCCCGCTGTGCCTCCAAGCGGTGAATAAGCGGCGGCAGGTCAAGGGAACCGTCAAAATATCCTCCAATTTCGCTTAAGGAAAGCCCCAGATCCTGAAAAATGCGGATGGTGCGTATCATGGTAAGGGTGTCGATTGTATAATAGCGGTTTCCTGTTGCGCCATCCCTCACGTCAGGCTGCACCAGACCACATTCTTCGTAGTGAAGGATGATTCGTCGGGTGATGCCAATAATCTTCGCAACCTCGCCGATTGAGAACAATTTTCGATTATTCATATGAAAATCCTCCGGTTTTTGAGTAAATGTTCAGAACCCATCGTCTAAAGCAAGCTGGATTAGGGGAGCTTTGTTTCAAAAAATACATTCATGCATTCAAGACACACTTCTGTATTTTTATGAAATTGCCTTGGTTCTGAATATAAATAAGTACTTGTATCGTACATCAATGTACGGTATATAATATTATTGTAACAGATGGGAGGAAGAAAAGAAAGAATTTTTCCAATACTTTGCTTCCATGTTACAAAAAACAATCAATTCAACGAGGAGGAAGATACATGAAACAAAGAAAGAAATTTTTTGCAGTAATGCTGGCGGTAGCGATGGTAATCACAATGGCACCGGCAACCTTTTGCGAGGGGATAGGTTCAGTTTGCACAGTATATGCGGCTTCTGATAACGTAGCAGCTACGGGACAATGCGGAGACAATCTGACGTATACCGTGACTGGAGACAAGGAGAGTGGTTACGCCATCTCCATAACCGGAACAGGCGATATGTATGATTATGGTCTGGATGAGTGGGCATCACCGTGGTGTGATTACAACTTTACATCCATTACCATTGGTAACAAAGTGACCTCGATTGGGGCTTACGCATTTGTGACAAACGGCAATAAAGTCAAGCTTACCATCGGTAAAAAAGTTAAAAATATTAAGGAAAGTGCTTTTTCGATGACGGGCATCAAGGGTACGCTCACCATTCCTGCCAGCGTTCAGACCATTGGAGAGGCTGCTTTTCATGGAACAAGCATTACAAAGCTGGTGCTTGGCAAGGGTGTGGAAACTCTGGAAGACTATGCCTTTTGTGAATGTACTGCGCTCAAGACCGTTGATGCATCAAAATCAAGTAAGCTTAAGACAATAGGAAACTTTTGTTTCGAGAGCGATGAAAAATTAAAGACAGTAAAGATTAATGCGAATAAATTGACGAAGGTCGGAAACGAATCATTCAAGTTGAATTCAGATGGAGCTAAGATAAAGGTTACTATCATAGCCAAGACAAAGAGTAAGTATAAGAAAGCCGTAAAGCTTATTAAGGGTGGGGAAGCTTATGGCTATAACAAATATAAGTTCACCTATAAGAAGGGCTGAACCTCGGTCAGGTGTTTAAGCGCAAGCGTGATGAGTTGGACTTGACGTGCCGGATACAGATGCGACCCGTTTTAACAGGCGTTATCCCGGCTGGAATCATTAAGAACCGGGCCAAACGGAAGCAATTTTACTTAAGGGTAGAAGTGTGTCCATGAGAAGAATGTGCAGATGTAGGCATATTTGACGAGATGGAAATACGTGAAACCTTTAGGCTAGGATTGCAATTCTGTTTTGCCCGGTCTTTTTTTGTTCAACAATACCTGAGATTTCGATATAATGTCGGATAATCAGTTGAATTTTGTCAAGCACATGCTGTCACTTTTCGGCACCGTGCCGGCATTTAAGTTTTGTCGTGTGCTGCTGTATGATAAAACTGTGGATGGAACATAACAGGGTTCATGAATTTGTTTCCAGAATCAGTATTTCTGAATGTATCAGATTTACTGATTAGGGATGCAAGCTTAATCCTCAGATACATAACCACCGACTTCCATGGTATAAGGGATAGATTCTTTGATTAGTTCTGCAAACTTATCAACATTCCTTGGCAGTCTGTTTCTAAAAACTAGTGAATACATCTTTCTGTCATTCATTAGGATAATTGTATTCTTTCCATTAAGCTTTGTTATATGACCATGCCAGGCATATAATTCATTAATTTGAGCATCTACGGCATTTTCTGTAATTCATTTTTCTTGATATTTAAGGCATCGGCTAATGCCTTGGAACAAAATATATGCATAGCCAATCTACTCCTTACATTTCCATAGTGCCATTGGATGATTCTTCACTCTTTCAACTATCTCCGCGTCTTCAAAAAGCAACTCCGGCATGTATTTTTTCTCTTCGAATCTATCAAGATATTCCTTCTCTTTAGTAGTCAACACCATGAGATTCGATATGTAATTCTTCGCAATCTTCTTTCTCTCATCCAACTGAAAATTATCTTTCTTATTAAGCACTGGAAATAAATCTCTTCTGATTTTGTTGAAATCAAGTGTGTCAATAGCTGAGGTATGTGATCCACAAAGAAGTTGCCATATCGCAGGTGTTTCAGGACAACATGACATATGAGGATCTGTTTTATATGGGGCGCTTTGATTTTGTCGTGTACGAAAAGCAGGGAAAAAAGGAACTGCCGGTTCTGGCAATCGAACTTGACGGGAAAGAGCATTTCGAGGATGCGGTGGTGCAGGAGCGCGACCGGAAGAAAAATGCCATCTGTCAGGCACACAATATGGAGATTATACGGGTGGAGAATTCTTATGCCAGAAGGTATAATCATATTAAGGGAATTCTGATGGATTATTTTTCGAGGGTGCATTAAAAGAAAAATGCATTTTTTGTTATGAAAATATAGCAAATCCCAAAAATCAGTGCTAAAATATACACAATTCATCCGTGCAGAAATGCGGCCTTCGGGCTTTCACATGACACTTTTTTCGATAGCGTAGGCTTAGCGGTGTTATCATGTTGAAGCGGATGAATTTTTTATGTTTACAGAAAAAGAAAACGTGTCAGTAAGGAGAAACTGGTGAAAAAACAAAAAGGAATGATCATTACTGCGGCCGGGTTACTTGCAGCCGCCGCAGTCGTAACCGGAAGCCGTCTGATCCGGCATCCGGAAAAATCAAACACAAAAAAGTCTGAGGTTGCGGATCAGAAGAACAGTGAAAAAGAACAGGACCACAGGACTTCAGGGACAGAACGGAGTGAGAAAAAACAAAACATGAACGAACCGGATCATACGCAGAAAGAACAAAGTGTTGAAAATGCGGACCGTACCGGGAAAAGTTTCACAGAGGAAGCGTTCTATATTTCCGAAATCCCGGACGATATTTTTGAGAAGATGCAGGGAAAATCATACAAGGCAGACTGTACCGTACCGCGGGAAGATCTCTGCTATCTTCATGTGCTCCACATGGGTTTTGACGGTCAGACAAAAGAGGGAGAACTTGTAGTAAACAAAGCCATTGCAGAGGATGTCCTTGCCATTTTCAGGCAGTTGTATGAGGCAGAATACCCCATTGAAAAAGTCCGGCTGGTGGATGAATACGATGCGGATGATGAGGCATCCATGAGCGATAACAATTCCTCTGCGTTTAATTTCCGTTTCATTTCCCATACGACAACAATCTCAAAACACGGTCTTGGCATGGCAGTCGACATCAATACGCTTTATAACCCCTATGTAAAAACCGTCAACGGAAAGCTGTCGATTGAGCCTGCAAACGCAAAAGCATATGTTGACCGGAGTGGGGATTTTCCGCACAAGATCGATCACGATGATCTGTGTTACAAGCTTTTTACCCGATATGGATTTACCTGGGGTGGGGACTGGACACATTCGAAGGATTATCAGCATTTTGAAAAAGACTGATGGAAAGTTGTGGGGACATATAGAGAAAAAGATGTAATGTATGTCCCATAAGAGCAAACGGAGAGGTCAATCAGAAAAGCGTTGGTGGAAAATTTTTCCTTGACATATCTGTACAGGGGAATATAATAGTCATCGAAAACAAAATATTGTTCACCGAAATTCGTTGACGAGAACAGCATCGTATCTTATCGTTATTTTCAGAGAGCCTGTGGGTGGTGTGAACAGGTAGTAGCCGGATATGGATGATCCTCTCTAAGAAGCGGGCTGAAAGCAGACAACTGTGAGTAAACTTCGCCGGTTTCCTCCGTTATGGGATAGCATATGTTGGTATGTGAAGTGTCACAGAGTTTTTCTGTGGAATCAGGGTGGTAACGCGGATTTTATTCGTCCCTTTCCAGAGTCGTATCTGGGAAGGGGCTTTTTTAATGTCTGAATTCGTTTTTCAGTGAACAGACTAAGGAGGAAAAGTTTATGAAAGCACTACAAAAATTCAGCAAATGGTTATCGGACTACACATCAATTGTGGTAATTGCAATTGCGGTAGTAACATTTATCGTTCCGGGAATGATGGGATGGGTAAACCATCAGTTATTTACCGATCCGGTTTCCAATAAGTTTACAAGTCAGTCGATCATCATCGGTATTATTATGTTCAGTATGGGTCTGACACTGACAACGCAGGATTTTAAGATTCTGGCACAGAGACCATTCGATATCTGTGTTGGTGCACTGGCACAGTATCTGATTATGCCGTTTCTGGCATTCGCACTGACGAAAGTGCTGCATCTTCCTGCCGGCATTGCACTGGGACTCATTCTGGTAGGTTGTTGTCCGGGTGGTGTGTCATCCAACATCATGTCGTATCTCTGCGGTGGAGATGTGGCATTTTCCGTAGGAATGACAACCGTATCCACCATTCTTTCCCCGATCATGACACCACTTATGGTTTCTCTTCTGGCAAGCGGAACCAATATTTCCATCAAGGCACTGCCAATGCTTGTTTCCATTGTGGAAACGGTTATTCTTCCGGTAGCACTGGGCTTTCTTCTCAACTATCTGCTGGGAAAAAAGAAAATGTTCAGTGAGTTACAGAAAATTATGCCGGGTGTGGCAGTACTGGGGCTGGCGTGTGTTGTCGGTGGTGTGGTATCTTCCCAGGGCGCGAAGTTCTTCCAGTCCGGAGCTGTAATCTTTGTAGCTGTTTTTCTTCACAATGGACTTGGTTATCTGCTTGGTTATGGAGCAGGAAAACTTGTTGGCATGAATACCGCCAAAAAGAGAACCATTGCCATCGAAGTTGGTATGCAGAATGCAGGACTGGCAACAAACCTTGCCACAACGACCGCACAGTTTTCCGCAACACCGGAGTCTGCGATCATCTGCGCAGTTTCCTGCACCTGGCATTCTATTTCCGGAACACTGCTTGCCGGCATGTTTGCTGCTTATGATAAACACAAACAGAAAAATGCATAAGTTTTTCTATTGACATAGACATGGGAATGATGTAACATAACGGTGTTATCTAACATAACGACGTTATGTTGCATTTTTATTTACAGGGAGCGTACCATGGCAGGAAAGAAGATACATGACAGCGAGACGAAGATACACCTGATCCAATGTGCTAAAAAAGAATTTATGGAGAAAGGGTTTGCGGGGGCATCCCTCCGAGGAATCTGCCAGAAGGCGGGTGTGACCACAGGAGCACTGTATTTTTTCTTTCAGGATAAGGACGATCTGTTCTGTGAAGTAGTGGGAAATTTTATGGATCGGCTCAATGAGATTCTGCGAGAGCATTTTTCTTTTGAAGTCAGGGAGATGGAGAGCGGCAAAGCAAAAGAGCATGATGACAGCAGCGATTTTGAAGCAGTCGCACAGGTTGTTCATGAACTGTACACCTACCGGGATGAAGTGCTTCTAGTGCTGACAAAAGCGCAGGGATCAAGCATGGAACATATGCCGGACCGGCTGGTCGATCAGATGGATGAGCACAATGCATTTATCTGTGAAGCGATGTGCAAAGCTTACCATGTGCCGATGGTGGAACAAAGCGTTGTACACTGGATGTCCCATTGACAGATCGATATGTTTATATTTATGGTAACGCACATTGATGACGAGGAAGAAGC
>ERZ1026850.1764-NODE-1764-length-10724-cov-9.462086_pt1 | contig 10724 bp, 9 predicted proteins | sample MGYA00380155_ERZ1026850 | MGnify/ENA primary metagenome ERZ1026850 (study PRJEB33269, sample SAMEA4719791) | human gut metagenome | biome: human-associated habitat; feature: organic feature; material: feces | place: Cameroon | collected 2013-10 ... | reverse complement strand
GGATTTTAAGAGTATGAAAAAGGATAATTTTATAAAAACTGATACAGTAATTGTCGGCTCCGGCGTTGCCGGACTTTTTGCCGCACTTTGCCTGCCGAAAGAACAGGATGTTTTGGTAATCACCAAGGAAAATCTTGACGACTGCGATTCGTTTTTGGCACAGGGCGGAGTGTGCGTTCTTAAAGACATAAACGACTTTGACTGCTATTTTGAGGATACCATGAAAGCCGGACATTATGAGAATAATCCGGAGTCTGTTCGTGTTATGATTGAGTCGTCGCAGGATGTCATCGGCACACTCATTGATTTGGGAGTAAAGTTTGACACAGACGGTGACGGTGAATACGACTACACTCGAGAGGGCGCACATCGTCGCAATCGTATTCTTCACCATAAGGACGAAACAGGCAAGGAGATTACGGCAACTCTTCTTGACATTGCAAAAACAAAGCCTAATATTACATTTGTTACACGCACAACAATGATTGACTTAATTGAAAAGGACAATGTGTGCTACGGCATTGTTTGCTATGATGAATACGGCGAAAAAGGTGCAATCCTTGCAAACAATGTTATTCTTGCAACAGGCGGTATCGGCGGTCTGTTCAAGAATTCAACCAACTATCCGCATATTACGGGCGACTCATTTGCTCTTGCTCTCAAGCACGGCATTGAGCTTCAAAATATGAACTACATTCAAATTCACCCAACCACTCTTTACAGCAAAAAAGAGGGCAGACGCTTCCTTATCAGCGAGAGTGTAAGAGGCGAGGGAGCTGTGTTGCTCAACGAAAACGGCGAGCGTTTCACAGATGAACTTCAACCGAGAGATGTTGTTACAAACGCTATTGTCGAGGAAATGAAAAAGTTTGGCACAGACCATGTGTATCTCAATCTTCCTACTATGATAAGCGAAGAAGCAAAGAAAAGATTTCCAAACATTTTTGAGGCTTGTATGGAAGAGGGCTATGATATGACAAAGGACAATGTTCCCGTAACCCCTGCACAGCACTATATGATGGGCGGTGTCAAGACCGACACAAACGGCGTAACTTCTATGAAAAATCTTTATGCCGTAGGCGAAACCGCTTGCAACGGTGTTCACGGCAAAAACCGTCTTGCATCAAATTCGCTTCTTGAAAGCCTTGTTTTTGCAAAGCGTGCAGCCGATACAATTGCAAACGACACTTCGGTTAAACCAAGTGATGTCCCTGAGGTTGACCTTGAAAAGTACACTTCAAAGGAAGAAATACAAAAAGAATTTAAACATATTATTATGGACGAGATAAAAAGAAAGGATCCGGATTTCTATGCTAAATGGTGTAACGATGAAGATTAATGTTGATGATTACATTATCAACACATTAAAGGAGGACATCACTTCCGAGGATGTAAGCACAAATGCTGTTATGCCAGAGGACAAGCAAGGCAGAGCAGACCTTATTTGCAAGCAGGACGGCATAGTTTGCGGTCTTGATGTTTTTGAACGCACATTCAAAATCCTTGATGATACAAGCCGCTTTGAGGCTAATTTCAAAGATGGCGATTTTGTTAAAAAAGGCGATTTGATCGGTGTAATTTACGGCGATGTAAAGGCTATTTTGTCCGGCGAAAGAACTGCGCTCAATTATCTTCAGCGTATGAGCGGTATTGCCACCATGACAAGAGAATATGTAAACGAGCTTGACGGCTACAAGACTGTTTTGCTTGACACAAGAAAAACCACGCCTAATATGCGTCCTTTCGAAAAACACGCTGTTAAGGTCGGCGGTGCAACAAATCACAGATATAATCTTTCTGACGGTGTTCTTCTCAAAGATAATCACATCGGTGCAGCAGGTTCAGTTACAAAGGCTATCAAAATGGCAAAGGCTTATGCTCCGTTTGTAAGAAAAATTGAGATAGAAACCGAAACTCTTGAGCAGGTCAAAGAAGCTCTTGACGCAGGTGCAGACATCATTATGCTTGATAATATGGACAACGACACTATGCGCAAGGCTGTTGAAATGATAGGCGACAAGGCTCAAACAGAATGCAGCGGTAATGTAACAAAAGAGCGACTCAAGGAAATTGCAGAAATCGGTGTTGATTTTGTCTCTTGCGGTGCTCTCACTCACTCTGCAATGATTATGGATGTCAGCCTTAAAAACCTGAAAACTATTGATTAGTCTATAAATATTCAAACATAACTAAAAGGGGTGTTGTTATGCTTTACAAATCACAGTTTGACGAAACGGGAAGAAAATATCTTTGCCGAATGAACGGCGAAAACAGCGATATGCTGATGGATATTTATGTAAAGAAATTAGCCGAGGGCGAAGTTTTGACCATTGAGGAGGAGAACAACGAGTGTGCAATTCTTCTTCTTAAAGGCGCAGTCAATTTTGCTGTCGGAGATAGTATAAATGAGGATTGTGAGCGTTTAAATCCGTTCCAAAGAACACCGTATGCCGTTCATTTTTCACACGGCACAAAGGCTGTTGTAACCGCTCGCAAAGAGAGCGAAGTAATTGTTCAAATGACCGATAACGACAGAACTTGGACACCTGTTTTTTATAATCCTGATAATTGCTTGTATCAGGAATTCGGTAAAGGACAGTGGGGTGGCACAGGTCACAGAATCGTGTCTACAATGTTTGACCTTGACAATGCACCGTATTCAAATATGGTTATGGGCGAAGTGTTCAATCAGCCGGGCAAGTGGTCGTCATATCCTCCTCATCATCACCCACAGCCGGAGGTTTATTATTATCAATTCGACCACGAAGAGGGCTTTGGCGCAGGCTTTGAGGGCGACACTCCGTACAAAACAGAAAACGGCTCTTGCCTTTGCATCCGTGGGGGCAATGCTCATCAGCAGGTGACAGCACCGGGTTTTGAGATGTACTATGTTTGGATGATTCGTCACCTTGACGGTGATCCGTGGGATAAAACAAGGATTTATGTTCCGGAATATGAGTGGTTGGCAAATGCGGAATAAAGGTATAATTCTTGAAAGTTATCAGCAGATTAAGGATATTTTTGAGCAAAACAATGTCAAAAAGCCTTTTGTTTGCTGTGGAAAGAGCTTTCAACAAACAGATATTTTTGAATATTTAAAGCAGTTTAACATTGTTGTTTTTGATAATATCAGACCGAATCCGAGGTTTGAGGATATGGTTGATGCTGCCAAGATTTTCAATGATGAGGGTTGCGATTTCATCATTGGTGCAGGTGGCGGTTCACCTATTGACAGTGCCAAAATGATCAGACTTATGACAACAAATGATGTGTCAAAATGCCTTAAAGAACCTATGGAAAACAACGATATAAAGTCGCTGTATATTCCGACTACAGCAGGCACGGGCGCAGAGGCAACAAAGTCGTCTGTGTTCTATATCAATGAGGTTGACAAGATAAGCGTTGCAAATCTTGATTTTTTGCCTGATTATGTGATTCTTGATTCGAGCCTCTTGTCAACACTTCCGCTTTATCAACGCAAGTGCACAAGTCTTGACGCTCTTTGTCATTCTATCGAGAGCTATTGGTCTGTAAAGGCGAACGACGAAAGCCGTGAATATGCCAAAAAGGGAATACTCGGCTTTATGGCAAATAAGGACGGATATATCAATAACACACCTGACGGCAATGAGGGTATGCTTTGGGCTTCTTATTACGCAGGCAAGGCTATCAACATCACGGGCACAACTTCGGCTCACGCAATGTGCTATTGCATAACAATGAACTGTGGCACTTCTCACGGTCATTCCGTGGCTTCGGGCTTGTCTGTTATTTGGGAATATATGCTCAATAACAGAGGCAAAGAGGCGTATGCAGGTGCGTATGACAGATTTGACGAAATCGGTGTTCTTTTAGGTGGCAAGGATGCAAGAGAAGGACTTGAAATTTTCAACGGAATTCTCAAAGAATTTGAACTTCCTTATCCAAAAACAGATGAAAAGAATATCCCGATTTTCACATCAAAGGTTGATGTAACCCGTCTTGGCAACAATCCTGTTAAATTCACATCTGAAGATGTTTCGAATATTTACAAAGAGGTATTTTCAAGATGATGAAAAAATCTTTGAGCATATTGCTTGCGGTTATTGCGTTGATGTCTGTTTTCTCTGCGTGCTCAAAAACGGAGCAACCGCCAAAGGAGCAACCGTCAACAACCAAGGGGCAGGAACAGTTTTATGATGCGAAGGGAAATGCCTATTCATCAAAGTTTGATGTCTTGTTTTATGATGAACAGGGCACAGCATATAAACTTGAAATGACCGAAGATTATTTGCCTGATTATGTCAATCAAACAACAGGCGAAAAGTTGAATGGTTTTCAGTGTTATGTGACCGAGCAGGGCAATTTCTATTTTGACAAGGATAATAAACTGTCGCTGAAAAAGGACAGTATGTCAATATATTACGACAGCAGTAAAAATGTTTACTACGACATTTCAACCGTTTCTTGGAATAAAGACGGCACATTAATACATCAAAATTAAATACATAAAAAAATCGTGCAATATGTCCATTGCACGATTTTTTGTTTGTCTTGTTTTGTCTTATTTTATAATTCGGCGATAAGTTCAACCTCGCAAAGAACGCCCTTTGGCAAATCCTTTACTGCCACACAGCTTCTTGCCGGTTTTGATGTGAAATACTTGCCGTAAATCTCGTTGAAAGCGCCGAAGTCGTTGATGTCTGCAAGGAAGCAAACAGTCTTTACAACTTTGCTCATATCAGTGCCTGCCGCTTCAACAACAGCCTTGAGATTTTCGCAAACTTGGGTGGTCTGTTCCTCGATTGTTTTTGCCTCAACTGTGTTGGTTGCAGGGTTGATTGCGATTTGACCCGAAGTGAAAAGCAAGCCGTTTGCCTTTACTGCCTGTGAATAAGGTCCGATTGCATTTGGTGCATTGTTTGTTGCAACATATTCCATGATTTTTATCTCCTTTGTTTGTTATTCCAATACTTTAAATCCTGCGTCTGTAAGAGCTTTTTTAACAGCAACAATGTGCTCAAAGTTCCTTGTTTCAACGCCGATTTTAAGATAGCAGTCTGTAATATTCATATCAAGGTCGGTTGAGTCGTAGTTAACGGAAACAACATTTGCGCCTTGCTCGGCAACAATCTGGCTTACGCCTGAAAGCTGACCCGGTTTGTCAGACAAAGCAATAACAATGTCTGCGGTTCTTCCGCCCATTTTAAGACCACGCTCAATAACTCTTGAAAGGATTGTAACATCAATATTACCGCCCGATACAACGCAAACAACATTTTTGCCGTCTACATCAGGAATTTTGCCGTTCATAACAGCGGCAACAGGCACAGCGCCCGCACCCTCTGCGATAAGTTTTTGTTGCTCCAAAAGTGTGAGGATTGCAAGTGCGATTTCGTCATCTGTTACGGTAACAATTCCGTCAACATATTCGTTGCAAATATCATATGTAAGCGAACCCGGAGTTTTAACCGCAATACCGTCCGCAATGGTATTTACATAGTCGAGTGTTTCGATTTCGCCGTCTGCAATTGAGTGTTCCATAGACGGAGCACCGGCAGCCTGAACACCGTATACCTTGCAGTTAGGCTTCAACTGTTTGATTGTGTAGGCAATACCGCTGATGAGTCCGCCGCCGCCGATTGGCACAACAACCACATCCGCACTCGGAAGTTGATTGAGAATTTCAAGCCCGATTGTGCCCTGACCTGCGATTACATCAGGGTCGTTGAACGGATGAATAAATGTAAGACCCTTTTCGTCTTTAAGTTCAAGAGCCTTGTTGTATGCGTCATCATAAACACCTTTTACAAGGCAAACTTCTGCGCCGTATCTCTTGGTTGCTTCCACCTTGCTGATAGGAGCACCGTCAGGCAAGCAGATAATTGACTTTATGCCGTTCTTTGTGGCTGCAAGCGCAACGCCCTGTGCGTGGTTACCCGCAGAGCAAGCAATAACGCCCTTTTTCTTTTCTTCTTCTGTTAATTGACTGATTTTGAAGTATGAGCCTCTGATTTTGAACGAACCTGTCACTTGCAGGTTTTCTGTTTTGAGATAAACATTACAACCTTGGTATAGATTCGGTGCCGCAATTAAATCTGTTTCTCTGATGATTTCTTTGAGAATTGTTGAGGCTTTGTACACTCTGTCTAATGATAACATATGATTTTCCTCTTATTCTTTGTAATAGTAATGATTATATTATAAACCTTTTATTACCATTGTCAAGAAAGTTGAGTGTAAAACATATGCAAAAAATGGTATAATTTCTTGACTTTGATTTGTGAATATTATAAAATTGAATTATACGAATGGGGGAATCCTTATGAAATTAATCAAAAAAATAGGAGCTGTGCTTTGTGCTGTTGCAATCATTGCAATGTGCTTTGCCGGTTGTTCAAATCAAAATGCCGAAAAATACGGCACTGATGTGGCTGTAATCGGGTACACAAACGAGGCTGCACCGTTTATTACAGATGTCAAAAACGGCAAGGCAAAAGGTTTTGAGCCTGAGTTGTGGAAAGAAATCTTTGACAGCGTAAAAGGCGATCTCAAATCTTTCCGTTACGAACAGGTTGCCGATGGCTATATTCTTGAAGAAGACGGCGGATTTTTTGACAGCAATAACAGGGAATACAGTGCGTGCCTGCTTTTCGGTGCTGTGTCAAAAAACAGCGGTACTTTCAATAAAGACTATTCATACACAGAACCTATTGTTACAAACAGAGTAATCACTCTTGTTCCAAAAAACAGCGGTATAAAATCATATGCAGACTTTTCGAGTGCAAAGGTTGCAGTTGTCGGTGACACTGCAAAAACTGCTTTTGAAAAGAATTCTGCCATATCCGGTGCTTGTGCAAGTGTTGATGTTGTGCCTTTTGACAACGCTGTAAATGAATTGGGCAAAAAGTATGATGCAGTAGTTGTTGACGAGTTTACATATCGCCCAACAGAAACCGCAAAGTCTGACAGCTTCAATATTTTGAACGGCGAACTTGACACAATCGAGTATGTTATCGCTTGTGCAAAAAACAGCGGCTGGAAGGATTCAATCAATGAGGCTATCCGAGAAATGAAGTCGGAAAACTACGGAAAAGGTGACGAGTTCACTCCGCTTGTTGAAAAGTATTTTGGCTACAATGCTTCGTCGTTTGATTATCAAGCTGACGGTGATGAATAATAGTAAATCAAACTGCTTTGCAAATAATAATGCAAGGCAGTTTTTGAATATACGGTGATGATATGAAAGTGGATTTGCATATTCATTCAACTTTTTCGGACGGCACACTTACCGTGCCTCAAATTGTTGAATTTGCAAGAGAAAATAATTTTGAATATATTGCGATAACCGACCATAATAATTTTCAAAGTGTCGGTGTTTTAAAGGAAATGACTGATGAATTGCCACACAAAATCGCAGGCATTGAGCTGTCAACAAAGCATAACGGCAAAAAACTCCATTTGCTCGGATATTTCAATGTTAATAGCGATTTTGACAGCGAAAAATTTGCTCCTTTAAAGGCGCTTCTTGACAGGGAGGCAGAGTCAAAATCTGTTCAGGTTAGGCAGATGATTGATAATCTTTCGGTTGATTTTGATGTCAGCTATGATGAATTTTTGTCAATGCTCAACGGTGACGGCTTTGTCAATCGTGTTCATATTGCAAGGTATCTGACGGATAAAGGAATCACAGATTCTGTGAGCAATGCGTTCAAGACCATAATCAATACAAAATCAAAGTATTTTGTCAAGCGTAGAGAAATGACCTTTGAAGAGGGATTGTATGCTGTTGTGCAATGCGGCGGATTACCGAGTATCGCTCATTTTGTTGAATATAGATTTACAGATGAGGAAATAGATGAAATAGCGACTATCACGGCAGATGCAACCGACACGGTGGGTGTCGAATTGTGGCATTATAAGCAAAATGCCGACTTTCGCCGGCAGATAATTGACAGGTGCAAAAAATATAATAATCTTAATATTGTCTTTACGGCAGGCTCTGATTTTCACGGAGCAAACAAGGTGCAAAATATCGGTGAGATTTCACCTGACGAATTGAGCGCAGAAGAACAACGATTTTTTGATGACCAAATCAAACACACACTTGAAGTGTTTAAGAACAGAAATATAATAAAGGACAGAGATTAATTTCTCCGTCCTTTTGCTGTTTATAATCCCCAATATTTTCTGTCGAGTGCTCTGTATTGTAATGCTTCTGCAATGTGCTGAACCTCGATGTTTTCGCTGTCGTCAAGGTCGGCAATTGTTCTTGCCACACGCAAAATCTTGTCGTATGCTCTGCCCGACATTCCGAGTCTTTCAAAGCTGTTCTTCATCATTGCGTTTGCTTGCGGTGACATTGTGCAATATTTTTGAGTTGCAGACGGTGTCATCTTTGCGTTGCAACTGATTTCCGTGCCCTCAAACCTCTTTTGCTGAATGGCTCTTGCCTTGTCAACACGCTTTTTGATTTCTGCCGAGCTTTCGGCTTTTTCCTTGCTTGATATTGTTTCGTATTCCACATTTTGCACTTCAATGTGAATGTCCATTCTGTCAAGCAACGGACCCGAAATCTTGTTTTGGTATTTTCTCTTTGCTGCGTCTGTGCATTTGCACGGTGTTGTCGGATGCCCAAGATAACCGCACGGGCAAGGATTCATTGCGGCAACAACCATTAGGTTTGCAGGATAACTGACTGTGCCTCCTGCACGGCTGATTGTAACTCTTGAATCTTCAAGCGGTTGTCGCAGTGATTCCTTTGTTCGTCTGTCAAATTCAGGGAACTCGTCCATAAAAAGTACGCCGTTGTGTGCAAGCGACAGTTCACCCGGTCGAAGATTTGTTCCGCCACCGGTCAAGCCTTGTGCAGAAATTGTGTGGTGCGGGCTTCTGAACGGTCGTTTTGATATGAGTTTGACATCTTCGGGCAACATTCCTGCAACAGAATAAATTGCTGTTGTTTCTATTTTTTCATCAAATGTCATATCAGGCAAAATTGAACCGATTCTTTTTGCAAGCATTGATTTACCCGTGCCCGGAGGTCCAATCATAATCAAGTTGTGTGAGCCTGCCGCAGCAATTTCAATTGCTCTTTTTGCGGCTTCTTGACCTCTTACATCAGCAAAGTCAAGCTGTTCTGCAAGGATGTCATCCTCGTTTATATCGTGCGAAACAGGCTCAATCAGCTTGCCAAAATCAAGGTGAGAAACAATTTCTTTTATGCTCCTTGCGGGGAGAATATCAATGCCTTTAACTACGCTTGCTTCAAATGCGTTTTGATACGGCACAAAAATTGCCACCAAGCCTTTTTCCTTTGCTCGCAAAACCATCGGCAAAACACCGTTCGCCTTTCGAATTTCGCCATCAAGCGACAACTCACCGATGAATGCAAAATCATCCAAATTTGCTTTGATTTGACCGCTTGCTTTTAGTATTGAAACGAGTATAGGCATGTCGTATACAGCTCCTGCTTTTTTGATGTCGGCAGGGGCAATGTTGACCGTTATTCTTGAAACAGGGAAGTCAAAACCACAGTTTTTGATTGATGCTCTCACACGCTCACGGCTTTCTTTAACCGCCGTGTCAGGCAAGCCGACAAGGTCAAATCTCGGCATACCGGAGCTGAGGTCTGCTTCAACTTCAACATCGTAGCTTTCTATTCCCAAAAGTCCTTCACTTTTTACTTTAGCAAACATAGTTTATCCTTTCAGCTTTTCTTTGCGTGAAAACAGCTTTTGCGATACCCAATTGAACATCGGATTTCCACAGAAATACGCAGTCAGTATTGCAACAGGAATGATTAAATATGCCCAACTGTTTGGAAAAACGGATTCAAATATATTTTGAATCTTAATCACATATATTGTTATGTGTATGATAACATAATGGAACATATATATTCCAAGGGTGCGTTCACCCAAAGAGGTAAAGCCTTTGATTTTTTTTCTCGGAATGAGGCTAATAAGCAAAAATATTGCCGCAAATGAAATTGCATATGTCAAAAGCCGCAGTTCCCATCCGTAAGGTGCAAATCTGCCCAATTCCGAATATGTGTGCCTTGCCGTATTTAATCTGCTGATTTTGTTTGCTTGCTTTGGATAGAAATATATCAGCAAATAAATTGCAACAAAAAATATTACAGCCGTGATTTTTATGCTTATCTTGTTTGTTGCTTTTTCGATTTTTTCACTGTCAAGGCAGTAACCAAGATAGAAAAACGGATAGAATATCAGTGTTCGCATCCAAGTGAAAAAGTCGGGATTTTCTGTTTGTGCAAATCCGCACATAACGCCTATAATCAGTGATAATATAAATATGTATTGTGGCTTGTAGTCCTTTAGCACCATTGTAATTAGGAACATGAAGAACATAGACATTAAGTACCACGGCAGTCCGCTCGGACTGAACAGTTCAATTGTAGGTTGCCAACGAAGTGCCGATGCCGACAAAAACATTATTACCGTTGTTGCAAAAAAGCAAGTTAAGTACGGCAACACTTTTTTGATGTCTTTTTCGTTCACGGCTCTTTTTGAGAACAATCCTGTTGCAAAAATAAAAGCAGGCATATGAAATGAATATATAAAAACATATATTCTTTGCATAATATCGTTGTCAGCTCTTAATTGTTGCGTGTAATGACCTATTACAACCAATATAATCAACAGGAATTTTAGGTTGTTCCACAATGCAATTCTCTTTTTCATCTTATCACCTATGAGTAAATTGCTGTCTCTTATACACAT
>ERZ1026850.1755-NODE-1755-length-10766-cov-14.540566_pt1 | contig 10766 bp, 7 predicted proteins | sample MGYA00380155_ERZ1026850 | MGnify/ENA primary metagenome ERZ1026850 (study PRJEB33269, sample SAMEA4719791) | human gut metagenome | biome: human-associated habitat; feature: organic feature; material: feces | place: Cameroon | collected 2013-10 ... | reverse complement strand
GTAACAGAGAGTACAAAAGTGATGTTTTCAGTATGCTGATGCAGGATAAGGAAAGCTAAATCAGATTTTATTGTCCGAAGGCAAATATGATGAATTGCAGAAAGCTTCAAATGATAAGGAGTATCAAAAAAAGCTTCTTGCAGAGTATAAACTTCTCAATGAGAAGCAAGGTGAATAAATGAGACAAAAAGAACTTGAAAAATGGTTAAAGATAGTAATAATAGCGGTAGCACTTTGCGGATTAGTGGTCTGTGCGGTTGCCATACCATGGATAGGGCATGTGCTTATTGCGCCTGATCCGCAGATTTCTGATATGTATATACCATGGCTTGTTATGTTTATCATCAGTGCAATTCCGTGTTATGTTATATTGTATCTGGGCTGGAGAGTAGCTGTAAATATCGGAAAAGACAGGTCGTTTTCCCTAGAGAATGCGAGACATATAAAGCTGGCATCGAAAATAATTCTGTTTGATGCATTGTATTTTTTTATTGTGAATGTCTGCATGTGGAGGATATATGTGAATCATCCGGGGGTGATACTGGCTCTTGTACTCATAGTGTTTGCCTGTGTTGTGGCATCGGTCGTGGCGGCGGTTTTGTCACATCTTGTGGTAAAGGCCGCAGATCTGCAGGAGCAGAGTGATTTGACAATATAGCGTGTGCGCTACAGTTTTATTTGAGCGGGAGAGATACATGGAAGGCGAGATTATTTTTAACATAGACGTAATGCTTGCAAAGAGAAAGATGAGCGTTACTGAGCTGTCGCAGCGTGTGGGAATCACCATGGCAAATATATCAATTTTAAAAAACGGCAAGGCAAAAGCAATCAAGGTGTCCACGCTTGCAAAGCTATGTGAGGCACTTGACTGTCAGCCGGGAGATTTGCTGGAATATAGAAATTGCTCTTGCGATAATGGAGAAAATATAGTATCATAAATGATTGGCGTGCGCCATCTTGGGCGTACAAACAGAAACGTATTATGGGAGGCAATTGACAGATGAATAATTATGATGTGATAATCATTGGAGCAGGACCGGGAGGTATCTTCGGAGCATATGAGCTTATTGAGAAGAATCCTGACTGCAAAATAGCGGTTTTTGAGGCAGGACATGAGCTTGCTAAGAGAAAATGCCCTATCGACGGAAAGAAAATAAAGAGCTGTATTTCCTGCAAGAGCTGTTCTATTATGAGTGGTTTTGGCGGAGCAGGTGCTTTTTCAGACGGAAAATATAATATCACAAATGATTTTGGCGGTACCTTGTACGAGCATATCGGCAAGCAGCCGGCCATTGATCTGATGGAATATGTTGACGAGATTAATATGAAGTACGGCGGTGAGGGCACAAAGCTTTATTCTACAGCCGGCACAAAGCTCAAAAAGGTCTGCATGCAGAACAAGCTTAAGCTTTTGGATGCATCGGTCAGACATCTCGGAACTGACATAAACTATGTTGTTCTGGAAAATATGTATGCACATCTGAAGGATAGGGTGGATTTTTATTTCGATACACCTGTTGAGTCGGTAGAGGTGTTGTATGATGAGAATACGGCAGGTGCTGATGCTTGCAGTTCACAAGAGGCTCACACAGACAATGTATCCGGATATGCAGTAAAAACAGCGGATAGCACATATGAGAGCAGATACTGTATCATCTCAGTTGGAAGAAGCGGAAGCAAGTGGATGGAGAAGGTCTGCAATGACCTTGATATCCCAACCAAGTCAAACCGTGTGGATATCGGTGTGCGTGTTGAGCTTCCGGCCCTGATTTTCTCACATCTGACAGATGAGCTGTATGAGAGCAAGATTGTATACAGGACACAGATTTTTGAGGATAATGTGCGTACCTTCTGCATGAATCCGCATGGCATCGTGGTAAATGAAAACACAAACGGCATCGTAACAGTAAACGGACACAGCTACGAGGGAGCAGACAAGCAGACTGAAAACACGAACTTTGCTCTTCTTGTTGCGAAGCATTTTTCAGAGCCATTCAAGGATAGCAACGGATATGGTGAGAGCATCGCGCGCCTTTCAAATATGCTTGGTGGCGGTGTAATTGTACAGCGTTTTGGTGATCTTGTGAGAGGGCGTCGAAGCAATGAGAAGCGTATTGAGGAAGGACTCGTTACTCCTACACTTTCAGCTACACCGGGAGACTTAAGCCTGGTGCTTCCAAAGAGAATCCTGGACGGAATCATTGAGATGATTTACGCGCTCGACAAGATAGCACCGGGAACTGCAAATGACGATACCTTGCTTTACGGCGTAGAGGTCAAGTTCTACAACATGGAGGTAGAGCTTAACGATAAGCTTGAGAGCAAATATAAGGGACTTTACATCATCGGAGACGGAAGCGGTGTGACACATTCACTTTCACATGCGTCGGCAAGCGGTGTGTATGTTGCGCGTGAGATCGAAGCGGAGAGATAACTGCCATTATAAAGATGTGCTATATATAAGCAATGATCGAGGATGTATAGATTTAAAATGATATGTGAGAACATAATATTTCTATAATTGGGAAATATTATCATTATGAACTATTGAAATGCTACATTAGTTAGATTAAACTAACTGTGTAGCATTTTTCTTTGTTATAAATAGTTGTATGTAAAATTGAATCAGAAAAAACATAAGGAGGTTCATAATGGATTATTTAGAAATCGAAAAGGTAGTGGGCAGAGAAATCCTTGATTCCAGAGGAAATCCTACAGTTGAGGCAGAGGTTTATCTGGTTGACGGAACTGTTGCAAGAGGCACAGCACCATCAGGAGCTTCAACAGGAGAGTTCGAGGCACTTGAGCTTCGTGACGGAGACAAGAGCAGATATCTGGGCAAGGGTGTTACCGGGGCAGTAGAAAATATAAATACTGTAATCAACGACACATTGACAGGTATGGACGCAAGTGATATCTATGCAATAGATGCGGCTATGATAGAGGCAGATGGCACAAAGGACAAGTCTAAGCTTGGAGCTAATGCCATTCTTGCTGTGTCAATTGCGTGTGCGAGGGCGGCAGCTGTATCACTTGATATTCCTCTCTATAGATTTTTAGGTGGTATCTCGGGAAACAGACTTCCTGTACCTATGATGAACATTGTAAACGGTGGCTGTCATGCACTCTCATCAGGACTTGACGTGCAGGAGTTTATGATTATGCCGGTAGGTGCGCCTTCCTTCAAGGAGTGTCTCAGATGGTGTGCTGAGGTATTTCATGCACTTGCAGCCATATTAAAGGAGCGCGGTCTTGCCACGTCAGTCGGTGACGAGGGTGGATTTGCACCGGCACTCAAATCTGACGAGGAGGCTATCGAGACAATACTTGAAGCTGTAAAGAAGGCAGGCTATGAGCCGGGCAAGGATTTCAAGATTGCCATGGATGCCGCATCATCAGAGTGGAAGAGTGAAAAGGGCAAGGGCTTTTACAAGCTGCCAAAGGCCGGCACAGAGTATACCTCAGAGGAGCTTATAGAGCACTGGGCAAAGCTTTGTGACAAATATCCTATTATATCAATCGAGGATGGTCTTGATGAGGAGGACTGGGAAGGCTGGCAGAAGCTTACTGCGCGTCTGGGCGATAGGGTACAGCTTGTGGGAGATGACCTGTTCGTAACAAACACTGAGAGACTTGCGAAGGGAATAAACCTTGGAGCAGGAAATGCAATTCTGATTAAATTAAACCAGATCGGTTCAGTATCAGAGACGCTTGAGGCTATCAAGATGGCGCACAAGGCAGGCTATACAGCAATCAGCTCACACCGCTCAGGTGAGACTGCCGACACAACAATTGCAGACCTTGCGGTGGCACTCAACACATGCCAGATAAAGACAGGTGCACCTTCGCGTTCAGAGCGTGTTGCAAAGTATAACCAGCTTTTAAGAATTGAAGAGGAGCTGGGAAAGAGCGCAGTTTATCCGGGAATTAAAGCGTTTAATGTGCAGCAGTAGTTTAAAATAAAACTCTATGACTGCATTAAGTCAATATCCATTGGAGTGTCTTTAGGAGAAAATAAGATAAGTATAGTCGCAGATATCATAATATGGTATCTGCGATTTTTAGTTTTATCAGTAATCCTTAACATTTTCAAACAACTTTTTTTTACGCGTCTCAGGTTACTATTTCCTCATTTTTAATGTGATATTTACCTGCCATTTATAATGCCATTTATAATGCCATTTATAATGATTACAACTAATTTATCGAGATACGATAAAAAGTTATTGCAAAACTGAAAACTGTGTAGTACAATTAGCTTGCCGGTAAGTAAAAAATATGAGAAAATAATTACAGGATTAAAGGGTCAAAAGATATCATCGGTACATGCATGCAATTCGATGTATTACCGAGAGTAAGGAGGTAGCTATGGACAATAATAATATCGGGGGCATGAATCCCCAACAGTTTTCACAGAACACGCCACAGACTTCACAGCCACATATGGGAATGTCAGGTATCGAACTGCAGAATATGCAGCAGGAGGCGGAGCAAAGGCGGCGTGAGCAAAGCAGGAGAAACGCGGATTTCTTTGGCAGGCTATGTATACCTACGATAATATATGCGCTGCTGTACACCATTTTCCTGTACGAGAATACAGGTGGAATACTTGTTACGTTGTTTGCAATCGTCACAGGAGTATACAGCCTGTATTGTATGAAGATACTTCATATAGAGGCAAAGCCACTCACTGTATGGTACAGTGTAATGATGATACTTACAGGCCTATCATCAGGCTTGACCGGCAATAAAATTATACAAGGATTTAATTTTTGCTGGATACTTGTGTTTCTTGTTTTTATGCTGCTTCACAATTTCTGCAATGACAGACAGTGGGGGCTCATAAAGTATATCGCTGCGGCATTTCAGGCAGTGTTTGGAGCGATTGGGTGTATAGCTGAGCCGTTTATGGATATTGCCGACTATATGAGAAATGAACGCATGGATAGTGACAATATGGGCAGTGAAAGTGTGGTCGGTGACAGTGCAAATGCAACTGCCGGAGAGCGGCATGTGAAAAAACACAGAATGCTTTATGTGTTTATCGGAATAGCAATTGCCTTTCCTCTGGTTGTGCTGATAGTGGTGCTGCTGTGCTCTGCGGATGCGGTTTTTGCCTCAGTAATAAAGAAAATATTTGCTGATATCAATTTCTTTACAGTGAGCAAGGTTGTATTTCTTTTTGTATTTGCGCTTTTCTCATCGTACTGTGGTATAAAGTATCTGAGCAAGAAGCGTATATCGGATGCACCGGTTGAGACTCCGGCATTTCCGGCTGCAATTGGTATCACTGTAGCTGCAACTATATCAGTGGTATATGTATTTTTCTGTTTTATACAGATTGTGTATCTGTTCGGAGGGCTCATGCAGCTTCCAAGCGGCTATACCTACGCCAGGTACGCGAGAGAAGGCTTTTTCCAGCTGCTTTTCGTGTGTATACTTAATGTGATTATCGTATTGCTCGGAAGTGGATTGTTCAGAAAAAATAAAATATTAAATGCATTTTTAATTTTAATAACTTTATGCACATATATCATGATTGCATCAAGTGCATACCGTATGGGACTGTATGTGTCAGAGTACGGGCTGACAGCCACCAGGCTTTGTGTGTTCTGGGCACTTGGAGTGATAGCGCTGTTTATGCTCGGAGTGATTTTATCTATATGTAAGTCTGCTTTTTCGCTATTTCGGTACGGAATAATAGTAATCGGGGTATGTTATCTTGTGCTTGCATTTGCAAGGCCTGATTATCTGGTCGCAAGGTACAATACAGTATGTATGGAGGATACAGACTACAAATATCTGATGTCACTTTCCACGGATGCATCCACGGCGCTTGCGGCAGATGCAGACTTTATGGAAAATAAGGGTATGGTCACCATGTATGCAAGACAGCTTGCAGGTGAGACGAATGACAGCTTAAGACAGCTCAATGTGTCTCATATAAAGGCTGCACATTTATTCAGAGATAGCATAGATGAGGTAAAGAGCTCACAGCTTATCCTTTTATATGTATATTCGCCTTACGATTCGGGCAGCTATAACAACAATGATACCGGTCTTGATGGCGTGGACAGCATACAGATGGGCTATCATGTGTTAAAGGATACAGAAGATGATGACACAGCCTACTATGATTACGACAGTTATAGCATGGATGATACAAGAGTGGCGGCACCAGTATTTTTCAAATGGGTGGATGCAGTCGAGGTGAAGAAGATTTCTGACAGTGAGCGTATCTTCCTTGCAAAGATTCCTAGAAAGGCGTTAAAAGGCAAAGAGGGAGTGAATATTGAATACAGATTTAATAAAAATGGAGATGTTATATATTCATCTCAGTACAATGTGATTCTTGACAAGAAAAAAGGACTCAACGAGGTGGAGCTGTCATACTATGCCGGAACAGATGGTGTGGATGTGCCTGAGTACAGTATTTATGGAAAGTAATAGTTTAAATTGTTTATAATTCAAAGTTGATATGGTGAAGTTGATTAAAAACTGCTATACTTAACATGTAGTATAGGTTGTTAAATTATTTCATTAAGGTAGGAAAATTCATGGGAAGATTTTTAAATCCGGGAAATAAAGCTTTTCAAAAGACATTGAAATCGGAAATATATGTGGATAAAACTATGCTTTTGGCATACACCAATAAGGTTATAGGTTCTGATATGGCATGCATATGCAATAGCAGACCGAGGCGCTTTGGAAAGTCCATCACGGCGAATATGCTTGCTGCTTATTATAGCAGAGGATGTGATTCCTTTGATATGTTTTCCACTCTAAAGGTAGGCAGGCTTGATTCCTTTGAGACAAACCTTAATAAATATGATGTTATTCATATTGATGTCCAGTGGTGCATGATGGATGCGGGCGAAGTGCAAAACACCGTGAAATACATCAATAACGGTATTCTTGATGAGCTTATAATAGTATATGGTGATGTGATACCGGACACTGTTAAAACAGCCTATGGAGCCATGTCTTATATAAACGCAGCCACAGGAAATACCTTTGTTATCATAATAGATGAGTGGGATGTGTTGATAAGAGATGAGGCTAATAATAAGGAACTGCAGGAGGAATATATTAATTTCCTCAGAGGAATGTTTAAAGGGACAGAGCCGACAAAGTATATTGCGTTAGCTTATCTTACCGGCATACTTCCTATTAAAAAGCTAAAAACTCAGTCAGCACTTAACAATTTTGAAGAGTTCACAATGCTTGATGCAGGAGCGCTTGCATCATATATTGGCTTTACAGATGATGAGGTTAAGCAGTTATGCAAAAAGTATGACAGGGATTATGAAGCAGTAAAAAACTGGTATGATGGCTATATGCTTTCGGGTAAACATGTGTATAATCCAAAAGCAGTAGTGAGCGTGATGATGAGAGGCAGCTTCCAAAGCTATTGGTCACAGACCGGCACATATGAATCTCTGATTCCGCTTATTGACATGGATTTTGATGGATTAAGAGCCGCTATTATTTCAATGATTTCCGGAAATGAGATAAAAGTTAGAACAACCACGTTTCAGAATGATATGGTATCATTTAAAAACAAAGATGATGTGCTGACATTGCTTATACATCTTGGATATCTGGCTTTTAATCAGAAAAATCAGATGGCATATATTCCGAATGAAGAGCTCCGCAATGAGCTTATGGATGCGGTTGAGGAAAACAAATGGGATGAAATCATACAGTTTGAGAGACAGTCAATAGATTTGTTTAATGCAACAATAAACAAAGATGTAAATACTGTGGCAGCAAAAATAGAGCAGATTCATATGGAGTATACCTCGGTGATTCAATATAATGACGAGAACTCCCTTAGCAGTGTGTTGGCCATTGCTTATCTTGGAACAATGAACTATTATTTTAAGCCGGTCAGGGAATTACCGACAGGGCGTGGCTTTGCTGATTTTGTTTATATTCCGAAGCCTGAGTATATAAATGATTATCCGGCGCTTGTTGTGGAGCTGAAATGGAATAAGAATGCGGATACAGCCATGCAGCAGATTCGTGAGAGACAGTATCCGGATTCATTATTGCAATATACGGGAAACATCCTGCTTGTGGCAATCAACTATGATGAAAAAACAAAAGAGCATGTATGTAAAATTGAGGAATATGCTAAAATACAGAATTAATGATTGAGATATACAAATACAAAAACAAATACAAAAACGGACATGGCAGTTTTGCATGTCCGTTTTTTGTTTTTGTATAATAAGTATCGGGTATTATGAACCGGGTAGTTTTACAAAAAAACAGAGTAAAATTTAATCAAGCTTTAATATTAATCCTAATATACGCTTTACAGAGGTCTCCATCTCACTACGAGAGATGGCACCCTTATCATAAGCCTTCTTTACACGATCAGGATATCCATTTCCCATCTTAAGATCATTTCCGGCTTTTGTCTCCTTGTAATGCTCGCCACAGGTCCACCAGTCGGTTGTGACCATTCCTTCATAGCCCCACTCATCACGCAGTATTCCTGTCAAAAGGTCCTCTCTTTCAGAGGCTCTGTAGCCGTTTATCATATTGTAAGAGGACATAATAGCCCATGGATTATCATTCTTTACAATCATCTCAAATGCCTTCAGATAAATTTCTCTGGCAGCTCTTTCTGAAACGCGTGAATCGCTGTTTTTGCGGTTGGTTTCCTTGTTGTTCAAGGCAAAGTGCTTGAGTGTGGCACCGACATTGTTGGACTGGATTCCGCGTACCATGGCACCTGCGAGCTTTCCGGTGACGAATGGATCCTCTGAGTAGTACTCGAAGTTACGTCCGCAGAGAGGACTTCTGTGAATACAGATGGCAGGGGTGAGCCACAGTGCAAGGTTGTTTTCCTTTAATTCTTCACCGCCGGCGCGTCCTACAGCCTCTAAAACATCCGGGTTCCATGTGCATGCGAGCAGTGTGGAGCATGGAAACGCAGTGGTGCATATACCGACCTCAGGTGCTATGCGCACTCCGGCAGGACCATCTGCTGTCATGACAGAAGGAATACCGTATTCAGGCATATTTCCGATACCGAAGGTATTCGCAACACCTGTATTTGGCTGACCGCCGAGCAGATGAATGAGATCATCGATGGAAAGCTCTGATACAAATTCATCAAGCGTGATACGTCCTTCCACAACATCCATGATGTCGTGACTGCTGTTTTTAGCCATGCCATCGGCAAAGCGGTAGTATGGAATGGCTCTCTGACCGGGACCAACACCCTCGGTCAGGGCAGGGTCAATATTGCCAATAGCTGAGTAGTCGGTGTCCACAGGCTCACTTTGAGGCAGAGCTTCATAGCTTCCGTCAGCGAGCATTCTCTTTGGCAGACTCGTAGGAACCAGCTTTGCTGAAAGCTGCTCAGTGATTACATCATGATTTAATATATATGAGTAATCAGTTTTTGTCACGTCACGGACGCTCGTTCCAATGTATATATCATATGAACCGGCCTCAAGCACATATGCAGCTTTTTTAACCTTTCCAAGGTCATCATATGATGCCATATCGTTTATTTCCCATGTGAGGATCATAAGCTGTGATTCACCCGGCTGCAGTTCTCTTGTCTTTTCAAAGGCTGCGAGCTCCTTTGCAGGCTTGCCAAGCTTTCCTTGTGGTTTAGCAATGTATACCTGAACAACCTCTTTTCCGGAGAATTTACCTGTATTTGTCACACGGACTTTTGCATAAAGCTTATTGGCCTCAGACGTGCAGTTGGAATTCACAACGCCGGCAGAAACAGTCTCCACATCAAATGTGGTGTATGAGAGTCCATAGCCAAATGGGTATACAACCTTCTCGGCAGCTCCCGGAATTGTCTCGAAATAGCGGTATCCGACATATATATCATCGGTATAGTCCACATAGTCTCTTGACTCGTGAAAATTGTAAGTAGACGGATAGTCGTCGAGCGATTTGGCAAATGTATCGACAGTTTTTCCGGAAGGATTGCCATCTCCTACTAAAAGCTCAGCGGCAGCGAGTCCGCCTTCTATGCCACCCTGTAAGGTAAGCAGTGCTGACTGAATCTGATCATCATAAGCAAACCAAGATGTATCAACCATTCCACCGACATTTAAAATCACGATTACATTTTTGAAACCGGCTTTTACAGTGTCAACCATCTCCTTTTCTTTTTCGGAAAGACAGAAATCACCATCCTTAAAAAGCTCTGCCGACTTCTCCGTCATCTCGCGTTCGTAGTCCCAGAGAGCCTTGTTGTTTGGGTCAATAACACTCTTTCTGTCCCAGCCTTCTCCGGAGTAGCGGCAGATTGAGATGATAGCAGTGTCGGTATATGCCTGTGCCTTGCTTAAAAGCTCAGCCGGTACATCAGGCTCTATAGTCATGCCGGGTACAGCACCGGCTGCATACTGCTTTTTAATGTCGTTGCGGTAGTAATCGCACAGCTCCTCAAATACGCTTATTTTATCTTTTTGAAGCTTAAGTCCTTCGTAGAGGCTGCGGATATATGCAACAGTTACATCACCGCTTCCGCCACCGCCCTTTACATAGTCGAAGGTGCCTTTACCGAAAAGGGCTACCTTAGAACCCGCTGCAAGAGGGAGTACGTTGTTTTCGTTTTTGAGAAGCACCATTCCTTCTTTGGCAGCTATCTTTGAAAGCTCGATGTGAGCCTTGCTTCCTGTAACTCTTTCACCATTTGCCCCAAGTGGAAGATTAGGAGTGAATTTGATTCGAGACCATTTGTTCATTGCAGATTACCTTCCTTATATTGTGTTTTATAAAGT
>ERZ1026850.1753-NODE-1753-length-10769-cov-5.845623_pt1 | contig 10769 bp, 8 predicted proteins | sample MGYA00380155_ERZ1026850 | MGnify/ENA primary metagenome ERZ1026850 (study PRJEB33269, sample SAMEA4719791) | human gut metagenome | biome: human-associated habitat; feature: organic feature; material: feces | place: Cameroon | collected 2013-10 ... | reverse complement strand
TAAAGGCAGGCGGTCCAGAGCCAGAGAACAACCCAACCTTGCGTGCTATCATCGCCAACTGTAAGCGCGAGAACATGCCTAAGGATAATATCGCACGTGCCATCAAGAATGCTTGTGGCAAGGATACGAGCGATTATAAGGAGGTAACTTATGAGGGATATGGTCCTCACGGAGTGGCTGTGTTCGTTGATACACTGACCGATAATACCACTCGTACTGTGGGTGATGTTCGCTCGGTATTCAACAAGTTCAATGGTAACATGGGTACTACAGGTTCTCTTTCTTTCCTCTTCGACCACAAGTCTGTATTTACTTTCAAGAAGAAAGAGGGTATGGATATGGACGAGATGATTCTCGATTTGATTGACTATGGTGTAGAGGATGAGTTCGATGAGGATGAGGAGAACAACGAAATCACTATCTATGGTGCTCCTACCAGCTTTGGTGATATCCAGAAGCACTTAGAGGCTGAGGGCTTCGAGGTTACAGGTGCAGAGTTTACCTATATTCCTAACGATCTGAAGGATGTTACTCCTGAGGAGCGTGAGACTATCGACAAGATGGTTGAGAGATTGGAAGAGTTTGACGATGTTCAGACTGTCTATACCAACATGAAGCCTGAGGTTTCTGAGGAGGCTTAATCAGCTTTATAGAATATGAAATATTGAGGAAGTTTTTCTGTGAGGAAGACTTCCTCTTTTTTTGTTTTGATTTCTTGGTGTGTTTCTACTTAGAAACTGCCTCAAAAAACGCAAGTACTTTCGATGGCTAACGCAAGTACTTTCGTTGCCCATCGCAAGTACTTTCATCGGGCATCGTAAGTATGTTCATTTTTGGGGGGTATTTTACTATGAATATCTTCTGTGTGCGAAATATTCAGTAGATGATATGTGTTTTTCGGATTTTATTTGTATTTTTGCATAATAATGACTGCATCTCAGCAGTATTTGTAGAATTATGACATTCAATTAAAATAAGGAAAACATTATGATTCATTCAGAAAACGACAATCAGGATAAGTTGCATAAGGTGACTTATCAGACCCATGGCACTTGTTCTAAGTACATCTGTATCAGCGTAGACGACGAAGGAGTGGTTAAGAATGCAGAGTTTATCGGTGGTTGCGATGGCAACACCAAGGGCATCTGTTCTTTGATAAGAGATATGAAGGCTAAGGATGTAATAGCCCGACTGAAAGGCATCACCTGTGGCAATAAGCCAACAAGTTGTCCAGACCAGTTGGCTACCGCCCTTGAACAAATGGGATACTAAATGCTGAAACCATCAAGCATTAGTACTTGAACGTATCATCCAGAAGAATCTTTTCTGGTTGGGAAGCCGAACGATAGATAAATCGGAAGGCGAAGTGGGCTTCTTGATAATTCTTGATGCCAGGATTGTTGTCGAGCGATTGCTTCTGTAGGTCGTGAAGCTCTTTTTTGTGAAGCGCTATCGCCTCAGCATTGTCAGCCTTGCCCCTTAAGGTAAGGTAGTAGGTGTATGTACGCGAGGTCTTGTCGAAAACGGCACTGTCTGTGCGGCTGTCGTTAATGTATGGAGTGGGGCATACCTTCTCTGTATATTCGCGTGCCTCGCGTACAGCTCTATCTTCCAAGCTCTCTGTGCACGAAGCCAATAGGGTTAGTGCTATGATGCAGCGTATTGTCTTTTTCATCTTTTTCATCTTTTTCTGTGTTTCTTTAATTTTATCGCAAAGTTACAGAAAAATCATAAGCAAGCAAAATTTAAAATAGGATTTTTCTATAAAGTGACGAAAAAGATGAAAACTATCTATAAGCAACGATTTTTGTTGCACTATAGTTGCACAGTAGAATGAAAAAAGAGCGCAAAAAAATTGGTATTCTGCTAAAAATAAGGTAATTTTGCAGTCTAAAGTTTAATAATTTTATGGAGAATATCAACAAAATACGAAATTTCTGTATTATTGCACATATTGACCATGGTAAAAGTACCTTGGCCGACCGATTGTTGGAGAAGACTCAGACCATCAAAATTACTGAGGGGCAGATGCTCGACAACATGGACTTGGAGCGTGAACGTGGTATCACGATTAAAAGCCATGCCATCCAGATGGAGTATAAAGCAAAAGATGGACAGACCTATATTCTCAACTTGATTGATACACCGGGACACGTCGACTTCTCTTATGAGGTCTCTCGTTCTATTGCTGCATGTGAAGGAGCGCTCTTGGTTGTTGATGCCACACAGGGTGTGCAGGCACAGACCATCTCTAACCTGTATATGGCAATAGAGCATGATTTGGAGATTATCCCTGTTATCAACAAGATAGATATGCCTTCAGCTATGCCTGAGGAAGTGGAAGACGAGATTGTAGAACTCATTGGCTGTAAGCGTGAGGAGATACTGCGTGCTTCAGGAAAGACAGGCGAAGGTGTAGAAGACGTGTTGGAGGCTGTAGTTGCTCGTATTCCTCATCCTATGGGTGATGACAAGGCACCTTTGCAGGCTTTGATTTTCGATTCAGTATTTAACTCATTCCGTGGTATTATTGCTTATTTCAAGATTGAGAATGGTGTTATCCGAAAGGGTGACAAGGTGAAGTTCTTTAATACGGGCATGGAATATGATGCTGATGAGATAGGTGTATTGAAGATGGATATGATCTCTCGCTCTGAGTTAGGCACAGGCGAGGTAGGCTATATTATCTCTGGTATTAAGAATGCTACGGAGGTAAAAGTGGGTGATACGATAACCCATATCGCGCGTCCGTGCGAAAAGGCCATTGCTGGTTTCCAGGAAGTGAAGCCTATGGTGTTTGCCGGTGTTTACCCCATAGATCCCAGCGACTATGAGAACCTTCGTGCTTCTCTCGAAAAGCTTCAGCTCAATGACGCCAGTCTTACCTTCTCACCTGAAAGTTCGGTAGCTCTGGGCTTCGGTTTCCGTTGTGGTTTCTTGGGATTGCTCCACATGGAGATCATTCAAGAGCGACTCGACCGTGAGTTCAATATGGATGTTATCACTACCGTGCCCAATGTTTCCTATATGGTATACGACAAGCAGGGAGGTGAGAAAGAGGTTCACAATCCATCCGGATTACTCGACCCAACGATGATCGACCATATCGAGGAGCCTTATATACGTGCCACCATCATTACATCGTGCGATTATATCGGTCCTATCATGAAGCTTTGTCTCGATAAGCGAGGCGAACTCATCAAGCAGGAGTATGTCAGTGGCAACCGTGTGGAGCTGCATTTTATGCTTCCTCTTGGAGAAATCGTTATCGACTTCTATGACAAGTTGAAGAGCATCTCTAAGGGGTATGCTTCCTTCGATTATCATATAGATAGCTTCCGACCTTCCGACTTGGTGAAGCTCGACATTCTGCTCAATGGTGAGCCTGTCGACGCTCTGAGTACGCTGACCCACCGCGAGAATGCAGTGACCTTTGGTCGCAGAATGTGCGAGAAGTTGAAAGACTTGATTCCTCGTCAGCAGTTTGATATTGCTATTCAGGCTGCCATAGGTGCTAAGATTGTGGCTCGCGAAACCATTAAGCAGGTTCGTAAGGACGTTACTGCCAAGTGTTATGGTGGTGATGTGAGCCGTAAGCGCAAATTGCTGGAGAAGCAAAAGAAGGGTAAGAAGCGTATGAAGCAGATCGGTAATGTGGAAGTGCCACAGAAGGCTTTCCTCGCCGTGCTGAAACTCGACTAATTTTTTTGTAGATTCATGCTGTAAAGCGATATAAAATAAAGGAGGTAGAATTTATGAATGATTTGAGAACAATCGTTTCCAAACGTGATATTGCTCGTGAGTTGGCTCGTAAGTATAGTACGATGACCCACGATGAACTTGACATATTGGAAGGCATCCTTGAGCCAGTGAAATATGGCAAGGGAGAAATGATTCTTGAAGAGGGTGAAATCTGTCGAGGCATCTCTTACATAGAGAAAGGTCTTGTGCGCCAGTTCTATAACAAGAATGGCAAGGAAGTAACAGAGCACCTTGGTGTAGACCACACCATCTTTATGTGCATAGAGAGCCTATTCAAGGAAGAACCTACACGACTGCAAGTGGAGGCTCTCGAATCCACTTTGGTTTATATCTTGCCCAAAGCTAAGCTTGAGGCGGCAGCTATTCGCAATGTCAACATACAGATGTTGTATCGTAAGATTTTGGAAGAGAGTCTCATTCTTTCTCAGATACATGCTGATTTGATGCGTTTTGAGACGGCTCCAAATAAGTATAAGCGTATGTGCGAATTGAGTCCGCAGGTAGTATTGCGTGCGCCGCTTACATATATTGCAAGTTATCTGCAGATGACCCCCGAAACATTGTCACGTATCCGTTCGGGTGTACTCTTGTAACAAGGGCGGGCGGTGATACTTGCCAGAGTATCGCACCTTATTTCATGAAGTATCATATCTTACTTGGTAAAGTATTATATGATACTTTTTTTGTGTCTTTGAACTTTTTATTATGGTTGTTTGGCAATGCGATAAGGGACGCTGAAGCGTACTGCTGACTTTATTTCAGCTCATAACGAAGCAACTATGGAATATGAATTTATTGACGTTGTAGTTTTTTGGGGTGTTCTTTTATAAAAAATAGGCTTCTATATCCAAACTCCAAAATGTTGGATATAGAAGCCTATGAAGGATAGAGCTATCAATCAGTTTTTTACTTACAAACTCTCATATGAGTCATTGTTAGCCCTTTATCTTGCTTAAACGTTGGTATAAAGGAAGCGCTTAATACTCTTTTTAGGAGTCTTCTCAAACTCCTCTTGGTGGATTCTGATTTCAGAAACCTTGCTGTAGGCAGGAATCATGGTGTTCAGTTCTTGGCGATTTTGCTCCATGATGTCTTCCAATTCTTTCTCACCTAAGTTGAGGGTCTGTGCCTCATCATAGTCGGGATGAACTAAGCCTATCAGCTTATTGCCTTTCTGTACAACAACACTTTCGCTCACGAGCGCCAAAGAGTTGAGTTTATCCTCTATCTCCTCTGGATAGATGTTTTGTCCGCTGGCGCCGAGCAGCATGTTCTTGCTACGTCCCTTGATGAAGACATTGCCGTCACCATCCATGGTGCCTAAGTCGCCTGTGTGGTACCATCCATCTTTGTCTATCGTGTCTCGTGTGGCTTCCTCGTTCTTGTAGTAGCCAAGCATCACGTTAGGACCTTTTGCTAAGATTTCGCCTGGTACATTCTCTGGGTCGGAACTATTGATTTTCACCATCATGTTCTTGGCAGACTTACCGCACGAACCTGGTACGAAATACTTGTAGTCTTCGTAGCAGATGATAGGTGCACATTCTGTAGCACCATATCCTACGGTATATTTGAAACCAATGCTCTTCAAGAAACTCTCCACTTCTTGGTTGAAGGCTGCTCCTCCCACGATGATTTCGTAGAAGTTTCCACCAAAGGCTTCTGTCACTTGTTCGCATATCTTCTCGCGCACCTTTTTGCTGATGACAGGCATATGGAGAAGCATACGCATACGGTTGTTCTGTATCTTAGGGAATACCTTCTTGCGAATAATCTTTTCGATAATCAGAGGTACTGCGATAATGATAGCCGGTTTGATGCGACTGAAAGCCTCTGCGATGATAGCTGGGCTTGGGATGCGAGTAAGGTAGAAGATGTGGCAACCTGTGATAAACTCAAACAGGAACTCAAACGACATACCATACATGTGGGCCATGGGGAGAATGCTGATGACTGAGTCGCCAGCCTTAATGTCCTTGGGTAGTACATGATTAGCAAAGTCTATGTTACTCCAAAGTGCGCGATAAGGAACCATGACACCTTTAGAGAACCCTGTGGTACCGCTGGTATAATTGATAAGCGCCATTTCCTCTGGATTCTCGTCAATATAGTAATGTACGTGTTCCTTGCGGAAATACTTTGGGAACTTGATACCGAACATCTCGTTGAGATGCTCGCGAGCATAAGTCAACTTGTCGGTGCGTGAAACTACCAGTGAGTAGTCGGGAATGTAGATGATGCCCTCAAGACCTGGCATCTTAGTAGCATCAATCTGTGTGGCAACAACGTCACCTACAAACAGCAATTTGGCATCGCTGTGGTTTACGATGTTGTGAATCTGGTCTGGCATAAACTCGTGTAAGATAGGTACGGCTATAGCGCCGTAGGTGAGGGTTGCTAAGAATGCAACAGCCCAGTTGGCACTATTTCTACCGCATAGCGCTATCTTGTCACCTTTTACTACGCCAGAATTCTCGAACATGATGTGCAATTTTTCTATTTTACGTGCAACATCGTGATACTGCAAGGTAGCTCCCTTGTAGTCTGTAAGAGCGTCCATGTCCCAATGGTCTATGATGCTCTTTTGGATAAGTGCATTAAAGCTTGGTATCTCCATATGCTTGTATAATAATAGAATTGTCTAAGTTTTTTAAGAAGTTGCTCCTTGATATAGGTAGCGCTTAATAGATTTTTTTGCAGTTTTCTCAAACTCGTTCTCGTATATCTGGATGCAAGAGATCTTTGCAAATGATGGCATTTGTGCATTAAGATCCTTACGGTTTTGTTCCATGATATGCTCCAGGTCTTCATTGCTGAATCCCATAGAGGCAGCTTCCTCCAATTCGGGATGAATGAGGGCAATGAGTCTGTCTTCTTTCTGGATGATGAGGCTCTCGTTGACCATAGGCATGGAGTTGAGCTTGTCTTCTATTTCTTCGGGGTAGATATTCTGTCCGTTGGGACCTAAGAGCATGTTCTTGCTGCGACCCTTGATATAGAAATGTCCATCTGCACTCATAGTGGCTAAATCGCCTGTATGGAACCAGCCATCCTTGTCGAGTACAGCGTTGGTGGCTTCTTGGTTCTTGTAGTATCCTTTCATCACATTGACACCACGACACACCAATTCACCAGGTACGTTTTCTGGGTCTTCGCTTAATACTTTTACCTCCATGTGCTTTACTGCAATGCCACAACTTCCTGCAATGTAGTTGTCCTGGTGAGCAAAGGTAATGAGAGGTGCTGTTTCTGTTGTGCCATAACCCATAGCGATGGGGAAGCCTACGCTGACAAAGAAGTTTTCGATTTCTTTGTTGAGAGGTGCGCCTCCTACTACTACTTCGTATGGTCTTTCGCCAAACTCACGCATCACAAACTCACGGATTTTCTCCTTGATACGTTTGCTAACCACGGGCATACTTGTCAATAGTCTTACCCAGTTGTTCTGGATGCGAGGGAATACGTGCTTTCTCACAATTTTGTCTATTACCAAAGGCACTGCGTAGATGATGTCTGGCTTTATTTCGGTGAAAGCTTCAGAGATCAATGTAGGGCTTGGTTGACGAGTAAGAAAGAAGATATGATTGCCCAAGACGATGTTGAAGATAAACTCTGTCATCAGTCCGTACATGTGAGCCATGGGGAGTGTTGACAGAATGTTACAATTCTTGCTAATCTTGGGTTTAACGCTGTCTATCAAATAGTCTAAGTTTCCCCATAACGCACGATAGGGGAGCATAACACCTTTAGAGAATCCTGTTGTGCCACTGGTATAATTGATCATGGCCAACTCCTCTGGATCGTCTACATGATATTTGATATGTTCTTTACGAAAATATTTGGGAAACTTATGACAAAAAATCTCGTTAAGATGCTCACGAGCATAAGTTAGTTTCTCTGAGCGTGACTCGACAAGTGAAAAGTCGGGAAGGTAAACAATACCTTCTAATAAAGGCATTTCGCTTGATTCTATTTCGGTTGCTACTACATCACCAACAAAGAGCAACTTACTCTCGCTATGATTTACGATATTGTGTATCTGTTCGGGCTTAAACTCATTCTGTATAGGAACTACAATGGCTCCATACGTAATAGTGGCCAGAAAGGCTACGGCCCACTGGCTGCTATTTCGTCCACAAACAGCTATCTTGTCGCCCTTCTTTACATCACTGTTCTCGAACAGGATGTGGAGCTTCTCTATCTTTCTGGCTACATCATGATATTGCAACGTTGCTCCCCTGTAGTCAGTGAGGGCATCCAGATGCCAATGATTGATGATGCTTTGCTCAATATACGAGTTAAAACTTGGTATTGAATTCATTGCACAGTTTACAAAATTTTGTGCAAAGGTACATTAAATTCTGCACACAACAAAAAAATATGTGCACAAAATGTCCAAAATAGTAAAAAAAGTAAGATTTATTCCATTATAGCCCATAAAAGTGGGCTATAATGGTATCAGATTTATTCATATCGCATCGATTTAGCTGGATGGATATGAGAGATGAGATAGCTTGGTGCAACAAGCATAAAAATGCTGATGAAGAGCGTTGCTACGTTGAGAGCCAAGATATACCATCCATTAAACTCTACGGGTACCGTACTGACATAGTAGGTCTGTGCATCGAGTTTGATGAAGCCAAACATCTGCTGCAGGGATAGTACGCCCAAAGCTACAATGTTTCCTATTATCATTCCTTTGCCAATGATGAATATGGCAAACCATAAGAAAGTATGTCGGATGGTTTTGTTGCGCGCTCCCAAAGCTTTCATAACGCCAATCATAGAGGTGCGTTCCAAAATAATAATGAGTAGACCGCTAATCATAGTCACTCCTGCAACGATGAGCATCAAGGCTAAGATTATCCATACGTTGAGGTCCATCAAGTCGAGCCATTGAAAGATTTGCGGATTCAGTTCTTTGATGGTAGCGCTACTATAGGTCTCACCATAATGGTCTACCGTGCGATTTACTTTGGCAATGATACGGTTTTCTACCTGGTATAAATCTTCAAAGTTCTTTACCGTGAGTTCAGCTCCGCTGGCTTGGTCGTGTTCCCACCCATTGAGTTTTATTGCCGAATAGAGGTCTGTAAAGACTATTGATTCGTCATATTTCCTCAAGTTGGTCTGGTATATGCCCGAGATCGTAAAGCGGCGAGTGCGTACACCATTATGATCGAAGAAATAAGCAAAAATGCGTTCGCCTGTTTTCAATCGCAATTTGTCGGCCATCAATTTGGAAATCAATATCTTGTTTTGGCTGATACTGTCGGAGAAGTGTGGTATGCTACCTTCCACCATATTGCTGTGTATGAAGGTAGAGTCGAAGTCTTGACCCACTCCTTTGAATAAGACTCCGAGAAAGTCGTTGTCCGTCTTGAGGATTCCTTCTTTCATGGCAAAGCGTTGTACATGGCTTACACCAGGAATCTGTTTTAAAACATGCACCATGGAGTCATCCATGACGATGGGGTATTGCTCCAATTGCTGGAGCGTAAGGAAGTCGGCCACCTGGATGTGACTTCCAAAGCCGATGACTTTGTCGCGGATGGTGTGTTTAAATCCCAATACCACGCATACAGACATAATCATGACGGCCAATCCGATGGCTACGCCAGCTGTGGCAATATGTATGGCAGGGCGAGAAACCTTTCGTTTGTCGCCCTGCTCGTTGTATAGTCTTTTTGCTATAAATAGTGGAAAATGCATATTATATTCCTTCGTCCTCAATGCGCCCTGGGTAGGCTTCCAAAGCCTTAGCAAGCACTAACAATGAGCGTTCCAGGTCGTCTTTTTTCAATACGTAAGCCATACGTACTTGGTTCTTTCCTGCACCTGGAGTGGTATAGAAGCCAGAGGCAGGAGCCATCATGATGGTTTCGCCCTCGTAGTTGAACTCTTCTAAGCACCAACGGCAGAATTTTTCAGAGTCGTCGATGGGCAGTTTTGCTACCGTATAGAATGCTCCCATAGGGATAGGGGAGTATACTCCTGGTATGCGGTTTAGACCATCTATCAAGCATTTACGGCGCTCTACATATTCGTCGTATACATCGCGGTAGTATTCTTCTGGAGCGTCGAGGGAAGCCTCGGCAACAATCTGTCCGATAAGAGGAGGGGAAAGACGCGCCTGGCAGAACTTCATCACGGCTTTGCGAATTTCTGCATTCTTGGTGATAAGGGCACCTACACGGATGCCACACTCACTATATCGTTTAGATACAGAGTCGATAAGTACAGTGTTTTGCTCGATGCCATCCAGGTGCATAGCACTGATATAGGGGCTACCCGTATAGATATATTCGCGATACACCTCATCAGAGAAGAGATAGAGGTCGTACTTCTTTACAAGGTCGCGAATCTGATTCATCTCTCGGCGGGTATAGAGATAACCTGTCGGGTTGTTGGGGTTACAAATCAAGATGGCACGAGTACGCTCGTTGATAAGTTCTTCAAACTTCTCAACCTTAGGCAATGAGAACCCTTCCTCTATGGTAGTTGCTATGGTGCGAATCTTGGCACCTGCAGAAATGGCAAAGGCCATGTAGTTGGCATACGCAGGTTCTGGCACGATGATTTCATCTCCAGGGTTAAGACAGCTCATGAAGGAAAAGAGTACCGCTTCAGAACCGCCCGCAGTGATGATAATATCATCGGCAGTGATATTGATATTGAATTTCTTGTAGTAATCAACAAGCTTCTCGCGATAGCTGAGATAGCCTTGGCTGGGTGAATACTCCAAAATAGCGCGGTCTATATGCTTTAAAGCGTCAAGTCCACACTGGGGGGTAGGAAGGTCTGGCTGTCCAATGTTCAGATGATAAACCTTGATTCCACGTTTTTTTGCTGCGGCTGCGAGAGGTGCCAACTTTCTGATTGGCGACTCTGGCATTTCAAGCCCACGTACTGATATTTCAGGCATCTTTAATACTTTCTATATTAATTGTTTTGCAAACACAAAAGTGGTTGTTTTGCTTTCGCATGCAAAGGTAAGAAATTTCAGT
>ERZ1026850.1750-NODE-1750-length-10774-cov-3.470100_pt1 | contig 10774 bp, 9 predicted proteins | sample MGYA00380155_ERZ1026850 | MGnify/ENA primary metagenome ERZ1026850 (study PRJEB33269, sample SAMEA4719791) | human gut metagenome | biome: human-associated habitat; feature: organic feature; material: feces | place: Cameroon | collected 2013-10 ... | reverse complement strand
TATACACGTTTTTATACAGCGCACACATCCGGGTACAGCCGATACTCAATGTCTGTATTTTAACAAAAAAAAAAAACGAAACAACCCCTTTATGAATAACTACTAAACAACGACGACAAAAACCCAAAAAGTAGATCCTGAAACAAGTTCAGGATGACCTCTTTTTTCGTAAATAGGAAATTCCCCCTTGACTTGTTCCCCATAAATTTTATAGAACAAAATATAGAACGATACAATATGTAAAAGGAACACTTATGAAAGCCCTGCACCCCAAACAAACAGAACTTTTGGAAATTTTAAAAAGCAATATTTCCGACCCGCTGACTATGGAAGAATTGGCTGACCGCCTAAACGTAAGCGGCAAAAGTGTGGTCTTTCATCACATTAAACAGTTGGAAAAAAAGGGCTTTTTAAAGCGTAACCCCGCCAACCCGCGCGACTATATTATTTTAAAAGACCCGGAGCGTAACGTAATCTACCTAAAAATGTACGGTATGGCCAAATGCGGCCCGGAGGGGACTATTTTGGACGGCGAACCTACGCGCATCGTGCCGGTGGACCCTAGTATGATTTATTTTCCGGCGTGCAAGGGCTTTATGGTGGAAGCCAAGGGCGACTCTATGGAAAACCTTATCGCCCCGCACGACTGGCTGATTGTGGAGCAGAACCACCAACCGAAAAACAAAGATGTCGTCGTATGTGTGAACAACGGGGAAGTAATGGTAAAACGGTTTACGCAGGACGGCGAAAATGTTATTCTGCAATCGGAAAACCCGCGCTATAATCCCATTGTAGCCGATAAAACGGCCTTCCGCGTGGAAGGCATTGTGCGCAGTATTATTAAGCGCAACGTAAGTTGCTAAACATCCTGCTGCCCTTGGGTGCCGAAACCCGGGGCAATTAGTCGTAACCTCACCCCCCGCGTTTGCTGGCGCGGGGGCTTTTTATTGTATCTAGCCCCCCGCTTTGCCAGGGGATAGTTATTTTAAAGGCTGTTTACACTAGAAAGAAATCCCAGTCTTAAATGACCTTTATTTTTTCTTTTACGCGTAATCTCTAAAAGTTGTAGATAACAGACCAAATAAAGAATATTTTTCTGGCACAATGAAAAACCCCGCACACAAGGAGCGGGGTTTTCTCTTAAAAATTTATTTTATTTGACGATTAACAGCGAACGTCCGTCTTTTTCTTGGGAGTACGGGTCCAAGGTATTTTGCCCGTCCACCACATATAAGAATTTATAAGTACCGGGCGCAATAGAAAGGGTGGTTTCCCAATAGTCATTGCGTTTTTTAAGTGCTTGGGGCTTAGCCATTGTAAAACCGCTTACAATCGCTACTTTGTTCCCCTCGCCATACCAACGGAACGTTACGCGGCGGTATTTGCTGCTTTTAGAAGGATTAACCGTTACGCTTTCTTTTGTTTCCTGCTTCGTTTCGGACGCGGGAGCGGCTTTGGCGGGTTCGGCCTTCTTTTCTTCTTGCTCAATTACAGCCGTAACCGGGATTTCCACCGGAGCCGCCGCAGGAACTTTTTCCTCTACCGGTTTATTTTCTTCCACCAACACAGGTTCGCTCTCTTTGGGGCGTTCGGGCGTTTGCACGACTTCGGCCTGTTCGGCACGCGGAGCATTGGCAGGCGCGTCAAACACGCGCGTAGAAAAATGTTTGTAAACGAAATAACCGAAAACGCACAGGAAGATAATGTCTATAATAATCAGAAACAGCCATAAATCTTTATTTCCGGCGGGTTTTATGTCCAAATCTAAATTTTCGTTTTCCATAATGGTTCCTGATTAAAAAGCGGGCGAAGGGAATCGAACCCTCGTCTAAAGCTTGGGAAGCTTCCATTCTACCATTGAACCACGCCCGCATAGCGGAGTCCGCTTCTTTATTTTAGCAAATTTTAGGCGAACATACACAACTATTTAATATGTTGCGCCCGCAAATCTAATGTTTTAAGAAAATCAAGCGCATCTTGGCGGCTTGCTATTTTTCCTTCCACCTGGGCCACGGAAACGGCTTCCAAAATTTCACCGATTTTGGGGCTGGGCGGCAGGGATAACGCGTCCATTACGTCGCGCCCGGTAATCAGCCGCGTGGGCTGAACCTTTTTCGGTTGGTCAAAAAATTTGTGCAGCAGTAACGTCAGCACTTGCATATGCCGCAGGGTTTTACCCACATTAGCCGTTTGCTGGGCGCGGGCAATACTCATCAACCGTTCTCCGCTTTTGGGCATAATACGCCGCAACTGCGCATCCGTAACATAACTGGTGTAATCGGCCCAGCACAATAGCAGCATTGGCACACCGGCTTCGCCCAAATCGCGGAAAAAATGATAGGCTCCTTTGTCGGTTATCACGTCGTTACTGGCCAGATTAGACGGGCGCAAATGCTCCCCAATCATCGCGCAAATCAGCCGGATATCGGCCCGGCTGTAATGCAACCGTTCCAATACGGTTTTAGCCATTTTGGCCCCCCGTTCTTCGTGATAAAAAAAGCGCAGGCGGTCCCCCACTTTTTTGGCAGTGGCGGGCTTTGCGATGTCGTGCAACAGAGCCGTCATTTTATAAAGAGCCTTGTGCCGGGCAATCGGGGCCAGTTTGGCGGCGTATTTAGGGAAAGCCTTTTGCAAATGGTCCAGCAGATATTCCATACGTTTAAACACATCTAACGTATGTTTCAATACTCCGCCCTTTCCGTAATAAACTTCGGCACAGGCACGCTGGGCTTCCAACTCCGGGAATAATGCGGTCAGCAGTCCGCACGAGTCCATTAAAAGCAAATTTTCATAGGCCTTAGAGGTAGCAAATAAACGCTCCAATTCCTCGCGCACACGTTCGCCTGCGGGCTGATTGATAAGAGCGCGGTCCTTTTTAATTTGTGCCAGGGTGCGGGGCGAAATAGAAAAACCCAACTCCGCGGCAGAGCGGAACGCGCGCAACATACGCAAAGGGTCCTCTTTAAATACGCGCGGATTGTTTTCATCAATCACTTTATCCGCCACCGCCTGCAAGCCGCCAACCACATCTACAATATTTTTGCGTTGCAAACGCTTTAAAATCACGCGGGCTGTGCCGTCCGGATGCGGGGTAATTTCTATTTGCGGCAAGGCAGAAACAGGGTACGCCAGCGCATTAAACGAAAAATCGCGGCGCAACAGATCCGCCTTTAAATCTTTGCCTTGATAGGCGGTCAAATCAATTTGAATTTTATCCTTATGCGTTACCAAACGCCACACACCAAATTCAGCATCCATTTCAAACGAGGCGGCCTTTAACCGGCGCGACAGTTCCAATGCCGCCGGCTTTACATCTTCGGGCGGCAAGGCAATGTCCAAGTCGGAGGATTGGCGTTTTAATAAACTGCTGCGCACAATTCCCCCCACATAATGGGCCTGCGGAATTACCTCGTTTAAAATGCGGGCCAAATCAAGCAAGGGAGTCCTCCGCACTTGCCCCCGCTCCGCGCGCGGCCAATTTGGCTACGGCATCTTTGCGCAGTTCGCGTTTTAACACCTTGCGCAAAGCATTTTTGGGCAACGATTCCACAAATTCAAAATCACGCGGGCGTTTATAGTTATCCAAGTGTGTTTTTAAGAATTTTCTAAATTCGCCGTCGGAAAGTTCCGCCCCCTCTTTTTTGACGACATACACTTTAACAAATTCGCCGCCGCGCCCGTCCGGCACGCCGATTACGGCACACTCTTCCACCGCAGGATGCTCGCAAATAACGGCCTCCACCTGGGCCGAAAACACTTTCAACCCTTTGATGATAATCATATCTTTCTTGCGGTCTTTAATAAAGATAAAACCGTCATCATCTACCGTAACGATATCACCGGTTTTAAACCAGCCGTCCTCGGTAAACGCATCGTGCGTGGCTTTTTCGTTTCCCCAATAGCCGCGGAACACATTAGGCCCCTTTACGCACAGTTCGCCCTCTGCATTGCGCGGTACTTCTTTGCCGTCGTCGTCTAATACCAAGGTACTAACCGCCGGAATAGCCGGGCCTACGGATTTAATTTTTTGCAATTCCTCTGTGTTCACGCTGACGACCGGGCTTGTTTCGGTAAGGCCGTAACCTTCCAATATCGGCACTCCGATTTTTTCTTCAAACCGGTCTTTGATTTCCTGCGTCAGCGGGGCCGCGCCGGACACGCCAAAGCGTACGTTTTTAAACGGCCAAAAGCGCAAGTAAAGACGTTTTAAACCCTTGGCTTCTTTGGAAAGCACCGCATAAATCTGCGGAACCGCCAAAATCAGGGTTACTTTTTCCGTTCCCATAGCCCCCAACCATTTACTGGCGGGCATTACGTTGGCTACAATAACCACCTTTAAATTAAGATACAGCGGAATTACCACGCAAGCCGTCCAGGCAAAAGAGTGAAACATCGGCAACAGACATAAAAAACAATCGTTATCGTTAATTTTAAAAATCTGCGCACACGAAATAACGTTAGAGGCCAAATTGCCGTGTGTGAGCATAGCGCCTTTGGGCAGCCCCGTGGTGCCGGAGGTGTAGAGGATAAAGGCCAAATCTTCTAGGCCGGCTTGGGCGGAAGCGGTTTCGTCGTGGAAGGTAGATTTTTCAATTTCCTCCCAGAATTTTTGCACAATCGGGCACTCCGCCGCAGAGGACGGAATTTCATCCGTTGTGAAAATATATTTAACAGTCGGCAACTGGGGAAGGCACTTTACATAATGGCGGATAAATTCAGCCTGCGTCACGACCGCCTTGGCTTCCGCATTGTTTAAAATATATTCAATTTCCTCCGGTTTGGTAACCATAAAGTTCATTGGAATACATACTGCACCCAATTTGTAAAGCCCAAAGTTGGCCACTACCGTATTAATAGAGTTGCGGTGCGCCACGGCCACGCGGTCGCCTTTGCGGATACCGTGTTCAAAAAACATATCGGCGGCGCGGTCCACCTGCATCAAGAGTTCGTGGTAGGACACCTTCTTGCCCGTACCGGCTTCCACTAATGCTATTTTATCCGGAAAGCGGAACGCGCTATCAGCCAAAGCAGTATATAAATCTTTACGGCGAATCATAAGCACCTCTTATATAATAATATCCCTTTTCTAAATTTTAGTAAAATTAAGCCTGGCGGGGGTCCAAAATATCCCTAAACGCATCTCCCAACAGGTTCCAACCCAATACAAATAAAAAAATGGCTCCGCCCGGTGCAACGACCGTGTACCAATAGGCAAACGGATGGCCGGGAGTGCCGAGCACCCAATTACGCGCCATAGCGATTAACTGCCCCCAATCTGCCGTACCCGGCTGGGCACCAAGCCCCAAGAAGGACAAGGAAGCCGCTGTCAGCACCACATAGCCGATATCCAAACTGGCTACCACAACCGACGGATAAATGGAATTCGGTAAAATGTGCCGCAAAAGGACCCTCGGCCCGCGCGCGCCCAAGGTTCGGGCGGCGGTTACATAGTCGCGCTGTTTGACGGATAATATATCCCCGCGCACGAGACGCGCGTAAGACGGCCACGCGACAGCCGTAAGGGCTATCATCATATGCTTGATGTCTGGCCCCAACATAGCGGCAATTACCATAGCAAGCACCAGCGAGGGCACGGCAAAAACAACGTCCGTCAGGCGCATTAAAATTTCATCCAATTTTCCGCCGAAATAGGCCGCGGCTCCTCCCACAAAAAGCCCTATTAAAAAGGCAAAAAAGGTTACGGTCAGCCCAATTTTAAACGCAAGGCGCGTTCCCCACACCACGCCGTAATACAAATCGTATTGCTGTTCGGTAGTACCGAACCAGTTTTGTGCAGACGGCGGCTGCGGCGCAATTTGGTAACTCTTTTGCGGCAGTTGGTAGGGGTTATTTTGATTTTGCACCGGAGCCAACCAAGGTGCAAACAAAGCCACCAGCAGGAAAAACACCACGATTACCAAACCCAAAAGAGAGGTTTTGTTGGTATAAATACGTTTTAAAAGGCGCTCACTAATCATATTAATCCAAGCGGATACGCGGGTCCACCGCAGTATATAAAATATCCGAAAGTAAATTTCCCAGCACAAACAGCACCGCTACCATTAAAGAGAAGCCCAATATACCCGCAATATCCAACTGTTGCGCGGCAATCACACCGAAGCGGCCAATGCCGGGATAATCAAAAATTGTTTCCACAATTACCGTTCCGCCAAGAAGACGGATAAACTGGATACTTGCCAAGGTAATCACTGGGATAATGGCATTTTTTCCGGCGTGCTTATAAACGATTTGCCATTTGGTAAGGCCCTTGGCGCGGGCGGTACGGACATAATCTTTATTTAATTCTTCCAACATACTGGAACGCATTACCCGCACCATTAAAGCAAACGAACCGATACATAACGTAACCGCCGGCAAAACCAAGTGGGATAATACGTCCCAAAACACGCGGAAATTGCCGTTTAACAAGGAATCCGCCAGTAAAAAGCCTGTATAGGTTTTAAACATTGGGCTATGGATAATTACGTCCGTCTGGACGGAATATCCGCCGGGAGCAAACCAGCCCAACTGCCCATAAAATACCATTAATAAAATAAGCCCCAGTACAAATATCGGCAACGAAAACCCCCCCACCGATATCAACCGCGCGACTATATCTTTCCACTCGTCCTTGTGTATGGCCGAACCGCACCCGAACCACACGCCAAAAAACACCACAAAAATAATGGTAACAAATGCCAGTTGTATAGTGGCTGGGAGATATTCTTTTATGGCTTTGGCTACGGGCATATTGGCACTGGGGCTATACCCCAAATCGCCGTGCGCTACATTTTTGAGCCACCGTCCGTACTGCTTAAATACATTATCGCGCAGGCCGTATTCGCGGATAACCTCTTCCAGCGCGCCCATTTGACGGGGGTCCTTCACATACAAAGAGGCGCGCATTTCGGGGCTTAACCGCTGTGTTAAAAAGAACAACAAAAACGTTACCCCCAATACCACCAGGGGCAACAACAAAAGCCGCCGAAAAATGTAATTCAACATAAGGTATCCTTTTTATTTTTTGTACGCAAGCACCGCGGACAAGGCTATTTCACACGCAGCAAAAAATTCCTTTAAAAGCAACCTTTCCTTTACCGTGTGGCAATCGCGGCAACCCACGCCCAAGTTCGGCAAAATAAACCCTTTGCCGCTTAAAATATTGGCATCACACCCGCCGCCGGACGCCACCGGGCTGATTTTTACGCCCTGGGCTTTACCTGCTGCCAGTATGGCCTTGACCATTGGGTGCGTTTTGGGCACATTGACCGCCGGATAACGCGGCGTAACGGTAAATGTCAAAACGGGTTTATGCACTTTGCCGTTAATTTTTTTGGTATAGCGTTTGATGGCTTTTTCAAAGCAGGACTTCATATGTGCGGTCTGCTTTTCCAGTTTTCCGTCCTGCAAACTGCGCGCTTCGCCTTTTAAATAAATATTCTCTGTTACGGCATTGGTCAAACTGCCGCCCTTGATAATGCCAAAGTTGGCGACGGTTTCTTTATCAATGCGGCCTAATTTCATAATAGACAAAGCATAGGCGGCTACTTCAATAGCGGAAATACCCTTTTCCGGGCAAACGCCTGCGTGTGCGCCAAGACCTTTGATTTCTACTTCAATCGTATTAACCGCCGGACCTTGGACTAAGAGTTCATTTACTTCCTCGTTATCCAAAATGATGCCCTCGCGCCCTTTGATTTTTTTAACGTCTAAATTTTTGGCCCCCGCCATACCGTTTTCTTCCGTCAAGGTAAAAACAGCCTCTACGGGCGGGTGGGGCAACTTTTGTTCCTGCAAGGTTTTTAAAACTTCCAAAATAATAGCAATACCGGCCTTGTCGTCCGCGCCCAAAACAGTAGTACCGTCCGAGGTGATTTTGTCTTTCTTCACCACGGGTTTAACGCCTTTGCCGGGCACAACCGTATCCATATGCGAACTAAGCACAATGGGAGCACTTTTAATAGTTCCGGGGAAAAAACCAATCACATTTCCTTGTGCGGTGGTATTATATTTTTTCCCGGCGTTATCCACCTGTACTTTACAGCCCAAATCCTTTAATTTTGAAACCAACACTTCTTGGATATCTTTTTCAAAAAAGGATTCACTGTCAATTTTGGCAAGTTCTACAAAGGTTTCTACCAAGCGTTTTTGATTAATCGTCATAATATCTCCTATACGGCTGCTGAACTTTTTTTATCTTTAAACGGCAACACGCTACACGCACACGCGTGGCGCGGCAAAATGTCCTTTAAAGCGTTATCCCCTTGCCGGCAACTCTTATCAGCATAACGGCAGCGCGAGGCAAACGGACACGCCCAATCCGCACGCTCGGGGTGTTCTTCAAACGGCACGAAAGGCTTTTGCACCACCTCGGCTGACGGCACAGCCGAAAGCAGGGCTTCCGTGTACGGATGCTGGGGGTTGGTAAACAACTCCTCCGCCGGGGCTTTTTCCACAATGCGCCCCTTGTACATTACGGCAATATCGTCGCACAGAAAGCGCGCCACGGCAAAATCGTGCGTTACAAAGAGCATAGAAAGACGGCGGGTTTTTTTGATTTCTTTCAGTAAATTTAAAATTTGCGCCTGAACCGACACATCCAACGCGGAAACAGGCTCATCTGCCACTAAAATTTTAGGGTTTAAAGCCAAGGCGCGCGCAATGTTGATACGTTGGCGCTGTCCGCCGGAAAACTCGTGCGGATAACGTTCTAACTGGCTTTCGGAAAGGCCGACCGCCTTTAAGAGTTCGCTTAAAAAGGCCTTCCGTTCAGCGCGGTCCTTTTTTAATCCGTGTATATCTAACGGTTCGCTTAACAGTTGGCGCACGTTCATACGCGGGTCCAAACTGGAATACGGGTCCTGATAGACCACCTGCATTACGCGGCGGAGTTTTTTAAATTCACTCTTGGAAATTTTAGCCACATCTTTTCCGTTGGCAAGAATAGTACCCGCCGTTGGCTTTTCTATCCCTAAAAGAGTCTTGCAAAGCGTACTTTTCCCACAGCCCGATTCCCCCACCAGGCCTAAAACGTGGTCTTCTTCCAGCATTAAACTGACATCGTGCAAAACGGTTTTTTCCACATTTTTGCCGATAAAACGGCGGCGCGTGTAGGTTTTAAATAAATGTTCTATTACAACGGGCGCGGTCATTTATCCTCCAACTGCCAGCAACATACTTGGCGGCCGTTTTTATTAAAAAGCGGCGGGCAGGTTTGGCGGCATTTTTCAAACGCGTGCGGACAGCGCGGCGCAAAAGGACAACCCGTGATTTTTTCGCCGGGCACAGGCGGGTGGCCCTTGATAACAGGTAAAATGTCCGCTTTATTATGTACGGACGCCAAGGATTTTAATAATCCCTGCGTATAGGGATGAAGCGGATTTTTAAAAAGTTCAGCCGCAGAAGCATATTCCATACACTCTCCGGCATACAAAACAAGTACATCATCGGCAATTCCCGCCACCACCGCCAAATTATGCGTGATAAATACGGCGGACATTCCGCTTTCCTTCTGCAAATCTTTAATTAATTTTAAAATCTGGGCTTGAATCGTAACATCTAATGCGGTGGTAGGCTCGTCGGCGATTAACACATCAGGCGATAAGGCAAGTGCCATTGCAATCATCACACGCTGGCACATCCCGCCCGAAAACTGGAACGGATATTCAGCCAGGCGTTTTTCCGGCTCGGCAATGCCTACTTTTTGGAGCAACCGGGCGGCCTGCAAGCGGGCCTCTTTCTTGGAAATTTTGCGGTGTGCCAAAATGGTTTCGGTTAGTTGTTCCCCCACCGTCAAAACGGGATTTAAACTGGCGGCAGGGTCTTGAAAAATCATAGAAATTTTATTTCCGCGGATTTGGCGCAGTTCCCTTCGGGAGAGTGCGGCCAGGTTTTTGCCTCTGTATAAGATTTCTCCGCCGCTAATACGCGCCGCAGGAGGTAATAATTGTAAAACAGAAAGAGCGTGCACGGTTTTTCCGCTGCCCGACTCCCCCACCACGCCAAGAACTTTCCCTTTGGGCAAAGTGTACGAAAGGCCACGCAGAACGGGAACTGTTTTTCCGTCTGAGGAAAATTCCAACTGCAAATTGCGTACTTCCAATACATTTTCGGCGGAATCTGTCATCTTTATTATTATACTAATTTAACACAGGCCTATAAGGCATTAGGCTTCTATTCCGGTAAAGGTTTTTAAAGCATAGCCGATTAAAAAACTGACCGCCGCCACGCCGAAACTTAAACAAGCCATTTCCACAAAGCGGTGTTTGAAACTTTCTCCGCGGGCCACTGCATAGTAAAACATAAACGCGGCAATTAACAAAAGGGCCAATAACAACATCAGCGCCAGAGCAATAAACACATTGGAAAAACACGCAAACGGCGCAATCAGCATTACTACCGTTACCACATAGGCTACCCCGGTGTAGAGCGCGGCCTTTAAGGGCTTTTTGCCTGATGATTTTTCGGTCTTAGAAGATAAATACTCGGAAGACGCCATAGACAGCGCCGCCGCCACACCGGTAATCGCACCCGTCAGCGCAATCAACTTCGCGTTGGACAACGCCAAGGTAAAGCCGGCCAGCGCGCCTGTAAACTCTACTAGCGCATCAGACAAACCCAAAATAACAGAACTCATATATTTCAAGCGGTCCTCGTCCAACAGAGCGATAAGTTCGTTTTCCACAGCGGGGCCTTCATCTGCCAATTTAGCAATTTTGGGATAGTTGGTAAACGCCCGGTACGCACCCGAATCGTGATGCGGGGCCGCTTCCAT
>ERZ1026850.1747-NODE-1747-length-10777-cov-6.349841_pt1 | contig 10777 bp, 9 predicted proteins | sample MGYA00380155_ERZ1026850 | MGnify/ENA primary metagenome ERZ1026850 (study PRJEB33269, sample SAMEA4719791) | human gut metagenome | biome: human-associated habitat; feature: organic feature; material: feces | place: Cameroon | collected 2013-10 ... | reverse complement strand
CCCCCGCCATGCCGTCCGCTATGCGGAATCGGCCTCCGGAGACCGGAGGGATCGGATCAGAGGGATCTGCACCGCCGTTCTGGGAGTGTGCGAGGAGATCGGCAAGGAGGAGATGAAGGAGCGCGTGGCATCAATACGGGACATCGATGAAACGGACCCTACGGTCCGCTGCATCCTATGCGCCCTGAACACGGGATACGGCCTCGATGACAGGAGACTCACCGAGGGGATGTTCGAGGAGCTGACCTAAGGGATGAGCGATGTCGGGAGAAGGAGGATCTTCATCATCGCGGCCGGGATCCTCAGGAAGAGCGGCCATCCGAAGAAGGCGGCGGAGCTCGCGGAGCGGGCCCTGACCGGCCGGCTCGGCGGTCTCGACATCCAGGCCCTGGACGAATACGTGAGATCGTCGATCGAAGCCGGGGAGAGACCGGCGCTCAATGCCTACAGGGATCTCGAGAAGGACCGGATGCGGAGGTTGAAGATGGAATCCAGCAACTGCATCCGCTACAGGATCGGGGCTGCATCGCTGCTGAACGGCTCCGTGCATGCCGCGGAGGCGGATCTGCGCGGCTTCATCAGCGGCACGTTCTCCGGATACAAAGACGACCCCCGGATACAGGCCAGAGCATCCTGCGCGGCCCTCGTTCTGCACCACAGGGGAGTCAGATACAACAAGAAGAACCTCATCACGATCTCGATCAAATGGATGTGCTCGGCTGTGAAAGCGAACATCGTGAGCGATGCGGAGTTCGGGGAGTATCTGAAGGCCATGCTGCCCCTCGCCCTCTCGGAGATGCCGAGGCCGATATCAGAAGGTCTCTGAAGAAGAACGGATTCGGCGACATCACACTGCCTGATGTGTCCGGGAAGGGATTCGATCCCGCAAAGGTCGTCTCCCTGGATGCTCAATACGTCTGGTGATGCCGACGACAGATGAGGCATATCCGGGAAACAGCAACGGAGATAAGCGTACAACCCATCCGAGCATCGCAGCCATGTACTCCATCAAGATAGACCTCAGAGGAACCAGACGCGAGATCGCCGTTCCATCGGACATGACCTTCAACGACCTGCACAGGCTCATCCAGTACGCCATGTGCTGGAACGATGCGCACCTCCATGAGTTCGATATCCCGAGCAGAAGGATCGTCATAACGGACCCGGAGTTCGAAACCGACGACTACGACGAGAAGGTCATCAGCGAATACGATGCACTCATATCGGAATACGTCGGGCAGAAGATCTCGTACGTCTACGACTTCGGCGACTGGTGGGACCACCGGATCACGATCGAGGAACGCAACGATCTCGGATCGGATGTCGCCGTCATGACCGTGTGCAAAGGAGGGCCTTTCATCGAGGACAGCGGCGGCGAGAACGAGGAATGGTCCAAGAAGGACTGCGAGAGATTCATGTCCAAGGCCAACGAATTCCTGAAGAGCTGGAAGCCCTCGATCTCCACCAACCCTCCGAAACCTCATCTGCCGTACTGGGCATCCGTCCCGCTCTCCCTCGCATTCATACTGCCGAACGAGCCGCTATTGCTCGACCCGGAATCCGGATGCGTGTACTCCAGGCGCCGCAACAAGTACTTCCAGGTCGCCAAGAAGGAAGACATCCCCCGCATGGTGGAGATCCCCGAGAACCTGCGCATCGATGTGCGCGAGCTGGCGAGGCTCACCATCGAGCATATGGAGCCGGGAAACGATCTCAAGGAATTGCTGACCCCTCCTACGAGCGGTGACCCCGAAGAAGCATACCGGGAGATGAACGAATGGCTCGCCTGCATCCTGCTATTCTACTGCGAGAAGTCATCATACGAGATCGCTGAAAGGATGGGCTTCTCCATGGATCCCGCCGATTTCATGGACGACTTCACGAAGGAATTCGAGGAATGCCTGCCGTACATGCTGATGCCTTTCCGCACGCTGTGCCCCCATTGCTACGGAAGGCTCACCAACCCCATCCCTGTCGAGGAATCAGGGTACGTCCGCGTATGCTATTTCAAAACCAAGAAGATCACCATGGAATGCATGGAGTGCGGCCGCCACACGACCATCCGCCGCTCCCTCCCTCTCGATGACGACAAGTTCTCGTACGAGGAGCCGCGCATCCCCCTCTATACCCTCAACGACCTGGACGGTCTTGAGGATCCCCACAAGGACAGGGAGGAGACAGACCAGTACCTGGCCATGCAGCTTCTGCTCGAGGGGTTGGATCGCCAGGCCGCGGAGGTCGCCGGAAGGCTTGCCGACGCCTCGGACGACCCGGAGATAGCCACATACGCATCGGTGCTGGCAGCCTGCGGCATCATGGAGCCTGACGATCTCATCAAGGAACTGAAGAACATACAGTCCGAGGAGAACGTCTGCTTCGAAGCCACATGCATACTCTGCGCTCTGAACGAGGCCTGGCACCTCGGAGATGGAAGATTCAATCCGGATGTCCTCGAGGAACTGCTCAGTGACCCGCACGATGAGGTCGAAAGGCAAGTGAAGACGATCATGGCCCGTATCCTCAGAAGGAGCGGAGAGACCGGAAGGGCCGCGACCCTGGCGCACGGATCGGTGATGGATACGTACGACCGCACAGGATGGCGGGCTCTCGACGAGTACTGCAGATCGGCCAGAGCCTCCGGCATCGCCCTCGACCTGTCCGTGATACCCGCCGAACGCAGGCCGAGGAGACATGGTGTCGAAGACTATGTCACAGACGCGATATGCTACAGGAAGGGCGCGATGCATCTCATGGAAGGAGACAGGAAGATCGCGACCGAGATGATGCGCAGGGTCGTCGGCGACGTCCTCACCGGGATGAACGCCGACCCCAGACTGCTGGCGCGCGCATCTGTGGCGGCCCTGTATCTCCACCTGGAAGGAGTCAGGTACAGCAACAAGAACCTGGTCTCGTACTCCGTCAAATGGATGTGCAGCGCATACAAGACCGGTCTCGCATCCGATGCGGAGTTCGAGGAGTATCTGTGCAGGATGATGCCCCTCGTCAGAAAGGACGAGGATGCGGGATCCATCGCCAAGATGCTGAAGAAGAACGGATTCGGAGGGTACGTGCTCCCTGCCGATACGATCGAGGACGCGGACATCGAGGACTTCTTCGACATGGACTTCCAGTACTCGTACATATGACGTCATGTGCACGATACCGATTGGATGGATGGACGGTCGGAGGTTACCCCTTTATATAAGGACGCATTCGGACCGGCCATGAAGTCAGTGATCGTTCTCCTGGGACCCCCCGGCTCCGGGAAAGGCACACAGGGAGAGATGCTCGGCGAGAAGCTCGGATACACCAGGCTGTCCACTGGAGACATGCTCCGCGAGGCCGTCAGGAACGGGACCGAGCTCGGCATGAAGGCCAAAGGCTACATGGACTCCGGCGCCCTGGTCCCCAACGACCTGATCATCGACCTTATGAAGGAGAAGATCGCCGCCGCCGAGGGAGGGGTCATCCTGGACGGATTCCCCCGCACCGTCGAGCAGGCGGATGCCCTGGGACAGCAGGTCGACGTCGACCTCGCCCTGAACCTGGACGTCCCCGACGAGGAGCTCGTCAGGAGGCTCACCATGAGGCGCTCCTGCCCCGACTGCAACGCCGTCTACCACCTGACCAACAACCCCCCGAAGACCGAGGGCGTCTGCGACAAGTGCGGCGGTAAGCTCTACCAGAGGGACGACGACAAGGACGAGACCGTCAAGAACAGGCTCAGAGTCTACAGGGAGAACACCATGCCCCTTATCGACTACTACGGTCGCAAGGATGTGCTCGTCACCATCCCTGGCGTCGGCAGCATCGACGACATCTTCGGACAGGTCCAGAAGGCCATCCAGTGAAACTCCTGCCGGGCAATCGGCCCGGCGTTCCATCCTTCATCCCCTGCGTAAAGGGATATCCGGCCCCGCGGAGGGGCCGTAAGTGATTTTTCAGAGACTTCGGAACAGGTCTTCCGGCGTGAACACGAATCCGGTCTTCGCATTCAGTTTCACGGGTGCGAAGCCGTCGAAGAAGGCCTGGAGCATATCCATCCCTCTGTCCATGTCGAACCCTTCGTACCCCAGGACGGCCCCGATGATGTATGAGATGAAGGGGGCCGCCAGTCCTGCGAACGCGTACTCGTTGAAGCACCATATCTTCCCAGTCTCATACGGCGGCAGGCCGCTGAACAGCACCGACAGCTGACCCTTCATCCACTCGCCCACCTCTGAATCCGGCATGCCCATGGGCGTTGTCACGTAGCACATGAAAGTGCTTCCGGGGGCCGAGGCTATCGCGGATGCGATCCCTTCGTAGGATGTCACGACATTGCCCCTGCTGTCCCATCCGGGAGCGAATCCCAGCGTCTTCTTGGTCCAGAACGAGTTCGTGGTTCCTCCGCCGGTCAGGTAGGTCGTATCCTGAGTGGCTCCGTTGTAGAAGTAGTCCAGAACGACCGTCTTCTTCTCCCCGACCGCCGCCAGGCTCTGACGCACCTCTCCGATCAGGTCGGCATAGGCCCTGCTGGTCGACAGGGTCTTCTCGGTGTTGAACATCGCACCGAGCATCAGCGCCCCCGAATCTGTGTTCTCCTCCGTGACATCGACCCTGACGAACGATATCCTATCTGCCAGGGACGATTTCTTCGCATCGTCCCACATATCCGGATACAGGAGGCAGTTGGACCACATCACGAACACGTCGATGCCCGATGCGGACAGGGATTCGATGGTCAGCGAATATGCGCTCCCGACGGAGCCCCACCTGTCTATGTCCGGATAGTACGTCGTACTCGCGCTGTATCCGATCTCCGCCGGTGCCGCCACTATCTTATCGTAGGCACCGACGCATCCCATGAACTGGGCGGTGTACGTCATATCCACGCCGACCTTGTCCCCGAGAGGGTAGTTCACATACGCTGTTTCGCCGAAGAAATCCTGATAGTACAGGCGGGTCTTCTCGCGACCGATGTACTTCGTCACGATGTCGGCATCCGCAGATGTCACCTCACCGTCGCAGTCGGCATCGGCGAACGGATACTTCTTCTGCCATTCTGATTTCGGCATCCCCGCTCTGACGATCTCCTCGATCACCCCGATGTCCTTCGAGTCGATGATGTCGTCGCCGTTGGCATTCCCGTAGATCTTCACCTTGACATCCTCTGCATAGGACATGTCGGGGCCACCATCTTCGGACGCCGTCATCAGCACCGCCACCACGACCGCCACGAGTGCGACTGCGAGGACTGCGACTATCGCTGTCTTTTTCTCCATTCTATCACTTGGACTATATATCCAAACGGTACGAGTCCGCTGTTCTGTAATAAAACACGAACGGTCGGGTGTCGATTCAGGGACCGAAACCGCCGAAGGAACGGTCCCGCAATCGACCGCATAGGATAGTTGGATTATATAGCCAGAGAAAGAGACGACACCATGAAAAGGAACATAGAGATCCGCGAGGACGAGCTGGCGAGGATCGCCGGAGAGTGGCCGCTCCAGAGACTGAACATGCCTCATTATGTGAACCGCTGGAACTCCATGGGCGACCTGATGGGCACCGCGGACATCCCCACGGACGGGATGTTCCTGGAGCTCATCGATTCCATAGGGAGGCCCGACAGGGGCACCACCGTCATGGAGATTGGATGCGGCAGCGGGGACCACTGCTTCGCCCTCTCCGGGAAGGTGAAGAGCGTCCTCGGACTCGACATATCCCCCACCATAGTGGAGAACTGCAGAACGAAATGCAGGGAGAAGGGCATCACGAACGTGGCCTTCGAGGAGAGGGACTGGTTCTCCATAGCGTCAGGCGACGACCTGGTGAGGAACGGCGCCGATATCGTCCTCGCCCACTACTCCCCCGCCGTATACTCGTACCCTTCCTTCAGGACCATGCTGGAAGCCACCAGACGCGCAGGATTCGTATGCATCGAGCTGAACTGGTCCGATCCGCTGTACAGAGAGGCCTACGACATCGGCAGGGTCAGGACGAACGGGTCCTGCGAATATCCGCTCAGGATGATAGACACGCTGTGGCATCTCGGATGCTCCCCCTCCGTATACTACAACGATCGCGAAACTAGCGAATGGATGGATGCGGACGCGGCCGCCGATGTCCTGATAGAACACATATCCATGTTCGCGGAATACGATCCGGTCCACTCCGACGAGATCCGCGAGATGGTGCATTCGAGGGCCGTCGGCGGAAAGGCGGAGTTCCGCGACAGATGGACGGATACGTACATCTGCTGGGAAGCATGAGGATGAGGGTCATCAACGACTTCGACTACGCCGTGATCGACGGCACGGAACGGTACACGATGGAGACGGGCACGGGAACCGCCCGTATCGACCACAGGCAGTTCCCGTTCGGAGTCTCGGTCAACCGCAACGACATTCGCTCCGAGGGATTCTCCAACCGCGACAGAATAGGCGATATGAACATGGTCGGGATCAACATATGCCTGCTCGGAAGCGCCGACTGCATCGTCGGCACCAGGATGTCGCGCATCATACCCGGGGCAGGGATGATCGGAAGGCCGTCGGCGGAGCTCAACACCCTGTCCTTCCCTGCGAGACGGTATCGCGGGATCTCGATAGGATTCACACCGTCCGAGATGGACATGCCCCTCGCCGGACGGACCTCCGAAGCCATGGTATCGGCCATAGCCGGCCGCATCGGCGGCGTAGCCCTGTTCGAATGCTCCCCCGACGTCCTCGCCGCGGCGCACGGGATAGACATCGCCATGGACCGCGGAGGCGGAGAGATGGAAGAAGCCGTCAGAGAGCTGTCCGGATTCCTCCTCCGCTCCCTGTACGGCTCGATCGGCGCCCCATCCTCGGCCGTCCCGTCCGGGCGGCACGACGCGCTCGTCGATTCGGTATGCGTGGACATGATGGAGAAGGGGATGGGGCTGAATGCCTCCTGCTCCAGGCACGGGGCGGACCCCACACTCGTGATCAGATGGTTCGCCGCGAGATACGGCGACACCCCGTCGTCCTTCGTCAGGAGCCACCGCCTCTCGAAGGCCGCGGGACACATCCTTGCCGGAGACGAGGTGATGAAAGATGTCGCCACGGAGGCGGGATACTCCTCCGAGAGCAAATTCGCCATCTCGTTCAGGAAGATGTACGGCATCAGGCCCAAGCACTATCTCCAGAGCTCCCTCGGACGGAATCTCCGCGCATGAGTACGGCCGGACGTCCCTCGTGCGATATCACGTCGCAGTCCGCGCCGTAGACTTCGGACATGAACCGTTCCGTGACCACGTCCTCCGGCGTGCCGTACGAATACAGCCTTCCCTGAGGCGCCATCGCCACCAGCCTGTCTGCATACTTCGATGCGAGATTGATGTCGTGACAGATCATGAGCACAAGCCTCGACTCCGCGCGGGCCATCCCCCTCAGGAACGAGGCGACGAACATCTGCGACCTCATGTCGAGGTTCGACGTCGGCTCGTCGAGCATCATCGCGCCCGCATCCTGTGCGAGCCCACGGGCGATCATCACCCTCTGATACTGCCCTGCGGAGAGTTCCGTGACGTACCTGTCCCTCAGATCGAGGATACCCATCACATCCATCGCATCGTGCGCGACGGAGACGTCCCTCGCCGGCACCCTCAGACCCGCTCCCCTGGATCTGCCCATGAGCACGGTGTCGGAGACAGTCATGGGGAACTGAGGGCCCGTGGCCGAAGAGACGAACGACACCTTCCCCGCCAGCTCCCTCCTGGACATGGCGGAGATATCCGCCCCGTCAACGAGCACCCTGCCGGCCGTTGGCTCGAGAAGGCCCGCCAGACACCTGACCAGCGTGGTCTTGCCGACTCCGTTGGGGCCGAGGATGCATACGAGCCCCTCGTCCCCCTCGAACCTCAGATCCATGCCCGAGAACACGGCATCCCCTCCGTAGCCGAAAGCGAGTCCCAATGCCTCGATTGCCGTCACCACATCGACCTCCTCTGCCTCAGGGCCAGATAGAGGAACAGCGGCGCGCCCATGAACGCCGTCACGATGCCGACCTGCATCTCCGCGGGCGGATTGATCGCCCTCCCGGCAACGTCCGCCGCCAGCAGCAGGAAGGCGCCGAAGACCGCGGACGCCGGTATCAGATATCTGCTGTCCGAACCGACCGCCATCCTGCAGATGTGGGGGGACACCAGCCCCACGAACCCTATCAACCCCGTGAGGCTGACCACGACGGCGACCACCAGGGTGATCAGCACAAGTAGCCCGTTCCTCAACGAGGACACGTCGATCCCCAGGGATTTCGCATACTCGTCGCCCGACGACAGGACGTTGATCCTCTGCGCCAGGAGGCACATCGCGACCGTTCCCGCAGTCACCGCGATCGCCGGGAGCGCCATGGTGTCCCAGCTCCCTCCCGCGACGGATCCCAGCTGCCATGCGTACAGCGCGGACAGCGCATTCGGATCGGACATAATCTTGAACACCGCGGATATCGCATTGAAGAGGTACATCATCGCTATGCCTGCCATGACCATGACGATGGACGACCCGCCACGCAGCTTCGACACCAGTATCACTACGCCCATGGGCATGAGCGCAAAGACGAACGAATTGATCACCACGGACATCGGACCGGACGCCATCGACAGCCCGACCGTGAACGCCAGCGTCGCCCCGAGGCCCGCACCGGCCGAGATCCCCGTGGTGTAGGTGTCTGCCAGGGGATTGCGGAGGATGCTCTGCATCACGCACCCTCCCGCGGCCAGGCCTGCACCCGTCAGAATACCGAGGACGGTCCTGGGCAGGCGCTTCTCCCATACGATGAAATCGAGCAGCTGATCCTCGGGATTCCCCGTCAGATGATCCCATATTATCGAATACGAGCGGATGATGCCTATATCGTACGGCCCCGTTCCGATAGACAGCCCTACCGCCAGGATGCAGAGCACGAGACAGGCGATGATGAATAGGACCTTCCTCACCCTCGATGCCGCATACGAAGATACCGCACACCCAGGGTCGCGCCGGTTCCTGCCGCCCCATGCCTCCACGGCCTCAGCCGATGTAATCCTGTCCATTGGTAGATATCTCCAACGCTCGGACGTCGGATGCATATAATACGGACGCCTCCGACGAGTCGATTGCAGGACCGAATTGGAGAAACTGCATATGCGGTCCTGATGCGCGCCATGGGGCCGGAAACGGGCCAGACAGATAGATTTAAGAACAACGATAGATTGGGGGGATTTCGATAGCCTCGTAGTGTAGCGGTCAATCATGCGGGACTCTGGATCCTGCGACCTCAGTTCGAATCTGAGCGAGGCTACTCTTTCCATTCCACTCCGATGCGCGTGAGCCCTTCGGTTCTCCATGAACGCGTCTGCCCTTTCGTCTGTTCTGCTGGAGTCGACGTTGTCGATCCGTGTTCCGAACGAAGACGCGAGCTGAAAGAAGATGAGGACGGGGCCGGGTCGAAGAAAGACTCGGGATCCCGTCGTAAAGATGTTTATGGCGACCGGGTCGCACCGGGAAATCGTCAATCGGACGGCCTGTGCGTCTCCGATGCCATCTCGGAGTCGTCGAGAGGACGCTCCAGGATGATATGGGGCCTCCCGCCATCATCTATGACGCGGCATTCCACCCCGTACACATGCCTTATGGAATCCGCGGTCAGAACCTCTTCAGGGGTTCCAACGCTGCAGATACGTCCCGGGAGCTCCATCATCACGACACGGTCCGCGTACTTCGCAGAGATGTTCAGATCGTGGCTGATCATGATCACGGTCATACCGATCTCCTTGGCGATGTCCCTCAAACGCTCGGTGACCTGCAGCTGATGCCTCGGATCGAGATTCGCGGTGGGTTCATCCAAGAAGAGGATCCTTGGAGTCTGGGCCAGACCCTTGGCGATAGCCGCCCTCTGGCGCTGACCCGCCGACAGCTCGTTCGTCCTCTTGAGCGCGAGATCCCTGATGCCCATCATGTTCAGCGAGCGCATCGCGATCTTCCAATCCAGCTCGCTGTTGGAAGCTCCTCTCGACTTGTGCGGATGCCTCCCCATCATGACGTATTCGAGAACAGTCAGGGAGAACGTCTCCTCCGATCCGACGGGAACGTACCCCATGACCCGGGCGAGCTCCTTCTGCTTGATCTCGGAGGATTCTATGCCGTCGATCTCCACCACTCCCGAATCCGGCTTCAGCAGACGCAGGATGCATTTGATGAGTGTGGATTTCCCGACGCCGTTCGGGCCGACGATGCATACCATCCCCGGCTCATCCACGACCGCGTTTATCCCGTGGAGGATATGCTCGCTTCCATATCCGAATTCGAGATCCTCCAGCTCGATCCTCATGTCCAGACCTCCTTATGCTGTCTGAGGATCAGGAACAGGAACATCGGCCCTCCGATGAAGGCGGTGACCACTCCGACCTCGAGAACCGACGGGGCCAGAACGACCCTTCCGATGAAATCGGAGGCGAGCATGAGAAGCGCTCCGAAGAACGCGGATGCGGGAATGAGATATCTGTTGTCGGATCCTATGAATATCCTGGCCACATGGGGCGATACCAGTCCGACGAAGCCTATGGTGCCTGTGTAGCTCACGATGGCGGCCGTTATCAGAGACACGATGACCAGGCAGACGACCCTAAGCTTCTGGGCATCGATCCCCAACGCCTTCGCATCATCGTCCCCGGATGCCAGGATGTTGATCTTCCCGGAAAGGAGCATTATGATGATGGAACCGATGACCGTGACTGCTATAGGAAACGAATAAAATAAATTCTTCTTAAACTATATCCCCTAGTAAGGGG
>ERZ1026850.1746-NODE-1746-length-10778-cov-3.168703_pt1 | contig 10778 bp, 6 predicted proteins | sample MGYA00380155_ERZ1026850 | MGnify/ENA primary metagenome ERZ1026850 (study PRJEB33269, sample SAMEA4719791) | human gut metagenome | biome: human-associated habitat; feature: organic feature; material: feces | place: Cameroon | collected 2013-10 ... | reverse complement strand
TTATACCATATATTACACATTTATTGTATTGTATTTCGTCTTGGTTTTCATTACTACAAAAACTGGTAATCGTGAAGTGTGAATTGCTTTCCAATTAACTTTGGTTTTCACTACATCAGTCGATTATAAACCTTCTGCTGATAATCCAGATTAAGCAGGTTCATACCATTAACAAATCCATTGCACGTGTCATTATCATCTCCCTTATTCTTGGCAGCGGCCCCGGAAAATTCTTTATATTCCGTATCCGCCAGCCATAATGATGTCATATATCCTTCACATTGAACACCCTTCATCGAATATCCCCACATATCTTTCGGTGTGGACAATCCAAACTGCATGCCATAAGTTACTGCTTCAGCAATCTTTTCTAAATCTTTTTCGTTACAGTACTCTGCAATCCTTAATAATTCCGGAATGACTTCCTGAAAAGAGCAATCCACATAACTGCCAGCAGGAATTGCATCACAGACAGCCCACCCTGTTGTCTTAAATCCATGCTGGCCAAGAAGGGTTTCATCATCAAACGGCACATCCCATAAATAAGTCCAGCTGACGAGAATTTTAGCTGCATCCAACGCTCCCTTGAGATATCCCGGATCCGGATTCTCTTCATATAATACAAGAAGGCTTCTCATAACAAACATGACGCTTGCCGCATCAATTTTAATTGATTTTTTATGTGAAGTATCATTAATTCCCCCAATATACATAACATTCTCAACATAATTACTTAATATAAATTGAGCCGCTTTTTCAGCCGAAATCATATATTTATTTTCTTTTGTCTGTCTGTATACTTCTACCAGCAATGGTATTGGAAATATAGCTCCCGCCCCCTGTTCTTTTTCTGATGCTCCAAACCATTCCTCAGGATTCGTCAATGGCTGACCATCCATTCCGTATCCGCGATTCCAGGATCCATTAGGGTTTTGCATCTCCACCAGTTTATCGCAGAACTTATAAACTGCATCTCTCCATTTTAAATGCTCGCTTCCGTTCTCTGTCTCTACCTGATACGCTTTCATTAAGTAGTACATTGTATCCGTCATTGATCTGCAATAATTGCCCTTTACTTTTCCCAACTCATCTGCAATTGACATTAATGCCCCAACGACCTGACTTCCCAGGTACTTTTCTAATTCTTTTCTATCATTAGAATATTGAAAAGGGAACAAAATCCCTGTCCACCAGTATACAATTTCTTCCTTATCAACATTGTAAATTCCAATTGGAAGTCCTGATTCTTCTATACAACAATCCACAAAATAGTCTAATGTTTTTAAGGCTCTTGTCCTGAACTGTATTTCCTGATCATTTTGGACCGTTCCCTTTTCCCATGAGGCATATAGCATATCATATGCCAATAATGTCTGAGCTCCTGTAAATCCATATTCGAGAAGATATTGTTCCCCATATTCCCGTCGCGGAGAGAAATGCACAAAATATCCGGCAGGCTTCCCTTTCTTTTCTGCAAATTCCCTGAAACTGTTATTTATCATTTCTCTTCTATATTGTCTTGCCTCTTTTAGTGTAAATGGCAATACGATTTTCTTCTTTAATAATCGATGAATCTGTAGTTCAGTTGTTTGCCATGACGCTGCCGTCAGATTATCTGCTTCTCCAAATAATAAAATATACGACATGCAATAAGTTAACGGCTCTTTTATTTCTTTGTATGCAGCCCATTCTGATCCATCCACATTGAGGCAAAACGAATTTCTTTCATAAAATGGATAATCGCAGCGCATGATTATTTCAGCACTGTGATATTCTGATGGTGCTATTCCAAGAGAGCCTATATCTGTATGATGAATAAAATGTCTTTCATTAATTTGTTTTCTGGTAATTGTTTTATCCTTTTGTGGAATGTCTGCCCTTAATAAAGAAAAAAACATTTTACTGTTTCTGGCATATGAAGTTACCGATAAAGAAGGATTTCGATCATCTTTATAGTCCTGACTATATGTGCCAAGATAATCTTCCATTCCATCTTCATCGCTGTCATTCTTATTATAAAATGCGCCCGGAACAATGAATTGATAATCATCAAAAGTTAATTCTTTATCTCCTCTGCAGCGGAATTCCGAAGTTAATCGTATTCCCGTTGTCTTTTGGACGTGTATACATTCGACCTTTCTGTCTAATCTGTAACATGCCTCAGAAGCCCGCCATGTATCCATTATGATAAATTGGTTTCCGTAAAAGTCTTCCAACTGAATATGCCCTTCCATTGTAGCACCGTCTTTTTTTACAGAATCATAGCGGCATTTCTTTTTTGCGCCGCTAAGGTCAGTGATTACCACCGGAAAATCTAAAAAGATACTCATGGGATAAAGCTCTTTATCATCCTTGCTTACCTTAAGCATAGCAGAATACTTTTCATACTGCTTTATAAAATCAAAATTAATTGTCATAATTCTCATCTCCTCTTTACAAAAGGGAATATTGCATGTGACTGTAATATTCCCTTCGTGTAGTTTCTATTTACTCTTCTGCCGGAGCATATGTAAAATACTCAAATTCTGCCGTACAACGCTGCCCCGATAAATCCTGACAACATAGTACGATAAATGTTCCAGTAAATCTCAGTCCCGTTTTTACTTCATCATAATAATCATCTGATAACTGTGTTGCGTTCAGTACCTCTCCGATCTTATGATATTGGACACCATCCTCAGACCAATAAAATTGCAGTTCACCGTTATGAACTTTCATTCTCAAGTAAATAGGGCTGTCATCATTTTTTAATTGAAATACAACTCCTGAATTTTGAATCACGCCATGGTTATTTTCAAGAACAGACAGCACCCGTCCCTTCTTCTCATCCCATGTAATATTTAAATAAAAATAATTGGTAGTATCATAATACAATGCCATGCCTGCCATTTGCTGATAATTATCCGGGCAAAACAGGATCTTAGTCTCTGATGTGAAAGTAAAATGTTCTCTACGTCTCCCGACCAGACTTTGTAAATGTAGGGACTCCATGGATTCTTTGCCATACAAAATCAGGGATTGCTTTTCCTCATTAAAATTGAGCCATTCTTTCCCCAAAGGTATGCGCAGAGTTTGAAATTCCACAGGCAATTCTCCTGGAAACTTCTGAGTTACAGGTGGATTCTTCATACTGCTTTCCGGCAGTTCTGGTGCTGAAACGTCTACCTGCGGTAATTGTTTCTCATTATCAAGAACAAACCACCCGTCTTTCGTCATTCTGACTTTTTGGATTGCTGTTTCCCGTCCCAGCATACAATGCTTATGGTTTCCATTTGGCCGACCGCATAAATGGGCTACATACCACTCCCCTGTCTGTGTTTCGACCAGACTTCCATGTCCACACTTCTGTAATACCAACTCAGGATGATCTTTGGATGTCATTAATGGATGGTAAGGAGAAATTTCATAAGGTCCTGTTATATTTTCGGAACGTGCAATTGTCACTGCATGATCATAAAAAGTTCCTCCTTCCGCACACATAAGATAATACATACCGTTTATCTTATACAGATGTGGGCCTTCTGTTGTTCCTATTTCGCTTCCTGCAAATATTTTTACCGGTTTGCCTGTCATACACTTTCTAGTCTCATCATACTGCTGCAATACGATACCATCAAATGCCAGCTCTTTATTTCGATGGTTATAAAGCATATTTACAACATATTTCTTTCCATCATCATCGTGAAACAGTGATGGGTCAATTCCGCTGCTGTTTAAATACACCGGGTCAGACCATGGCCCCGTTATACTCCTGCTTGTTGTCAGGAAATTATCTATATCATAATAGTTATTCCGATATGACCTCACATTGGAATAAACCAAATAATATATGCCCTCTGAATAGCTCAAACACGGTGCCCATACTCCTCCGGAATCAGGAACACCTGTCATATCCAATAAACGTTTTTCATCCAAAGGTCTACTGATCAGTTCCCAATGTCTCATATCCGTGCTATGATATATTTGCACTCCCGGAAACCATTGGAACGTCGATGTTGCAATATAATAATCCCCGCCGACTCTTAATATAGAAGGATCCGGATGAAAGCCTTTCATTACAGGATTATGAATCTGCTTAATCTTCAAAAGTATCCCCTCCTTCTATTCTGCCATTACCTGTTTTATGATTTCATCGAAATCCAATGTCTTATAAGTAGTTGATAAATAGTCTAAATTCAACAATGCCTGTCCGTTGACCAGACCATTACATGTATCATTATCGTCTCCTTTGTTTTTGGCCGCTGCACCTGAGAATCCTTTATATTCTGTATCCGCCAGCCATAAGGACGTCATATATCCTTCACACTGTACACCGGGCATTGAATACCCATACATATTTTGTGGCATAGATAATCCATGCTGCATTCCCCGCGTTACAATTTTCGCAAGTATGGCAAGATTCTGATCTTTACAATACTCTGCAATTCTTAATAATTCCGGTATAAATTCAGGGAACTCACAATCCACATAGCTTCCAGCCGGAATAACATCACAGTTAGCCCATCCTGTTGTTTTAAATCCATGCTCCCCTAATAAGGTACTATGATCAAAAGGAATGTCCCATAAATAAGTCCAGCTCGCCAAAATACGTGCAGCATCGCGCGCTCCGGACAGTAATTTTACATCATGATTCAGTTCATATACAACCAGCATCGTACGCATTGCGAACATCACACCGACTGCATCAATCTTCACTGACTTCCGATGGGTTGTATCATTTAGGCCGCCAATATACTCCACATTGTTAACATACTGCTCATACACAAAATATGCGGCTTTCTCAGCAGCTGTTAAGTATTTTTCTTCTTTGGTATATTTATATAATTCTACCAGAATCTGTGCCGGGAAAATGGCTCCTGACCCCTGTTCCTTTTCCGTAGCGCCAAACCATTGCGAAGGAGTAACCAGTGGCTCTCCCTCCATCGTATATCCTCTGTTCCATGATCCATTCTCATTTTGAATACTTAACAATTTATCACAAAACTTTACGACTGCCTTCAACCATTCTGGATGCTCATATCCATTTTCTTTTTCAAGCAAATAGCATTTCATAAGGTAATGCATCGTATCAACCATAGATCTGCAGTAATTTCCTTTTACCTTTTTTAATTCTTCTGCTATTGCCATTAACGAGCTGACAATCTGATCTCCCAGATATCCCTCTAACTGTTCTCTGTCATCAGAATACTGAAACGGGAAAAGTATGCCCGTCCACCAGTACACATATTCTTCTTTATCTACATTATAAATACCATTAGGAAGACCAGATTCATCAATGCAATGATCCACAAAATAATTGACTGTCCTTAAAGCACGATTCCTGAACTCATTATTATGATTGTCCTGTGCTGCATGCAGCATATCAAGACTTAATAATGTCTGTTGTCCACAGAATCCATACTCAAGAAGATTCTGCTCTCCATATCTCACACGCGGAGAAAAGTGAACAAAATATCCTGCCGGATGCCCTTTCTTCTGTTTAAATTCCCTAAAGCTATTATGAATCATTTCTCTTCTACAATGTTGTGCTTCCTCTAGCGTAAATAAAAGCGGCACCTCACTATTGAGAATTCTATTCATTTGTAAAAGAGTTGTGTTCCAAGATGCTTCTGTTAATGTGGATGCATCACCCATTTGTACCAGATACACCATATCAAAATGCGTATTTTCTTTTATTTCTTTATATGCGGACCACTCCGAGCCATCTACATTCAGGCAAAATGAATTTCTTTCATAAAATGGGTAATCGCATCTTAAAACGAATCCCTGTGTCTGGAACTCCGATGGGGCAATCCCCAGTGAACCTATATCCGTGTTATGAATGAAATGTCTTTCACGAATCTGTTCTCTTGTAATTGTTTGATCTTTCTGAGGCAGATCTCCTCTGATTAATGATACAAATTGTTTGCTTTTTTTAGCATATGCCGTAACTGACAGGGAAGGATTGCGGTCATCCTTATAATCCTGGTTAAACGTTCCAAGATAATCATCCATCCCATCCTCATCTGTATCATTTTTGTTATATAATGCTCCCGGTATAATAAATCCATAGTCCTCAAATGATTCTGCTTTCAGATCTCGACACTGGAATTCACTTGTAAGACGAATTCCTGTTTCTTTCTGACAGTGTGTACACTTAAAACTCCTCTGCAGCTTATAACTGCTTTCTTCTTTGTTCCACATATCCGTTATGTTATATGTATTTCCGTATAGATCAGTGGCCTCAACTTTTGCAAGGATTCCATCTCTCACCTTTTCATAACAATCATAACGTAATTTCTTTTTTGCTCCTGTAATATCCTGTAGTACTACTGGAAAATCCAAAAACATCTCCAGTACCGCTTCTTCTCCATGAAACGTTTTAACCATTACAGAATATTTCTCATATTGTCTTATAAAATCCAACTCTGTTCTCATATTTACCCTCTCTTTGTGATACGTAATCGTCTGTTGTTTCTTAATGTATCCAGATATACCGCAAACAGTATTAATAAGCCCTTAATAATTATTTGCCAATATGATGTAACATGAAGCATGTTTAATCCATTATTCATAAATCCAATAATAAGTACACCGATCATTACACCCCCTGCAGTCCCGATACCTCCGCTAAAACTTACTCCTCCAAGAACTGCGGCGGCAATTGCATTACATTCATATCCAACACCCGCTGCCGGTTGTGCCGAATAGACCCTTGATGCTAACATAATGCCTGCCATCGCACTCATTATACCCGTAAAAACAAAAACGCTTCCGGTAATTTTTTTCACCTTAATTCCTGCATATATTGCAGCATTTCTATTACCTCCTATGGCATACATGCCTCGTCCGAACTTTGTTTTATTTAGTACTACACACGTAAATATCAAACAAATAACTATTACTATACCCAAAATTGGAATAGGCCCAATATAACCAGTTCCAATACTATTAAACTTTTCATCATAGCACATAATAGATTTTCCATTTGTCATTAAATACGCTGCGCCTCTGAAAATCTGTTGTGTCGCCAGCGTAATAATAAATGCAGGGATGGAAGTATATGTCGCAATAATTCCATTAATAGAACCACAGAAAGCTCCAAAAAGCAGTGTGATGATAATTGCCAGCTCCGTTGGTACACCAAATTCTATAAGTGATACGCATACACATCCACTCAAAGCAAGGACGCTGCTTACCGAAAGATCAATGCCTCCGATAATTAAAACCATTGCCATTCCAAATGCCAACACAGAATCAACGCTAATTTGCCTGATCACTGATAAAATATTATCAGCAGTTAAAAATGTGTCTGTGAAAACAGATAATGCCAATACAAGTAGTGCTAATGCAATCAGTATCATACTGTTTCTCTTTAGAAATTTCTGTATTCCATGATAGATTGCACTCTTCTTATTCATAAATCTCATGTTTATATCCTCCTGTTGCATAATGCATTATCTGTTCCTGTGTTACCTCTTCTCTTCCCTGGTCAAAGAATTTCACCAGCTCACCTTCACACATAACGCCAATTCTAGAACTCATATTCATCACTTCGGGTAATTCTGAAGAAATCAATATTACTGCCACACCACTCTCTGCAATCTTACATATTAAATGATATATATCCGATTTGGCTCCCACATCTACACCTCTTGTCGGCTCATCTAAAATTAATATTTTAGGATCGGAAGCCAGCCATTTCGATATAACTACTTTCTGTTGATTTCCTCCACTTAATTCTACTGCAAGCTGTTCGGTATTTGCCATTTTAATTTCCAGTTGATTAATGTACTCATCTATAATAGACTGCTCTTTTTTATGATCAACCCTTATTCCTCTGATAAACTTGTCCATCACTGCAACCGTCATATTAAAAGAGATTGAATTCTGGAGAAAAAGACCTGTCTTTTTTCTATCCTCGGACACCATTGCAATTTGATTTCTTATGGCCTCCCTCGGTGATTTAATATTAGCCTTCTTACCATAAAGATAAATTTGCCCGGATGCAATCGGATCAAGTCCAAAAAGAGCGCTTACCATTTCTGTTCTTCCAGCCCCCATCAATCCCGTTATACCAAGAATTTCACCTTCTGCCAGAGAAAAACTAATATCATGAACTTTTTCCGTATTCATTTTCTCGACTCTTAATATTTCTTTTCCAAGATGTACATGGTAATCAGGGTAGTAATCTTCTATTTTATGTCCAACCATATTCTGTATAATTTCATCATAACTAACTTCTTCTATGGATTTGGTCAGAATATGATATCCATCTCGCATAACCGTAATACTATCCGCAATTCGTTTTATTTCGTCCATCTTATGCGATATATAGATGATCGCTACTCCCTTTTGACTTAACAATTTTATCTGTTCAAATAAGAATTCCACTTCTCTGTCTGTTAATGACGACGTTGGTTCATCCATAGCTATAATCCGGGCATTGGCGGAAATTGCTTTTGCAATTTCCACCATCTGCTGCTGAGACAGACTCAGTTCTCTGACTATAGTATCCGATTTTAAATTATGAAGTCCAATCCTACTCATAATTTCATCTGTTTCCTTATAAATTTTTCGATAGTTTACAAAGCCTGTCTTTGTTTTGGGTTCACGTCCTAAAAATATATTTTCACCAATCGTCATATCCTGAACCAATACAATTTCCTGATGTATGATTGATATTCCGTATTTCTGTGCATCTTGTGCAGAACTTATAGATACGGGCTCATCATCAATTAAAATTTCACCGGAATCACAGCTGTAAATACCTCCCAATATCTTCATTAAAGTAGACTTTCCTGTACCATTTTCTCCTGCAAGCGCCCTTACTTCACCAACGTTCAGCTTAAAATTTACACCATGTAATACTTGTACTCCATTAAAGCTTTTATTAATATCCTTCATTTGCAGAATACACTTGTCATTCATCATCCACTTCTCCTTTATGAAGCCTTTTTACTTTATTCCCCAGTACTCTTTGTATTTTTCTACACTCTCTTTTGTACACAGATTAAATTTCATATGAGGATCGTCCTTACATTCACCCTTTTCGAGTAACTCCAAGGCTCTATCAGCTGCTTCAGCTGCCATTTCCTTCATTGGATACACAGCAGTAATGTCCAATGCACCATCCTCCATATTTCTAATATCCGCTGATAATCCATCTACATTAGCTACTAGAATATCATCTGTTTTTCCAGCTGATCGGATTGCTGCCGAAATTCCGGTACCGCAATTTGAATTATTTCCAAAGATCGCATCAATATCTGGGTACTGCTGTAGCCAATCTTCTGTTTTCTTCATAGCATCACTTTCGGTACAGACTCCGTCAAAAACCTCTATAATTTCAATTCCGGGGTTTTCAGCCATAGCCGCTTTAAATCCATCTCCTCTTTCTCTGCATACGAAAGCAACATCATAGGTAAGCATGCATATTTTTCCTTCTCCATTTAACTCTTTTGCTACTTCCTGCCCCACTTCATATCCAGCCGTATAGTTATCGCTGGTAACAGAGCCCTGTACAAGAGACATTACTTCATCATCTAATATCTGATTAACACTCAAAACAGGTATCCTTGCCTTATTGCAAAGTTCAAATGCTGATTTTACTCCTACAGAATCACATGCCTCCACGACAATCAGTTTAGCACCCTGGCTGATAAAATCTTCCACATCTTTCGTCTGCTGAGCCTGATCCAAATTTGCATCTTTAATTACCACTGTATATCCCTGTTCCTCAAGTCTGGACTTAATGGTATCACACAAAATGGTAAGTCCCTCGTTTGTGTACATGGATGTAGTAATTCCAATTAAACCCTTACTTTCTTTTGAATTGTCATTATTATTTTGATTTCCCGAGCTGCAAGCGCATAATCCTAAAATAATTGACAAACATAAAATAATACTTAATACCTTCTTCATAACCCTGTTCTCCTTTCAAATTAAATATATGAGCATCTTTCGTGCCCGTGCACGGCCTTGTGAATATAGTCTAGCATTCATATACATATTTGTCAACACATAAACCTTATTTCTTACAGAATTGTACAAATAGTACAAAAAAAGAACTGTCCAATGCTCCCTTTAATACATAGCATTGGGCAGTTCGCGCAATTCGCGCAATTATCTAAATAAAATTCTTATCATTTGCAATCCTCTCTCCGATACAAAGCGTTTTTACGAATCAAAAAATCCATCGGCATCATATCCTAGAACGTTTTAACTTACCAACTCCAAGACATGGAGACAAGCAAATCAGTTAATCGCTTTTTAATACCGAAGTTCCGTTTTATATGAAACATTCCCTGACCGAACTCGGTTATAGTTTAAAGCCGATTTTGTGCGCCATGCGGAACTGAGACGAACACTATAAGGATTTTGGGCTTATTGTATCCTATAAATCATGGCTGCCGACAGCGCAAACCGAACTATTCCCAGAAACTTACACACTTTATATTATACTTGCTCCCAAGTACGAATTTCTCTTTGATTGCTTTTGATTTTTATTGACCATTGCATATTTAATAGGTGTTAGAGCTTGGCTTTTCTGTTGACACCAGATTGGCTGTTTCTGTTGATCTTACATTGGCTGTTTCAAGTGGGCTCTAACATAGTATGTGAGTTTACTTATTCCTTCCAATAAGTCTTTATCTTCTCTTTTGCCTGTTCTTTGGTCAGTCCATAGTTTTCCTGTAGTTCTTCTATTGCCTGTTCTTTTGTTCCTCCCAATCTCTGGCAAAGAGAAATCATTGATTGGATGGCGTTCTCCTGACTTTTATCAAGATTTTCCCTCACCC
>ERZ1026850.1744-NODE-1744-length-10794-cov-9.013595_pt1 | contig 10794 bp, 10 predicted proteins | sample MGYA00380155_ERZ1026850 | MGnify/ENA primary metagenome ERZ1026850 (study PRJEB33269, sample SAMEA4719791) | human gut metagenome | biome: human-associated habitat; feature: organic feature; material: feces | place: Cameroon | collected 2013-10 ... | reverse complement strand
CAGTATTTATAGAAGAAAGAGGGACCATTTCTTATGGCAAACATCAATGAGAAACGACTGAAATATCTGGAATTTGTAAACCGGGAAAATAACTTCAGACACCTTCGTTATGAAGAAGAGATCAGACCCTATCTCTATATGAAGGCCGGAGATCCCAAAGCTCTTGATGCCTACAGGCAGCTCATTGACTCTCCCCTCGTTGGTCATTTGTCCGACGATCCCTTACGAAACCGGAAATATCTCTTTGTCTCTGCAGTAACTCTGACCACCCGTTATGCAATCGAGGGCGGCATGGATCCGGAGACAGCCTATAATATCAGTGATCTTTTTATCCAGGAAATGGATACCTGTCAGAGCACAGATGCAGTGAGGACACTGGAACTGGAAATGGTCAAGGTTTTTATCACCCAGCTTGCAAAATCAAAAAAAGAGACCGTTTATTCCAGACCGGTCGTGCAGTGCATTGACTACATCTACTACCATCTGAATGAAACAATCTCCCTGCAGGAGCTTGCTAAAGAAACAGGGCTCCATCCAGGCTACCTTTCCACTCTTTTTCACCGCGAAATGGGAATGACCCTGACGGAATATATCCGCAAGCAGCGCATTGAAACAGCGAAAAATATGCTTCTCGATTCTGAATATTCTTATGCGGAGATTGCCGCCCTTCTGGCTTTCAGCTCCCAGAGCCACTTTACAAGAGTCTTCCGGGAAGAAACCGGCTATACGCCAAAGGCTTACCAGACCCACTTCTTCCGCGCAGGAATCGGACAGCAGCACTAACCTGAGACAGCCTCCCCACTTTGGGACGATGGTCTGCCGGCCGCCTTTACAGTCCCTCCTGCTCTCTGCGTTTCAGCTCCGGCAGTACCGTGCAAAGCATGGTGATAAAGCAGGCGCACCCTCCGATCAGGTTGGAGACTGGCTCGGCCCAGAATACACCATCCACTGACAGCCCGGCAACTTGGGGAAGAAGCAGTGTCAGCGGCACAACAATAAAGGCTTTCCGGAGCAGAGAAAAGAATACTGCCTTGCCCGATTTTCCAAGAGCCACGAACACATTCTGTCCGGTAAACTGCAATGCCATAAAGCAGAATCCAAAGAAATAAATATGAAGCGCCGGAACACCCTTTTCTACCAGCTCCGGGGAATCATTGAAAATACGGATGAAAAATTCCGGAAACAGTTTGAGGACTCCCCAGATCAGAAGCGTATAGCTTACACAGAGTCCCGTGACAAACCAGATCGCCTGCTTTACCTTATGATAGGCCTTTGCCCCGTAATTAAAGCTCATGACCGGGGATGCCCCGCTGGTAATGCCGTTCACCGGCAGTGTACAGATATCCCTGACAGAATTTAATACTGTCATAACACCGACATAAATATCGCCGCCATATGTCTGCAGCGTCGCATTGCAGGCCACCTGCACCAGACCATTGGTAAAGCTCATGATAAAGCCGGACACGCCAAGTGCCATGATCTGCAGCACCCGCTTCCCGGACAGCTTCAGCCGGTCAGCCTTCAGCCGGAGTACCGCTTTTTTACCTGTCAGAAACCGCAGCACCCAGATGGCCGAAGCAAGCTGTGACAGGATCGTTGCAATAGCGGCTCCCTGTACGCCCATTTTCAGTGCAAAAATAAACAACGGATCCAGGACGATATTCAGCACTGCGCCGATCAGAACCGAAAACATACCGATATTGCCAAAGCCCTGACTGTTGATAAAGGGGTTCATTCCTACAGAGATCATGACAAACAGGGTGCCGAGCAGATAGATCCTGATATAGCTGCCTGCGTAAACAAAGGTCGCATCACTTGCTCCGAACAGATACAGCACCGGCTTATAAAACAACAGTCCTGCCACCATTAGCACAGCGCCTGTCAGTACAAGCATCAGAAAGGAATTTCCCATAAGATATTCCGCTTCCTCTTCATTGCCCCGTCCCCGCTCCATGGCACAAAGAGGACCTCCGCCATTACCAAAAAGCAGCGTAAACGCAGAAACCAGCGTAATGATCGGGAAGCACAGTCCGACGCCTGTCAGCGCCAGTGTTCCCACCTCCGGGATCCTTCCAATATACATTCGGTCTACGATATTATAAAGGAGGTTAAGCAGCTGTGCCACGGTCATGGGTACTGCAACCTCCATTATGTTTCTATATATACTTCCCTGTGAAAAGTCTGTCTGGTGGGTCTTCATGTCAGTTACTCCTTTTTCACCCACATTATAAGTTCCCTTTTCCTGATTCGTCAATCTGCAAAAAGCGGAATTTTCTGTTACTCTTTGATCCGTTTCAAACTCTCATCCCTGCGCCTTAAGCTCTCTATCCACAGATCGATCTGGCATTCTTTAACAGAGACATCTGCTGCCTGATTTTCCTAAATTTTTATTTAAATTTAAGTTTCACTGAGTAGCGGCTGTTTTCTTGCCATCCCATTTTCACAGTGCTACTATAAATACGTAAAGTTATACTTGAACAGGAGGTATTTACGATGAATACAGATTTACTAACACTCATGGAAACAAGAAGAAGCGTGCGCAGCTTCAAGCCTGACATGATTCCCTCTGATGTCATTGATCAGATCATTAAGGCCGGCACCTATGCAGCCACAGGTATGAACAGACAGTCACCCATTATCATAGCTGTTACAAATAAGGAAATGCGGGACAGACTTTCCAGAATGAATGCAAAGATCATGGGAAGTGATAAGGATCCCTTCTACGGCGCTCCTGTTGTCCTCATCGTTCTTGCTAAAAAGGAAGCACCGACCCACGTTTACGATGGCAGCCTTGTCATGGGCAATCTGATGCTGGCAGCACATGCACTGGATATCGGAAGCTGCTGGATCCACAGAGCCAAAGAAGAATTTGAATCCCCGGAAGGCCAGAAAATCCTGAAGGATCTTGGTATCGAGGGTGAATACGAAGGAATCGGCCACTGTGTCCTTGGTTATGTTGAGGGAGAGTACCCTGCTACACATCCCCGCAAGGACAACTGGGTCTATTACGTGAAATAATGATACTTTTCAGCCTGATACAACCTGAAAAACGGTACTTACTCAAACAAATACGCATATTTTTTCATCTGGGAGAGAAGAATATCCCTTACCCGGTTCTTCTCTTCCGGAGAATATATGCTGATCTTATCAAGCAGATTACTTACATCTTTCGCATGAAAATGGAACTTCAAATGATTCCCCATCTAACGTTCTATCTGGATCCAGAAATCATCCTCTGCCATTCTGCCCGCTGTCTTTTCTATGATCATAAGGGGATCATAAAACGGCAGATCCAAATCCTGTAACACCAGTTTCATTTTATCCCTGCTGGCAGGAAAACATCTGGATTCCAGAAATTCTTCATACATCTTGTAGTCCGGATCCTCTACTTTACCAAATGCCCTGAACATAATCTTATCCGTGTAATTGACAATGCGCACCCTCTGTTCCATTTCATTGACATCGATCAGTGTACAGGGCTTCTGCCGGTACATATACCAAAGTCTGAGAGGATACTCCCTTTTCGGAATCTGAAGCTGTTTTGGATAATCCGTATAACGATCCAGCATCTGAAACAGCAAAACTACAGGCCCTGTGATATTTTCCTTACTGGTTTCCCAGCGCTCTACTGTTGATTTTGCGCAACAGATCAGTTCCGCAAACTCCCTTTGTGTCAGCTTCAGGCGTTTACGCAAAGCCCTGATCTCTTCTGCAGTTGTGTACGCCGGTACTGCAAAAAGCCTTTCTTTCATATGTCCCTCCAGAAAGAAAAACCATTAAAATGAGTGTTTTTTCTTTTATTTTACCCTCATTTTAATGGTTTTAATCATTTCCGTCAATATTTATTCTTCTATCCACAAAATACTGGTCACACACCTTGGATAGTGGAATCCCCGTTCTGTCTGCTTTCCGGCAAAGATCTGGTCAATGCCCGGATCGGATATGCACCCTTCCGTCCACCAGCTCCAGTGCGCCGCATCGGCCCTATCCATGATCTGTGGCATATTCATATGTAATACCTTTTCGATAATGTACTGACACAGGAAGATCTTGCTGATCCAGGAATTGTCACTTGTCTCCGAAAGCTTGAAGCCGCCGTCCTCAAACAGGCAGATGCCGGGTACCAGTACCGTCTGTATATGCTCCTTCAGCGCCCTGATCAGCCTGCCATGCTTTCCATCCTCTGATACTGCCTCCGATTTTCCGAAAAAGACAGGATAAATGATCCCCTCAATGATCGGTACGATCGCCATGGTTCCTTCTCCATCAAAAAGAGCCGGAAACCGTTTCTTTTCCCTGTCAAAATAAGCAAGCATATGCTCCTCACAATTATCAGCTGCACTGTCAGCCTGCTCCTGACACTCCTCCATGGAAAGCTGTTCAAACATGCTGCCAAGTGCCAGATAGGAAGCAAAACACTTCATGGCAATATAACTGTTTCTCCTTGCCTGTCCAAGGCTCACATCCAGTGAATCATAAGTTGTGATCTCACTGCCGCCCTCGCACCTGGAAGAATCCACATCCATGATACCGTCCGGGATCAGCCCGTCACGCTTCTGCATGGACTGGAAGCACTCCACCAGTGTTTCTTTCCTGGACAAAAGCCATGCCGTGTCACCGGTTCTGTGCGCATACACCGCAGCTGCCAGGATCCAGTTACAGAGCTGCTCCTGTGTCATATAGGAAAAGCAGTCCGTCAGATAAGGAATCTCATAGCTGGATTGTCCCTTTGGTGTAAATACATAGTAGGAACCCATATCATGGCTAAAGGAAATACCACACTGATCCTTATAGGAATAGGATTCCACAAAGAAATCTAGTGCATTCCTCACTGTCCAGGGATGATACCGACACTCAAAGAAAAGATGATCAATCAGCAGATCAAAGGTATTCATCATCAGGAAGGTTCCTTCGTTGACGATCCACCGGATCTTTTCCCCTTCCTTCATCAGCATGGAGCTGATATAAAAGGACTTTACCGACTGACAGAGCAGCTTCTTTCTCATGCTGCTAAGACCTGTCTCTTCAAGAAAATGCTCATTTTCCTCTGCTTCCCTCCAGAGATTTTCTCTGTCAGCAAGCGCTTCTGCCATAACTTCCGGCAGATCACGATAATACTCTGTATATAAATAACTGCAGCTGTGAAGTCCCTGCGTAACAGTTCCCCCAAGATACCAGCCAAGTGCCAGGTCAATCTCAGCCCTGCCCCCTGCCGGAACCCGGAACAGAATACCTCCCATGGAAGCCAGCATCAGTCTGACCGGCTGTTTTCTTTCAAACACATGGAACATATCAAAGTCTGCGATCTCCCGCAGCCCTGCCGCCCCTGCTGCCACAGCTTCAAAGCCGTAGCCGTCTTTGGAGATCACACCACAGCGCTCTTCCCCGTACATCTGGCTTAAAAACTGCTTGCCCTTCATATTGCCAATGCCAAAGAAGCCCTGGATCTCCTGCTCCCCATCCCTGTTGTCCACGCAGAATCTTGCCACGATAGCGGGAAGCGCTTTTGACTTTGCCTCCGGTTCCTCTCCTCTTTCCACATCAGAAAGCTCTGTCACCCGGTTCATCAGGGAAAATGAAAGCCTCCCTGCCTGGAACGTGTCAGTCGCAAGCCCAAAGCTTCTGCTGACCTCCTCTTCAGTAAAGGCATGCTCCTGAAGCTCTGATCCATTCTCATCTTTGGCAAAGCTGTCCTTTTCCAAAGAAATGCTTTTCTCATAAAAAGGCAGCATAGATAACGTATTTCCTTCTTTGTATCCGATAAAAATATCCTGATCCGGGATCCTATCACTCTGGAGGCAAAATCCGCCGCCAAATCCGGCAAGTCCCATGGCAAATCCTGCATTTGCGCCGATGGGACTGTGGATCGCCTGAAATAAATCTGTACTCATTTCCTTTCCTCCTGTGCCGGATCAGATATTTTAAATCCTACCGGCATTTTTAACTTCCTGCTTTCATTTCACCTACCATTCTATCATATTCTTCCTCGCTGATCCTGTATTTTTTACGGATCAGCAGATAGGCCGCCAGCAGCGTCAGTACCGGTATCAGCACCATTCCAAGCCTTAAGGCAAAGGTCTGCCATGGCTGTACTGCCGCGATTGCTTCATTTGCCTGACTGAGTGCACTTTCACTGGTCAGAGTTCCTTTCCCGACTTCGATCTCCAGTTCGGAGATCCCCTGGCTTGTCACATAGATCCCACTGAGGATCAGTACCAATGCAGAGATTCCCTGATTCAGCGCCCCTGCAAGCTTTACACTGAAGGAACGGACTGCTGAGATTACACTGTCATGTCTTTCCGAAAACCGATATTCATCATATTCTATGGTATTGTTCAGCATTACGATCACAACCAGATTATAGAGTCCCTGGAAGAAAAAGATACCAAATCCTACAGCATTCAGCAGGATCAGATTTTTCGGCAGTACATAACCGAATCCAAGCAGAAGAATATACCCTGCTGTAACTGCTGCCATACAGATCTTCAGTATCTTCATCCGACTGCATTTACTGGACAGAAAAGCATACAATGCCTGTGAAGTCAACGTTCCCAGTCCATACATCACCGTAAACAGAAAGATCAGATTTCCACTGTCTGAATATCCAAATTCAAAGTAAAAGAAATTAACACCAAAAATGATCAGCAGATTACTTCCCACATTAAACAGAAGAGATGCTGTTCCGATCACTTTCAGCTGGTCATTTCTGTTAAACACCTGAAACATGCCCTTTAAAGAAAGCTTTTCTGCCTGATCTGCGCGTTCCTGTTCCTTCACGCCAAGCACAACAAGCGTCTGAAAGGCGATAAAGCCAAGTCCTACGATCAGGGCGATCACCCGGTAGGCCTTTACGGCATTTCCAGCGATCACCGTAGGCACGATACCGGCTACCGAAAACTGTCCGATGCAGATAAAGACACTCATCAGCGTCACCAGCGTATCTCTCACCTTCGGATCACTGCTGAGGCTGGGCAGCATTCCCCAGTAGGCAATATCATTCATGGTATAAGTCATGCCCCAGAGAAGGTATCCGATTGCAAAAAAGGCTACAAACCCCCAGCCCTGCGGCCTTAAAGTAAATAACCCGATGATAACCAGTGCATTCAGACAGGCTCCCGTCAGGATCCATGGCTTGAATTTTCCCCATTTGAAATGACAGTTTTCAATGATAATTCCCATCAGAAGATCATTCACTGCATCCCAGATAAGACAGGCCACAATACTTGCCGATATGACGAAAAACTGAGCCACAGTCAGCTTCATGGTATACTGCACATATGTCATCAGATACATGCTGACCAGCGCATACGCCGCATCCCTTCCGGTTGCTCCAACACAATACGACCACTTTGTCCTTTTATCCATTTTCCCCATCCCTTCTGTTCTTTAGCCGAATAAGAGTTTACAGACTGCCCTGCCTTTCTTTCCGTTTGCTGATAATACGATTGCTTCTGCCAGACGGTATGGCAGGACACCACCGCTCTGGCAGGAAACACAGTCTATGGTTCCATCTCTTATCCCTTCAAGCATCATCATGACCTCCGGATCATCTGCTGGCTTTCCGGAAAACAGAATGCCTGCTGCTTTCTCTGCCAGCTTCAGAAATCCTCTGGCCATGCCAGAGTGCTCCGAAAGCTGCCGCAGGGAATGATACATGGTATAGCTCCCCGACTCTGCCCTGTCAAAATGACTTGTTTCCCTGCCATAGAGTCTCAGAAACTGCTTATGGGAAATCTCCTGGATCCTGACTGCCGGATCAAAATACTCAAAAAGAAGCTCCCTATCATCCCGCTCATAAGAAACTCCCTTCACGGAAAGAGATGCCGATAACCGGACATCCTGACTGGATGCTGCCACCAGAATCTGATATTCTCCGGATGGCATGAGGAACTTCTGCATTTTCTCATCATAAACAGAAAAGCTTCTCTCATCCAGACTGACACTGACCTGTTTCGACTCTCCCGGCAAAAGTTCTGTTTTGATAAAGCCCTTCAGTTCCTTTTCTGCCCTGAGATAATGACACCCTGTGGGATTTTTCACATAAATCTGTGCCGTTTCTGCACCCTTCCTGTTTCCAGTATTAGTGATCGTGAAGCTTACTTTCATTTCTTCACCGGTGAACAGGTCCTTTTCCAGCTTCAGATCAGAATAGGCGAAAGCCGTGTAGGACAGCCCAAATCCGAAGGGATAACACACCGGTATCCGATAACGGTCATAATAACGATATCCGGTAAAAATACTCTCCCGATATTCCACATCATCACTTCCTGTGGCAAATGTATTTCTGCAGGGTGTGTCATCCACAGAAAGGGGGAAAGTTTCCGCCAGTTTTCCACAGGGATTCTCTTCTCCATACAGCAGTTGTACACAAGCCTCCCCGGCTGCCTCTCCTGCCAGATACATATGTAAAATAGCCCTCATCCTGTCCGCACAGGCGATCCGGTAAGGCGCTCCCCCGAAGGAAACAAACACAATATTTTTATTTACATGGTAAAGCTTCTCCAGCAGTTTTTTCTGATTTTCCGGCATTTCCAGCGTTTTTCTGTCGTACCCTTCCCCCTCTGTCCGGTCTGTCAGACCGCCAAAGAAAAGAACCAGATCACTGTCCTTTGCAAGCTCTTCTGCTTCTTTCTCAAGTTCAGGAAGTTCTTTTTCTGTACCGCTGTCATAGCCTGCCGCATAGGAAATATTTCTGGCATACTCCATCAGGATCTCTGCGGCACTTCTTACAGGCATAGTATTGATATGACTGCTTCCTCCGCCCTGGAAACGCATCTTTTCTGCCAGTTCCCCGATTACGGCTATCTTTAACTTTTCACCTTTCTTAAGAGGCAGAACACCGTCATTTTTAAGCAGAACTGCACTCTGACAGGCTATTTTCCGGGCAAGGTTGTGGTGGTCTGAAATATCCCATTTTTCTTTCTTTTCCCTGTAGGGAACCGCATACTTTTCTGCCAGCTTCTGTATCCTGCCTGCCGCCTGCAGAATTGTTTCTTCTGTGATCTCTCCGTTCTTCAGCGCCTTTACAAGCTTCTTTCTGTGGTACCTACGGCTGTCAGGCATCTCCAGATCCATCCCGGCCCGGAGTGATCCCGGCAGATCTGCGCAGGCACCCCAGTCAGAAATGACAACACCGTCAAAGCCCCATTCCTCTCTCAGTATCTCTGTCAGAAGTCTTCTGTTTTCACAGGCATACTTTCCATTCAGCCGGTTATAAGAAGCCATCACTGTCGCCGGTTTTGCCTTCTTTACGATCTGTTCAAAGGCCGGCAGATAAATTTCCCTGAGCGCTCTTTCATCAATCTGACTGTTCGCCGTCTGTCTGTGGGTTTCCTGATTATTTCCCGCAAAGTGCTTCAGACTGACCGCTATTCCTTCTTTCTGTACAGCCTTCACATAGGCTTCTCCCAGTATGCCTGACAGAAACGGATCCTCGCTGAAATATTCAAAATTCCTGCCACAGAGTGGAGAACGTTTATGATTCACACCCGGACCAAGCAATACTGAAATATTTTCATTCCAGGCTTCCCTGGCAATGGCCTGCGCCATCTCTGCCACAAGTACCGGATCAAAGCTGCAGGCAACTGCGCTGGCTGTTGGGAAACAGGTAGCTGCTTTACTGTTATTGTTCTGTCTGACCTTTTCTTCCTGCTTTCTAAGTCCATGCGGGCCATCCGAAAGATGGAGTGACGGAAGCTTTCCCCCGCAGGAATCTGTATGCCACATCCCCCTGCCGGTCACAAGCCGGATCGCATCCTGTAATTCCAGTTTCATACGCAGCACCTCTCTTCCTATTTCTTTTTCCTTTCCACATCAGCGACTCTTCTATCTTTACTTTATCCTGTCTTTCTGTCACAGAATATCATAAATCCGTTGCATATATCATTTTTCCGGCATAAAATGAAGCTATGAAAAAAGAAACTGTATACTCTGGATCCAATTACAGAATCGAAATGCTTCCCCGGTACAAAAACGCACTGTTTGAACAGCGGGAATCTGGCATGACACACTCCTCCTTTGCGCTGGAATATGCCCTGTACCATGCTATTCAGGCAGGAGATGAGGACAGCCTCATGCAGACCATCTCCGACTATTTTAACCATGGATTTATTATTGGACGAATGTCCCTGAATGAAGCAAGACAATGGAAATACTGGGCAGTTTCTGTCGTTGCCATTGCGATCCACTATGCAATCCTTGGCGGTCTTGATGAAACCGATGCCTATAATCTCAGTGATGCCTATATCCAGACTCTGGATTCTCTCTCTTCCATGCAGGAGGCGCTTTCCTATCTGCAGGAAAAGGCGCTGGAGCTGGTGCGTGCCGTTCATGCCGTCAGAAGCAAAAATGCACTTTCTCCCAAGATCCGAAAGTGCGTCCACTATATCCATGTCCACTTACATGAAAAGATCACAGTCCATACCCTGGCTTCCCTAGCCGGACTGTCTGATGATTATCTGTCTGTTCTGTTTAAAAAGGAAACCGGAACCTCTGTCCATTCCTATATTCTGGACAAACGGCTTCAGGCAGCGCTCCCCATGCTGAAGGAAGGCCTTCCCTGCGAACAGGTCGCCTACCATCTGGCTTTCTGCAGCCAGTCTCATTTTATCTCCTGTTTCAGAGAGAAGTACGGTATGACTCCCGTCAGATATCTGCGACAGCAGGAATAAAGGCTTCCCGTCCGATCACAGGCCAGTCCCTGGCTCTGCCAAGTACACAGAGTGCGGTTGGTTCCTTCATCGTAGGGTAAAGTTTTTGTAGGAAAATTCAATAGACATAAAGAAAGCACCGGGA
>ERZ1026850.1738-NODE-1738-length-10831-cov-4.446733_pt1 | contig 10831 bp, 10 predicted proteins | sample MGYA00380155_ERZ1026850 | MGnify/ENA primary metagenome ERZ1026850 (study PRJEB33269, sample SAMEA4719791) | human gut metagenome | biome: human-associated habitat; feature: organic feature; material: feces | place: Cameroon | collected 2013-10 ... | reverse complement strand
ATATATATATTATATCAAAATCCCGCCACCAGTCCAAGCGCAGTCTTTTGATACATCCTGCCTTAGGCCCGGGCATTACTTTATTTTACCATTTTAACCGGAACTATTGGAGCCGCCCAAAGCAAATCGGGCCTTCGGCGCGGGTAATTTGCACACGGACCAAGCCGTGAACAGGGGTTGATGTTTCCAACACGACTGGCTGAAAGTTAGACGTAATGCCGTGCGGGCGGCCGTCCTTATGTTCTTCTACAAACACGTCCTGTGCCGTACCCACCAAAGAGGCCGCAAAGGCGGCGCGCAATTCCTTATCTAGCGCGCGCAAAGCCTCCGCGCGCCGCTTGATTTCTTCGTGCGGCAGTTGCTTTAAAGCGGCCGCCGGCGTGCCGGGACGCGGGGAATAACTAAAAACGTGGAGCCCCGCCAACTTTACCTGTTTAATAAATGCGTAAGTGGCTTCAAAATCCGCTTCCGTTTCGGTGGGGTATCCGGCAATTACGTCTGCAAAAATGCCTATTTGCGGCACGCGGGCACGCAACTCCTTTACCTTGTCCGCATAGGCGGAAGTGTCATAATGACGGTTCATATCTTTTAGCACCTTATCGCACCCGGCCTGCAAGGGCAAGTGAAAATAGTTGCAAAAGCGGGCGGGGTATCGGTGCATCATTTCTATCACGCCGTCCGTAACCGTTTGGAGTTCAATAGACGAAAAGCGTACGCGGAAATTGCCCTGCATTTGGGCAATATGGCGGCACAGTTCGGCCAAATCGGCCCCTGTTTGCGGGCATTTGTAATTACCAATGTTAATACCCGTTAAAACGACCTCGGCAAAGCCTTTCTGTTCCAAAGCATCAATTTCTTTGAGTACATCTTTTAAAGGTTTGGACCGTTTTACGGGGCGGGCATACGGCACAATACAATAGGAACAAAAACAATCGCACCCGTCCTGAATTTTGATAAATGCGCGGCTATGTCCCTCGTGTCCGGAAACCGTCCAACAAATATCGTCCGTATGAAACAGGGTCTTGCCCAAATCATATTTTCCTACAATTTCGGCTTGCGGAAATTTTTGGCGGACTTCGTCCGCGTGTGCCGCGGCATAGCACCCTGTCAGCACAAGGCGTGCGTGCGGATTGCGGCGCAGAATTTGGCGGATTTGTTTTTCCACGTCTTTATCGGCCTGGTGCGTAACCGTGCAGGTATTAAGCACGCAAATATCGGCGGTTTCAAAGGAGTCCGCAGGAACAGCCCCGGAGTTTAAAAATTGCTCCAATAATGCCTGGCTTTCCACTTGGTTGACGCGGCAACCGAAGGTTTTAATAAAAAATGTGGTCATAAGAGTTTAGCGGCTACCGCAATACAGGCCGTTTCTGCACGCAAAATATTTACCCCTAGCGTAACCGGGAGTACATTGTATTGGGCGGCTACGACAATTTCCTCGTCCGTCCACCCGCCGGCAGGCCCTACAAACACGCGCACCCGCTTGGGATTGCCTAACTTTTCAAGTCCCCATTGCAAAGTATGCGTTTCCTCGGCCTCGTAAGCAATTAAAGAAGGTATTTCCTGCACCAAGGCCGCCGGGAATTTAACGGGCGGCAGAATTTCGGGCACAAAGGGGGTATCGCATTGTTTGCAGGCGGCAATCATAATTTGGTGCCAGCGGTCATTTTTGCCGTCCCATTTTTTGAGTACATCATACTCGCTGCGCTCCGTCATAATAGGGCGAAAGGCGGCTACCCCTAATTGGGTTCCCTTGTCTAATACTTCTTCCAACCCGGTGCGGGAATTGGGAGCAAAGCAAAGTTCCAACTCTAAGGGAACGCGGCGCACCGCACACGGTTTTAACAATGTTCCGCGGACAAACTTTTTTTGTACGCGGTCTATGCGGGCCAAAAACTGCTTGCCTTTTCCGTCAAAAACACGGATTTCATCGCCCTCTTTATGACGGGCGACGGCGGACGCGTGGTGTGCTTCTGCGTCGGTTAAAAAAAATTCTGTTTCTTTGATATCGGCAAAATACTGCGGCATAGGGATATTTTACAAAAAAAGGGGAACCTTTCGGGTTCCCCTTTTTAGCGGCTGTATTACTAGATTATTTATCAACGACTTCCGCTTCCACTACGTCGTCTTTTCCGCCGTTGTTGGCGGCACCGGCTTGCGCACCGGCATTGGCGCCCGCTTGGGCTCCGGCCTGTTGGGCCTGGGCACCCGCGTTAGCCTGCTGCGATTTGTACATCGCTTCGCCAAGTTTCTGGCTGGCTTGCAAGGCCGCATCAGTGGCCGATTTCATTTTGGCAGCATCTTCACCTTTCAAGGCATCGCGCAAGTCATTCAAAGCGCGGTCAATGGCCAAACGGTCGTCCTGGGACACTTTATCACCGTATTCTTTCAAGGCCTTTTCGGTCTGATAGAGCACGCTGTCGCCCTGGTTTTTGGCTTCAATAACTTCTTTGTGCTTTTTATCTTCGTCGGCGAATTTTTCCGCATCTTTGACGAATTTTTCCACTTCGGCATCGCTGAGTTTGTTAGGCGAACTAATGGTAATGTGCTGTTCCTTGTTAGTACCCAAGTCTTTGGCGGATACGTTCAAGATACCGTTGGCATCAATATCAAACGTAACCTCAATCTGCGGCACGCCACGAGGAGCTGGCGGAATACCGTCCAAGTCAAACTTGCCCAGCGGTACATTGTCTTTGGCCATCGGGCGTTCACCCTGCAAGACGTTAATGGTTACGGCCGGCTGGTTATCAGAAGCCGTAGAGAAGATTTGCGTCTTGCGCACCGGGATAGTGGTGTTGCGTTCAATAAGGCGCGTGCATACACCGCCCAAAGTTTCCAAGCCCAAGGACAAGGGGGTAACGTCCAACAAGAGGACGTCTTTCACGTCGCCCGTCAAAATACCGGCTTGCACGGAAGCACCGATTGCCACGCACTCCATCGGGTCAATACCGCGTTCAATCTTTTTGCCGACCAAGTCTTCCACATATTTCTGCACAATCGGCATACGGGTCGGACCACCGACCAAGATGATGCGGTCAATTTGAGAGGCGGACAATTTGGCGTCGCTCAAAGCCTGTTCCACAGACTTGCCGCAGCGTTTGACAATGTCGTCCACCAAACTTTCCAGTTTTGCGCGGGAAAGCGTCAAAGCGAGGTGTTTGGGGCCGGTGGCATCGGCAGAGATGTAAGGCAAGTTGATGTCCGTTTCCATAGTGGTGGACAATTCAATCTTGGCTTTTTCGGCCGCGTCTTTCAAGCGTTGTTGGGCTTGAATATCTTTGGACAAATCAATACCCGTTTGTTTGCGGAATTCATCTTCCATCCATTTGATAACGGCATTATCCATATCCGTACCGCCCAAATGCGTATCGCCGGAGGTGGAAAGCACGTCAAAAGTACCTTCTTTACCCATTTCCATAATGGTTACATCCAGCGTACCGCCGCCCAAGTCAAACACCATTACTTTTTGCTCTTTCCCGGCCTTATCAATACCAAAGGCCAAGGCGGCTGCCGTCGGTTCGTTTACAAGGCGCACCACATCCAAGCCGGCGATGCGGCCCGCATCTTTGGTGGCCTGGCGCTGGTTATCGTTAAAATAGGCAGGTACTGTGATGACGGCCTTTTCCACAGGCTCGCCCAAAAAGGCTTCGGCATCTTTTTTAACTTTCTGCAAGACAAACGCAGATAATTGTTGCGGTGTAAATTCCTGTCCGCGCAAATTATATTTATAATTTTCCCCCATTTTGCGTTTGAACGCAGTTACCGTGCCATCCGGGTTGGCGATGGCCTGGCGGCGGGCAGGTTCGCCCACGAGGCGTTGCCCATCCTTAGTAAACGCTACATAAGACGGAAATGCTTTACCGCCGATAGAACTGCCTTCGGCAGACGGAATAATCGTTCCTCTGCCCCCTTCCATTACCGCCGCGGCGGTGTTAGAAGTACCCAAGTCAATACCAATAATCTTAGCCATATATGTCTGTCTCCTTCAAATCTTATAAATTAAATTGTTGTCAAATGGGCGGAATTAATCTTCCGCGTGCTGGCCGACAATCACGCGCGCCGGGCGCAGGACTTTGCCGTCCATTGTAAATCCCATTTGCACTTCCTGCAACACGAGACCGTCTTGGTCCCCGGAGGAAGGAATCATCGCCACCACTTCCTGCGTGGCAGGGTCGTACGGTTTATCAAGCACGTCCATATGCTCAATACCCTCGGCCTTAAATGCTTTTTCCATTTCGCCAAACACCATTTTCAGGCCCGTTTTAACGGCTTTAAGTTCGGCGGACATTTGACCTTCTTCTTCCTTTTTGTCCATCTCCACTAACTGACGCAAGAGCACTTCGTACGAAGGGAGCAACTTCTCGGCAAATTCTTTTTTGCCATATGCCAAGAAAGAGGCTTTTTCGCGCTCGGTGCGTTTGCGGAAGTTTTCAAAATCTGCGCTTAAACGCACATATCTGTCGTAATAGTCAGGCTTTTGTTCTGCGGCGGGAGTTTCCTGCTCGGTTTCGGCGTTGCAAGGCTGTTCTGGCTGCGGAACTTCTTGTTTCATTTCGGCGTGTTCGTGTTCGCCGTGTTTTTCGTGCTTACTCATAATCATCTTCCCCGGAGGGTAATGCCGTCCAATTTTTCATAGAGGATTCCAACAAACTGCCGATAAAATTTACCAGCGACATCACCCGCGTATATTCCATATGTTTCGGCCCGATGATGCCCAGCATACCCACCGTTTTGTCCCCCACACGGCAAGCGGTAGAAACGATACTTAAATTTTTAAGTTCTTTCAGTTCGTTTTCGCTGCCGATACTGACATTTAATTTTTGTTTGGATTTCTCCATATCCGTCATTTTCTCGCTAAGCAGCGAGGAAAAGCGTTCGCGCTCCTCTACTACGCGCATCATTTGTTTCAAATCTTCGTAATCGTCCTCGGTCGTATTTTCCAAAAGCCGGCCGATACCTTCCACATACAACTCGTCTGCACCCGTTTGTGGGCGCTCTATATCCTTTAATACCTTCGTGGCTAAATCGGCTACGCCTGCAATTTCCGGGTGTCCGCTGTGAATATGGTGCCAGAGCACTTGGCGCGCTTCCGCCAAGGTGCGGCCCGCAATCTCGCCGTTAATAAAGCGGCTGAGAACACGCAAGCGGGCAGGGTCAATGACATATGCCGTACGCACCGGCCAATGGCGTACAGCCCCGGACTGGGTTACCAAAACCGCCAACATCATACCGGGAGCCAACGGAATAAAATCAAGCCGTTGGATGCGCTGGTCGTCCACATGGGCGGTATAAACAAACCCCGCCGCACCGGACAACATTGCCAACAAACGCGAGGTTTGCACGAGCATATTGTCCACTTCGTTTACGCGCTCATCATATTGTTCTTCAATGCTTTGGCGTTCGCGGGCGGCCATTTGCTGCACACTGGCCAAGTAGTCCACATAATAGCGGTAGGCTTTATCCGTAGGAATACGTCCGCCGGAAGTATGCGGCTGGTAAAGATACCCTTCTTCTTCCAGTTCCTTCATAATGTTGCGAATCGTAGCGCTGGATATATCTTGCAGCGCCCCGTCCGCAATCATCTGCGAACCGACCGGGCGGCGGGTTTCCACAAACTGCTGAACCACCCACCTTAAAATCTTTTCTTTACGCGCTTTGGCAATTTCCGGTTTTAAAATTCTCATACGCTTAAACTTCCCGGGTTCTGGGAGTGTGTTTCGTTTTTATTTTAGCACTCTTTGAACCTCTCTGCTATTATTATAGGTAAAAAATTCTTTTTTGTCAACCCCCTTTTTTGAGTGCTAATTTTGAAATTATATTTTTGCATTTTCTCCTATACAAATACTAAGTTTTATTTGTGTTTAACAAGTGTTTTTTTGGATTAGTAGTTTTCGTTGCACCCGCCTGATGACGGGAGCCTGCCAGAAAAGTTACAATATTATTATGCAATTTATTGATTCACACGCCCATTTGAACGACCCGGCCTTTGACCCTGACCGGGAAGAACTGATTTCTAAACTCCCCGCCGCGCAGATTGCGATGAGCGTGGAAATCGGCTGTTCGCCCGAAGAGTGGCAGCCCGCCTTGGACCTTTCCCAAAAACATCCGGGCTTTATCTCCGCCGTCCTGGGTGTCCACCCGGAATATGCCGTCAAAACCGCTCCCAGTGATTTGGAGGTTTTGTCCGGCCTGCTGAAACACAAAGATTGCGTGGCGGTGGGAGAAATCGGGCTAGATTACACTTGCTTGGATATTTCCGGCAAAGAACTCCAACAAACCATTTTTTCACAAATGCTTACGCTGGCCAACCAAACGGAAAAGCCTATTGTACTGCACACCCGCCGGGAAGGCGAAGATTACAGTGCCTACGACGATGCTTTTTATTCGTTAAAACACGAGTGGAAGCAGAAATCTTCCACCGCGTATCCGGGTGTCCTCCATTGTTTTTGCGCGCGCTATGAGGAGGCCCGCAAAGCGTTGGATATGGGCTTACTATTAGGTATTAACGGTTGCTTTACTTATAAAAAGAACGAATATATCCGCGAGGCTGTTAAAAAAGCCGGGGCAGATAAAATCATATTGGAAACAGATTGCCCGTATTTATCCCCCCAAGGCAAACGCGGGCAGCGCAACGACCCCTCCAATATCCCGCTGATTGCACAATATGCCGCCGATTATTTGGATATCCCGTTGGAAAAATTAGCCGAAATTACCACCCGCAATACAAAAGCCTTGTATGGACAGGTGTAATTTGTTATATTTTGAGAACAGAGGATTTATGAAAAAATACACGTTACTGCCTTTAATTGCCGTAGCCCTTTTAGCGGGGTGCACCACCAAAGAACAAGACGAAAAAATCAAAACTTTTTGGATGATGCAATCTATGCAATTAATGAATAAAGTGGCTAGTACTAAGATGGACCAACTGACCAAGTTAGCAGCCGGTTCGGCCAATTTCGGCGCAATGGGGGCTATGGGATCCCGCCATATGGATTTTCCTGAACATTTTGACGGCCCCACCCCGGCACTCCCGGCGCAAAATGCGTCCACAGCCGCTGCTCCCGTCCGGCGCACGACACCCGCGCCGCAAATTATGGATGTAACGATGGACACGGACGAACTGCCCGGCAAAGCCCCGCAAGCCGAACGTGCCAAAATGAAGCGCGCCTTTGACGCGGTGCAGGTTAACAATCAAGCAGCGTTAGTTTCTATTGAACGGACTTTCAATACCGCTGTAAAGCATAAAGCTTTTTTAATTACCACTCAAACAGAAAAGGACTTGAAAGCCGCCGCTGCCAAAAGCGCCAATTTTCAAGCCTATCTGTCCGAGCAAAAAAGGCTCTTGGCGCTGCAAGACCAGAAACTGATGCAACTGATGAAGCAGAACGCCGCCAATTTAAAACGGACCCGCCGCACCAACCGCTGATAGATAAAGGAACAGTATGAAACGATTTCAGTTTATTGTTTTCCTACTGTTGATTGCCGTTTCTCTGCATTATTTTGCCAATACCCTGCGGGCCACCTTGTTCTTAGTCCGCGGGGAATTGCCAACAAAAATGACCTCTCCAAGTGTTGCCCGCTCTGCCAAAACTGCCTTTGCCCGCCAAGTAAAGGGCATACGCGCCTTTTGGGATAAGTTACAACCAAAACCTAAAATGATACTGATTACATACCAAGACAGCCCGGCAGAAAAGAGTCCGGCGGTAGCGGCGCCGGGACCTGCGGTAATGCAAATCACTATGGAAAACAAACGGGAGTCCATCCGCAACACGCACTTGGGCAAAGCAAATTCCGCCAAATTAAATATGTGGCTGGCAAGCCGTTGGTCCGCCAACGCCGAACTAACCGCCGAAACCGGACGGTTATTTGGAGAACATGCAAAAAAAGAAGCACTGTTCATTTTACTAGATGACGAAAAAGCCTGTCTGGACAACGCCACATCCAGCCAAACGGTCAAGGAATTCAACACCCGCCAAAGCCAAATCAACCGGCACACCATAGCCCGGTTAAACGAAGTGTTTGAGAAATATAAACAGGAAGTAACCCGCCCCAAAGGTATTTCCCCCGAGTGGGAGGCCTTTTTCCGCCGGCTAGACAATTACCGCAACGCATCCTTGCGCGTGCCTTAACCACACCATGAGTGCGGTTTTTCCTTGTCCGCCTGCTATGGCAATTTATAGTCTGAGAATTAGTTTTATTTAAAAAGAGGAAAGCGGAAAATGAATTTAGTTTGGTTGAACACCAACTATTTGCCTAACAGTTTTAAAAATTCTTCTTCGGTCAGTACGGGGATACCCAGTTCCTGTGCTTTTTTAAGTTTTGTTCCGGCCGCTTCCCCCGCCACTACATAGGAAGTCTTTTTGGATACACTCCCGCTGGCTTTGCCACCATATTCTTTGGCGAGCCGTTCGGCTTCGGTGCGGGACATCGTTTTGAGTTCGCCCGTAAACACGAGCGTTTTCCCTTCTAAAACATTTCCGGAGAGTTCCTTTTTGGGCTGGGTGAAATTAAGCCCGGCGGCACGCAATTTTTCAATTTGGGCCAAGGCGCTTTGGCTATGGAAAAAATCATAAATACTTTGCGAAACCGTTTCCCCCACGTCCGGGACGGCTTGCAATTCAACCAAAGAAGCATTTTTTAAAGCATCTAAAGTGCGGAACTTGTCGGCTAAAATTTCGGCTGTTTTCGCGCCCACAAACGCAATTCCTAATGCAAAAAGCAGGCGGGATAAAGGTTTTTGTTTGCTGGCTTCTATGGAGTCCAACAGGTTTTGGGCTTTTTTATCTTTAAAATTTTCCAAATTTAAAAGGTGTAGAAAAGTCAGGCCGTAGATATCGGCAAAGTCATTTACATAATGGCTTTCCAACAATTTATCCATTACCACGTCACCCAACCCCTCAATATCCATTGCCCCGCGCGAAGCAAAGTGCAATAGGCGCGCACGCAACTGGGCCGGGCAAGCGGGGTTTATGCAATAATAGCCCACCTCATCAGGCTCTTTATAAACAGGTTCCCCACAGGAAGGACATTTGGCGGGAGGCAAAACCTCTTGCGTACCTAATTGCTCCACCACCTTTACCATTTTGGGGATAACTTCCCCCGCGCGTTCAATAATTACGCGGTCCCCAATGCGTACGCCCAAACGTTTAATTTCATCAAAATTATGCAGGGTGGTGTTGGAGATAATCACGCCCGCACACGGCACCGGTTCCAATTCGGCCACCGGGGTAATCACCCCGCTTCTGCCTACGGAAAATATAATATTTTTAACCGTCGTCGTGGCTTGCGGGGCGGGATATTTAAAGGCAATCGCCCAGCGCGGGCTTTTAGCCGTTACCCCTAATATCCGTTGGTCCTCAAACCGGTTTACCTTTACCACCAGGCCGTCCACATCAAAGGGCAGTTGGTGGCGGGATTCGTTAAACTGGTTGTAAAAACGGATTACGTCGCTGATGAGCGTCGTTTTCGTGCGGACAGGGCAAACGGAAAAGCCCCAAGATTTGCACAAATCAATAAACCCGCTGAAACTGTCTGCGGCTATGTTACCCGTACCAAACGAATGGGCAAAAAATTTAAGGGGCCGCTGGGCCGTAATAAGCGGGTCCTTTTGGCGCAAAGACCCTGCCGCCGCGTTACGCGTATTGGCAAAAATATTTTCGCCTTTTAATTGTTGGCGTTCGTTGAGGGCGGTTAAATCCTTTTTATCCAAATAAACTTCGCCGCGCACTTCCAAAAGTCCGGCAGGGGCATTTTCTATCTTTTGCGGGATATTTTTAATAGTGCGGACATTTAAAGTAATATCCTCGCCTACTTTGCCGTCCCCGCGGCTGGCGGCCGTAATCAAAATACCGTTTTCGTAAGTGAGAGAGCAGGAAACTCCGTCAATTTTTCCCTCCACCACCATTTCAAAATTGTTACGCTGTAAAATCTTTTCCGCGCGGGCATACCACTCCCGTATTTCGTCCGGAGAATAGGAATTATCCAAGGACATCATCGGAACGGCGTGCTTGACGGGCGTAAATAAATTGCCCGCTTGCCCGCCCACGCGCTGGGTGGGAGAGTTTTTGGTGCGGTATTGCGGATATTGGTCTTCTAAATCTTTAAGTTGTTTGTAAAGTTCGTCGTACTGTGTATCGGACAAAACAGGGTTGTCCAAGTTATAGTACAGGTTATTGTGATAATTGACCAGTTTTTTAAGCCGCTCAATTTCTTCTTTCGGGTGCATAACTTTTATTTGCGTTCTTTTTTCAGTTGGTCCAACAATCCGTTAATGAATTTGCTGGAATTTTCGGTGGAATATTTTTTTGCCAGTTCAATGGCTTCGTCCATAATTGCGGCCAAGGGCGTGTTCTCGGGGCTGAAAACCATTTCGTAAGTAGCCATACGCAAGATAGAGCGGTCCACCGCCGACATACGCGAAATGGTCCAGTTTTTGGCATAGGAGGAAACGAGTTTATCAATTTCGGACAAATGTTCCGTGGTGCCGGTAACTAATTCTTCGCAAAACGGATAGCAATCGCCCAAGTCGTGTTTGAAATCCGCCGCGTAACGCAAAATATTGTTTTCATCGGCCGATTTGGAACTGTCGGCGTAATAAAGCGATTGTAGGGCACACTCACGGGCCATTCTTCTGTTGCTCATAATTTCCACCTGTATAAAGCGTACAAATTTTAAATAAAAGTTTACATCTATTTTAGCAAATTTACGTCGTCCTTGCAGAGCCGCCTTGCGCGGGTTTGTGGTAAAATATATTTATGAATAGAAAAGTCCTTTTTACAATGATTCTAGCATCTTCCTGTCTCTTATACACATCTGACGCTGCCGACGAAGAGGA
>ERZ1026850.1737-NODE-1737-length-10834-cov-8.294833_pt1 | contig 10834 bp, 11 predicted proteins | sample MGYA00380155_ERZ1026850 | MGnify/ENA primary metagenome ERZ1026850 (study PRJEB33269, sample SAMEA4719791) | human gut metagenome | biome: human-associated habitat; feature: organic feature; material: feces | place: Cameroon | collected 2013-10 ... | reverse complement strand
GCGCCGCAAAATGCAAGGAACGCGGTGTCGTCAATATCCCGCTGATGTTCCTTGCACGTTCCTTGACGAACATGAGCCTTTGCCATGCGGCGTATTTTTGCAAGGGATGGGAGAAGGCCAGAGGATGCAGAATTGAACACGCCGTAGCAGAAGCTTATGGCCTCACCATCCTTTATGAGGAGGAGACGGCATGAGTTATCTTAGCAGCGCACAGAAGCTCCGCGCGGCTATTAACGGCGCGGGTGCGATGCTGACGGACGAACAGGCGCTGACTGTTCCTATCATCTTTCCTGCGTGGAGCGGCGATGGCATAAGTTATGCCGCAGGCGACAGAGTAATGTACGGCGGCGTACTTTACAAATGTCTGCAAGCTCACACATCGCAGAGCACATGGACACCCACGGATGCACCGTCGCTTTGGGCAAAGGTACTGATACCCACGCCGGGAGTGATACCCGATTGGGAGCAGCCGAGCAGCACTAACCCCTACGCCAAGGGCGACAAGGTCAAGCACAACGGAAAGATATGGATAAGCACGATAGACAACAACGTATGGGAACCCGGCGTATACGGATGGTCGGAGGTAACTGAATGAGCGCAAAAACGATATATGACCGGCTCCGCAGTCACGGTATGACTGTAGCCGGAGCGTGTGCGATGCTCGGCAATATGCAGGCAGAAAGCGGCCTCAAAGCCAACATCGCGCAGCGCGGCATGACTACGCTGACCGACGACGAGTACACCCGTCAGGCAGACAGTTATGCCATTTCTCAGGCGAAGTTCGTTCACGATGCTGTCGGTTACGGCCTGTGCCAGTGGACGTATTGGAGCCGCAAAAAGGCTCTCGTCGAATATGCCCACGACATTGGCAAGAGCGTAGGCGATGAAGCGATGCAGGTAGATTTCTGCATCGGCGAACTGAAGGCAAGCTACGCCAGCCTTTGGAACTTCCTGTGTACGACCGAAGATACATACGAAGCGACAAGCCGCATCTGCACCGAGTATGAGCGCCCCGCTGTGAACAACATCAACACGCGGTATAGCTTCGCTCAGAAGTTTCAGGCCGAGTTTGCAGACGGCGCAGAGCAGACCACGGACGATCAGCCGCAGGCTGAAACGTACTGGCCTCCCCGCATGATATGCGAGGGCATGAGCGGCGCTGACGTTGCAGTTGCTCAGGCGTTGCTTGCCGCTCACGGCGCAGAGCTGGCAGTAAGCAGCGTATTTGACGCGAAGACCAAGAACCGCACAATGGAGTTTCAGAACGGCGTCGGGCTTCATGCGGACGGCATCATCGGAAACAATACGTGGACAGCCCTTTTGAGGAGATAAAGCATGGCAAGTATAGATGAAATAACCAAAGCTTATAACGCACAGCAGAACAAGGCGGGCGCGGCTGCCCCCGGCGCTGCGTCTCCGACAAATGCCGCGACCGGCACTACTCCGGCAGCAGGGTCAGCGGCAGCTGCGCCAACTACGCCGACCTCTCCCGCGACTCCCACAACCCCGGCTGCTGGCACTGGGGCAACTGGCGGAGCGCAGAGCAATCAGGGGCTGCTCGGCAGCGGCTACAACACTGCCCGCACTGACGCTATAAACCAGATATACGACGCGCAGCGCAAGGCGCGCGAGGAAGAGCTTAAAGCCGCCTACGACCGCAGCAAGAGCGATTACGAGGCGGCAAGGGCAAAGATCGCCCCAGAGTACCAGAAGCAGGCAAATGACCTGTCGGTGCAGTACGAGCGCAACCGCCAGAACTTCAACAATCAGGCGGCAGCGACCGGAATAAACTCCGGCGTCGCTTCACAGGCGGCGCTTGCGCGCGGAGGCGAGTACCAGCGAGACTTCGGCAACCTGCGCACCGCTGAGGCGAACGCGACCGCCGAAGCTGACCGCCAGATGGCAAACCTCACGGCGGAGTATCAGTCGAACATCCGCGCCGCTCTTGCCGACAACGACTACAAGAAGGCTCAGGCGCTCCTTGACGAGTACAACAACGGCTATCAGCGCGACCTCAAGAACGCGCAGATTCTCGCCGAGTTCGGCGACTTCTCTGCGTTTGCGAATCTGTACGGAGCAGATCAGGCAAAGAACATGGAAGCGGTGTGGAGAGCGCAGAACCCCGAGCTTGCAGCCTCTCTCGACTACGCGTCAGGCAAAATTGATGCCGAACAGTACAAGCAGCTCACCGGTAAATATCCCGCTGGCTATATCCCGGCAGGCGGCTCCGGCGGAGGCGGAAGCAACCCCAACATCGACTATTCCGGTTGGGTCGGTCAGGGTGAGGGCAATTATATGCAGGCTGACGGTTCCTATGGCCCGACTCCTTCATGGGAACAGCCAGCGCCGAGCGCTCCTCAGCCTGTTATTACGCCCACGGCCATTAACAGATACGAGTCGATGTTTTACAAATAAAGGATGGTATTAAAATGGCAAGTCCCTTTGACTTTATAGCGCAGTCGATAGCCGCGCACAACGGTTCAGCTACCCAAACATCATCCGCTCCGACCTCACCATCCTCTTCTCGCACTTCCCCGCTTGAGGACTACTACAACGAACAGATGCAGCAGAAACAGGCCACAGAAAAAGCCCGCGACATCATTGATGGCCGCGGGCGTGGCCTCGTTGGTGGGCTTAGGGATGCTTGGCTTGACAAGCACCCGAATGTCCCCACAATGTCAACCGCCCTGTCGGATGACGAGAAATTCCAGCTTCAGAGCGCTTACGCTGACGCAGCTAATAAGTACAAGGACGCAAGTAAAAAGGCGCAGTCCATCCGCCCGGAAGAGGGGCTGGACTACGCCACCACGCTTGAAAAGTACCGCTCTGAGCAGCAGGCCGCGACCAAGGAAAAGGCAGCAGCAGAGTCTGAAATGGACAGGCTGCGCAAGCAGCTTGAGTTCTACAAGGTGGAGCTTCCCGACGTTGACCAGAATGTTTTTGAACGTCTGTGGAGTTCCGTCAAGGGCGGCTCGAAGCAGGCCGCAGGTTCTCTCGGCGGTCTGTTCGGTTACACCGGGCGCGTCGCTACAGGCGGGCAGAGCGCAGTTGACAAAGCGCTCAGAGCCAGCGGTAATGAGGAGCTTTCGGCGCTGTACCATGTCGGCACGGAAGAGGAAGACGAAAAGGCGATGCAGATGCAGCAGGCAATAGCCGACAAGTCCGCAGAGCTTTCCGAATCCGGCGGCAGAGACATTGAACGCTCAAAATGGGGCGCTTCCGACGCGGGACGCTTTGCTCTCGATGCAGTGTCTCAGGTTCCTGCTCTTGCGGCAGATATGGCAGCAAACGCTGTCCTGCCCGGGGCAGGTATGGCAATGATGATGGGGCGGTCTTTCGGCGGCGGTGTTCAGCAGGCTGAGGCGGGCGGTGGAAACCTTGCTCAGGCCGGTGCTTACGGCGCAGCAAGCGCCGCTAAAGAATATCTCACCGAGAAAATGTTCGGCGGGCTTGACCTTGCCTATGGCAAAGGCTTTGCGGACACTGCCGTTGAGAAGCTCGTCGGCAAGCTTGCAAAGACCGACATCGGGCGCACTGTGCTGCGCACCATTATCAACGGCGGCGGTGGCGAGTTCGTAGAGGAGTTTGTTTCCAGCGCGGTTGACCCGACTCTCCGCGCCATCTACAACGGCAAGAGCATCGGCGAGAACTACAGCGAGGAGCAAGTTTCCGACTGGCTGTATGACGGGCTCGTTGGCGCAGCTCTCGGCATAGCCGGTTCAGGTGTGAGCATAGCTACCGGAGAAGATGCCAAGAAGAACGCCAAATTGCGGAGCGGTGAGGTTGACAAAGCCTTTGAACTTATGACTGGCAAGAAAGCCGCGTCAGAGCCTCAGAGCGCCGCAGAGGCTCAAGGGGATATAACTACACCCCCTACGCCCTCAAACGACGCTGTGACGCGTCCTGAGACGTTAAACTCTACTGTTAATAATAATGCAGAGATGCAGACCACCGATGCGCAAAAAAATGCCGCCCCGGCGGGGACGGAGAACTCTAGAATGAGTGACGCTGACTTGCAAGACTATTTAGCCGTTGGAGAGCGACAGCACGTAAGAAATGCCAAAGAAGCACAGCTAAACAGCGGCAGCAGTCCTATCTTGACTACGATTAGCCAGATACGTAGCTTCATACGCTCGGCATTGTATGGAGAACAGTCAAACACCATAAAGGCGTATGGAAAAGTCGGTAGCAAGATGGCGCAAGACATTTCTGCGGCTTCGGATGGGAAAACAAATGTTTCTGGATACTATCTCGAACTAGACGGCAACCGAATCCGCCACATGAAAGATCATGTAGATACCGATTCAGACGGCAGAAACGTTCCGCTTACGTCGGAGCAGGCAGAACAGCTTACGGATTATATTGACAATTATGATAATGTGCTTGACGTTTTGACGAGAAAAGACGGTAGCACAAAAGTGTACTTGAGCAAAGCTACTGGTGACGGGCACGTTGTTGTCGTAGAGCTTGTTTCAAAAGGCAGGCAGTCGTTGCAGCCTGTAACGGCATGGCAGAACACCAATGAAGCATTTGAAAGTATCTGGGGAAAGAAAAGAGCTGATTCCGCATCCCAAACCAGACAGGAGTCTAGTTCACGTGGATACCAATCAGCTCTTACAGAGACATCATCAAGACCGGAGTTACCGCAAACAAAGAGCGGGTTTACCGGTGATGCCTCTGCGGAAGCGCCTGCTTCCGATACCAGTATACCCACCGCAGAGCAAAATGTCAATAGCGGACAGGCTGAAAATTCTGGACGTGAGCGTGAGCGTGGTTTTTCCAAGAACGTCAGGACGGACAATGCAATGGAGTCGGATATTCGGCAGAGCTTTGACGAGAATCCGGAGAGCTATTCTCAGCTTGCGAATAAGGACACTCTTTCCAAAGCGAAGGAAATCTATGATAAGGGACTACCGACGGCGCGCTCAACCGTAGAACAGGCTCTCGGCGCAGCAAAGGCCGGGCAGAAACTCGCCCCGGAAATGGTGCCGCTTGCACGAATGGTCGCAAATGAACTGAGCCGCAGCGGCGAGGTTGAATCCGCCCGCAACATCCTTGCTGATGTTGCAACGGAGCTTACCGCCGCCGGGCAGCTCGGGCAGGCAGGCCGTATAATGCGCGATTCCGACCCGAACACGGCGCTACGCTCTATTGAGAAATCGCTTGAGGCTATTAACGACGAGTTTTCCAAACAGCATAAGCATTCCAAGTGGAAAGCTGAGCTTACTGACGCCGAGCGCGAGAAGATCCTCTCGACCGACTTCACCGAAGAGGGTGCATACCAGAGTATTTACGAGGAGATCACGAAACGCATCGGCAAGGAAATGCCGTCAAGCGCGTTTGAAAAGCTGACGGAGATACGCCGCATCAACATGCTGCTTCGCCCCAAAACCATGATAAAAAACGTCATTTCAAACGTTCCTATGGTCGGGCTGCGCAAGGGTGCAGAAACACTCAGTATTGGCATACAGTCTGCGCTTACCAAGATGGGTGCTATGGATTCGTCTAAACGCACACGCGGTATGGCTTCAAAAGCTCAAAAGCAGCTTGCTAACGACTTTTATGAAGCCAACAAGGGAGACATCAACGGGCAGTCCAACAAATGGGATATGAAGTCCATGCTCCGAGAGAACCGTACCATTTTCAAAGGTGGGGCAATTGAAAAGGCCATGTCAAAAATGACAGGCAAGGAAATTCAGCCGTTCGGTGAAGCCTTGCGTCAAGTCACATACGACCTGCTCGAAAAAGGTGATGCGCCGTTTGTCAAGTCGGCTTTTGTTGATAGTCTTTCGCAGTATTGTGCAGCAAAGGGCATAACCTCGCAGGATGGGATCACCAGAGAAGCGATAGATTTTGCTACGGCTAACGCTATGGAGGCGACATTCAAGAACGCGAACCTTATTGCAAGCCTTATCAATAAAGTCAAGCGTGAATCTTCTCCGGGCGTGGCAATGGCAGTTGACGTGCTTATACCGTTCACCACAACACCGGCAAACATTATGCACCTCATGGGCGACTACAGCCCGATCGGGTTTGCCAAGATGTTCTCCAAGGATGGCCCCGCAGCGAAGATAGACGCCTTTTCAAAAGCTACTGTAGGCTCTGCGATTATGGCGCTCGGCTTGGCTCTGCGCTTTGCCGATATGATTACCGGCGGCGAGGATGACGACAAGGATAAGGCGGCGCTGGATAAAGCGACCGGCAGAGGAAATTACTCTATCGGTGGGAAAGTGTCGTATGACTGGGCGCAGCCCGCCGGAAGTCTGCTCGCGTTCGGCGCTGAAATCGCAGATGCAATAAAGGGGCAGGAAAGCTGGGTCAGCGCTCTGATGAACGCCATATATACCGCTGGAGATTCAGCCCTTAACCTGTCCCTGTTTCAGAATGTGATAAGCGTTCTGAAGGGCAGCGGCAAGCCGACGCAGCAGATCATAGATTCCATTATGGAGGGCGGCGCGACTCAGCTTGTTCCCGGCCTTGCTGGAGATATCGCAAAAATCATAGACGGCACTGTGCGCTCTACATACACCGGCGGCAACGTAGTTGATAACACTGCGGCGAAAGTCAAGGCTGTTACACCTTTCCTGTCAAAGAGCCTGCCGGAAAGCGTAAACGTAAAGGGCGAGACCAATACGCGCGGCGAATTGGCAGAACGCACCTTTAATACCCTAATCAATCCCTTTAACGTCACACGTGGCAAACGTAATGAGGTCGACGAGGAAATATACCGTCTCTATGACTCGACCGGAAGCAAAACATTCTTTCCGAGCGTATCGCCGTACAAAGTGGAGTATGGCAACAAGGAATACTCTATGGAGGGGAACGACCGCGAGACATTCCAGAAAACTCAGGGGCAAACATATTATCAGCTTGCAAAACCGCTGCTTGACTCTGAGATGTACAAAGCTCTCAGTGATGAGCAAAAGGCGAATGTCCTGAACAGCATCAGAGACTATGCGCTTGATGCTGCCAAACGGCAGCTTGTCGAGGGGCGCGGCGGCGAATACTCCACGGACTGGGACGACGAAAATCAGCTTAAAGCCCTGCCCGAGTTCCTTACCGCAAAACAGGCGCTTAACGACGGGAAAAACGGAAAGTCTGACAACTTCGACGCCATTGACCAAGTTCTCAAGAATTTCGGCCATCTCAAGGAAGCCACTCAAACAGCCCTAAAGGCTTCCGAGCTGAATGTCAATCCGCTGCTGTACGCGCAAACCAAGGGCATTAAGTCAAAGAGCTGGTATGATACCAAGGCAGCGGTCGACAAAGCAAAGGAAACTCTTGGCGGCACAGACAACGCGATTGCTATTGCGGTTTACAACAGCATGAAGGGCAAGTCTGATGCTGAAATCCTTGATGCAATCCGCGCACAGGTGACACCTAAAGCCGGTGGTCAGCAGAAAGCTGTTGTACGCCGCGCCGAAGCGTATATGACTATTGCAAAAGGAAATGCCGACCTCGGCTCATGGCTCAACCTCGTTGCCGAGCTCAACGATGCGGACGAGAATAGCTCTGTCAGTAAAGATGATGTTTATGCAGCGTGGGCAAATATGGGGCTCTCCGCTCGGGAAACCTATGCCGGTATAACTCGCAATGATTTTTACAACATCGTGAAGAGCTCCAAGAGCTACGCGACGAAGGAAAAATATGCTACGCAGATCGACGAGGATTACGCAAAAATCAACCCTGCCGTCGAGAAAGAGAAGGCTCAGCTTGGCGGCACCGTCGAAGGGCACTCCAAAGAAAAGTCCAATTCCAACACGACCTACACGATGGATGATTACTACCGTGCGCTTGGCCTTATAAAGTAAAAACAGGCGGGATTCCCCGCCTGTTTTCTTTAGATATCCTGTGTGGCTATCAGCCAATTTTCAATGAGGTCTCGTAAAAGTTCCTGCGTTGTGCAGCCCTCGCGCGCCCTGATCTGGGCGAACTTTCCATACACATCATCCGGCAGACGAACCGTGAGCTTGTTCTTGAGAGTGCGGTTGTCTGCCTTTTTCTTTACTGGGGGAGCAGTGCCGCCGAAGCGGTCAACCAGCATACGGTCGAGAGACGGAAGCAGGCACAAGCCGCTTTTGTCCGGGTTCTCAACAAAGCTCTGATGCACCTTGGAGTAACCGGGGGCAATCTCTTTGACGGCCTTTATCATGTCCTTTGCTGCTATGCCGGTATCGGCACGGAATTTCTTATAGTCCATTATTCTCCTTCCTGTATGTTATCCGGTAATAGTCGGTATAAAGGAACTTCCCGCAGACGGAGCATTTATGCTTGTCATTCGGGGCTGGGTTCTGCTGCTCCCTCAAGCCGACGTTGTTTTTGATTGCCTCGCGGCAGTTGTAACAGAGATATGCGTATTTCGTCATATTAGTTCTCCTGAAGGTATTCACGGTAGTTTCGATATCCGTCAAGCTCGGAAGCGTACTTACAGGGCTTTTTGACATCGCACTTAGGCCTGTCCTTGCAGTCGGCACAGCCGTACTTGACATAGCGGGAGCGCCACACTTCGGCTATCATCTGCATCTTGATTCTCTGAGCATCGACCTGAGCATTATGAGGGCATGACATCGCATATTTCCCGGCACGGAGATTATTCCCGGCGATGATGTCTATTTGACCGCATTCACACCGGCACTTCCAGTGCGCATTTCTGCGGGGGAGACACGCCCGGCCTATTACCGTATACGGGCCATACGTTTTCCCTGTCTCGTCAACAAGGGTACTCATTTCCCGGTGCTCCCGAAGCCGCCGTCTCCGCGCTCGGTGCTGTCGAGGCGGCTCACAATCTCAAGCGCCGGGGTGAAGATTGGCATAATCACAAGCTGACTTATCTTGTCGCCCTTGTTGACCTCATAGGCGTTCTGGCCGTGGTTATAGAGCTTGACACGGATACTTCCAGTATAGCCGCTGTCGATTACGCCCTCGCTGGTTATATCGTGCTTGACGTTCAGCCCGGACTTGCTCTTGAGCATACCGACATAGCCCTCCGGTATCTCGATATGTACGCCGGTATCAATGACGGCGCTGCTGTACGGCGGGACATAAGCCCTTATAGGTGAGCGCAGATCATATCCCGCGTCAAGATCATGCGCACGTTCCGGCAGGTAGGCGCCGGGGTCGATTACAATTTTCATTCGTTTTACCTCACAAATATCTTTTTGCTTCTTTATGTGCTATGCGTACTTCGTTCTCGATGAGCGTGTGGGAGTAGCCTAATATCTCGGCTATCTCTCGGTATGTTTTGCTGTCGTAGCGATACCGCAAGATTTCACGCTGCCTGTCGGTTAGACTATCCCACCAAGCTTTACTGTCGCACCAGTCCACGTTTTTCGCCCCAGGCAGGACTTCTTCAAGCTCATACTCGCTGCCGGACTTATCGCGTATCGGTGTGCTGAGAGAGATCGTTTCCTGCGCTCTTTTCGTGCGCTTCGAGCTGCGCCATTCCTTGATTATGTCTCGCCGGATGTACGTGTACGCAAGAGTAGATAGCTGCCACTTTCCCGGCTTGAAGTCTTGGCAAGCTCGCCATAATGCCATTCGCGCAGTCTGCAAAACATCTTCGTCGTTGGCAAGCGCCGGGAAGAACCGGAGCAGACATTTTCTTGCAAGCTTCTCGTTTGCTATGTACAGTTCCTCAGGGGTTGGACTCATTGCAGTTCTTTTATTGCCGACACGATATAGTCCGTAGCGCTTTTAACAGCGTCCAATGCCCACTCGGCATTTTCGACCGTAGTGAATTTTGCTATCTGCATTTCAATCAGCGTTTCTCCCGATGGAATAAAAGTGTAAATTGCGGACATGATTACAGCAAGAATAGCGAGGACGGTCGCGACTCTTTGCGCTTTGGCTCCGACTATGTAAGAAGAACATTTTCTGTCGAATCCGTCGTGGCCATGCGCATCAATTTTGAGAGCCGCTGCCACGATGTATGCAGTAGCCGAAGAGATAAACAGCAGAATAGCAAGTGAGCAAGTGGCCTCGCAGATTTTGTCTGCAACGCTAATCCAGTAAAACCACATGGGGTTGATAATGTATGTCATTTTTCTTCCTTTCTACTCATTTGTCTGGATATATTTTGCAAAGCCCTTCAAATGTGTGTACCAGTCTTTTACAGGCCTTGCCGTCTGGGCACTTTTTTGCACAGTTAGAGCAACATATGAAGCGCGCTACATCACCATGAAGTTCTCTTAAAGTTTCAGCTATAAAAACTTCGCAAGTTTTCATTCTTCACCGTCCTTAACATATCTGCGCAGTCCGTCCAGTCGACTTACAAGCTCCTCGCACGCATCGCCGAGGTAGTTGTCGGAATTATTCAGGGCAACTTTCCAAAGCCATTTCTTGAGAGCCTCTATCGGAACGACATCAGCAGCAGGAAAGTTTGAAATAGTATTCCTTGCGTCTTCTAAGGAAATCAGAGTCCCGTTCACATTCATCATGTCGTCAATATTAAACCGACGAAGCAGACGCTCCCGCGCAATGTATTCATCCATTTTCAGCCCTCCACTTGCAGACTTCAAGCGCTGCATTTTTTCGATGTATTCGGTCATATGACGTTCTCCCCATTAGCGTCCACAAGGGCTATTTTTATCCGGTAGAAACGACAGCCATCAGGTCCAGTCATAACTCTCTTTTGAAGCAACTGGTCAATTTCTTTCGACATGAAAAGCTCCTCTTTTGCACGCCTCCACTGGAATTCCGCCACGTTCTCATCTTCACCAAAGCCCTCCGCAAAATCTCGGGGCAATATTGATGTCACCACAAACGTTCTTATTGGCGGCGCGAACAGCCGCGGCTGTTCGTCTACGAGTTTTGCCGGAAGTTCGCCCCCCAGTGC
>ERZ1026850.1734-NODE-1734-length-10852-cov-5.908123_pt1 | contig 10852 bp, 8 predicted proteins | sample MGYA00380155_ERZ1026850 | MGnify/ENA primary metagenome ERZ1026850 (study PRJEB33269, sample SAMEA4719791) | human gut metagenome | biome: human-associated habitat; feature: organic feature; material: feces | place: Cameroon | collected 2013-10 ... | reverse complement strand
GATCATGGGCGAGGACAGGGTCGCCATATGCGTCGACCGCACCCACCGGACCACAGCCAATTTCAAGCGCACCGGCTCGTTCACCGTGAGCCCCGCAACCGTGGACACCGTCGTGGCAGCCGACTATGTCGGTATAGTCTCAGGCAACGATGTCCCCGACAAGGTCTCCAGGGCGGGATTCCACGCCTCGAAGGCCTCCAACGTTGACGCCCCTGTGTTCGACGAGCTCCCGCTCGCCGCCGAGTGCGAGGTGGTGGGCTACGACGAGGAGACGGAGGTCCTCATCGGAAGGATCGTCGATATCTCCGCCGACGAGTCGGTCATGACCGACAGCAAGATCGATCCCGCCAAGCTGAGACCCATCGCCTACGACCCCGGGATGCACGGATACTACTCCATGTCGGAGAAGGTCGGATCGGCCTTCCGCGACGGGAACAGGCTGAAGAACTGAAGGGTGGGCGGGGGACCCCCCCTGGCGGATCCCCTGCAGCCATCGAGTTGGGACAAAATGTCCCAACTCCAGCGAACAATCGTGGATAGTTCTGTATAATATCCGACCATGGGCCGTCTCGTTTCCGACGGAGCAGCCAATCGAGCAGGTTGACCACTTCCACTCCCTCCTCTGATCCGAGTCCGAGGCGGTCCATCGTCAGGATCGTCTTCCTCCAGTTGTCCCTTATGCCTTTGAACGGTCTGAGCTCCCGCTCTCTGGTATCCGGCGATGCAAGGGTCCGGCATACCTGGTAGTACTCCGTGATCCCGTCCTTCGTGGCTATGAAATCGACCTCCGAATCCCTGAACGACCCGGTTCTCACGACGTATCCGCGCCGCTTCAGCTCTATGAACACCACGTTCTCCATCGGTCTGCCGATGTCGGTGCCTCTCGCACTTCCGAGCGCCGCATTGCCGATGCCCAGGTCCGTGGCGTAGTACTTCCCGTTGGTCTCCATCAGCTTCTTCCCGACGATGTCGTATCTTTCCACATGATGGAACAGCATGCCTTCGACCAGCCCCTCGATGTATCTGTCCGCCGTCGTCGGATTCAGTCCCGCGCCTTTCGATATCGCCGCATCGTTGGTGGTGTTCCCGATGTTGGAGAACAGGAACCGCGCTACGCCGGTCAGCTTCCTGACGCTCCTCAGCTCCTTCCTCTCCAGAACGTCCTTGACCAGGACGGTGTTGAAGATGCCCTCCAGGTAGTCGTAGCAGTACCTCTCCCCTCTGGACGGGTCCACGCCCGGGAGCGAACCGAATCTCAGGAACATCCCGAAGCTCTTCTCGATGTCATCCGACGGATGCAGCTCCAGATACTCCTCGAACGATAACGGGAGCATCGGGATCTCCACGTATCTTCCGGAGATGTGAGTGGACAGTTCCGAGGACAGCATCCCGGAGTTGGAACCCGTTATGTACAGGTCGCAGAGCCTCATGGTTCCGATCGCGGCGACGCTCAGCTCCCAACCATCCACGTTCTGGATCTCGTCCAGGAACAGATATGTCTGTCTGTCCTTCGGGATGCGGGAGAGCCATTCGTTGAGCCGGAGGTGGTCCGAGACCGACTGTCCTTCCACGGTCTCCAGATTCAGGCGGAACACGTCCTCCTCGGAGACGCCGGATGCGACGAGTTCGTCCATGTACATGTCCAGGAGCGTGGACTTGCCGCAGCGGCGCATCCCTGTGATGACCTTCACCACGTCGTTGTCATCCTTTCCCGCGTAGAGGAGGTCCATGTAGTCATCCCTGCGTATCATGATGGATTTTTGATAGATGTCATGCATATAAATCTATTATGATGGATTCTTTTAGTGTTATCTGAGGATATATCCATTATGATTGAAATACCAAATGTTCAGGAAGTCGTATGCCTCCTCGATTCGTTGTTGTAATGGTAAGGTTGTTTTTCGAATCATCGAATCGAACATAATCGATTAAATTCGAATATAATCGATTACAATCGAATAAATATGATTATCGAGATATGCGATACATGAACGAGGATCAGTTCACGGAACTGAAGTCGGAATATTCGGATACCCTTCTGAAGACTGCGGTAGCGTTTTCGAATTGCGAAGGAGGCCGCATCGTCATAGGGGTGGATGATTCCGGGCAGGTCCTGGGCTTGGATGATCCCGATGATACCTGCAAAAGGTGCGTTCAAGGGCTCGCGGACCGTATACGCCCTGACATCACCATGACCTCGGATGTCAGGATCATCAGGATCGATGACAAGGATGTGGTGGAGATCCTCGTCCACGAAGGGTCGAAGAAGCCGTACTATCTTCGCGACAAGGGTTGCAGGCCGGAAGGCGTCTTCATAAGGAGAGGAACATCGACGGTTCCCGCAACGGATGATGCATTCTACCGGTTGACTCATGATGTTTCGTCATCGAAGTACGAGGAGCAGACGTCCTTCAGACAGGATCTGACGTTCAACTATCTGAAGGGCGCCATGGAAGCTAAAGGCATAGGCTTGGATGATGACAAGATGAGGATCCTCCATCTGAAGAACGATGATGGATTCACGAACCTCGGATTCATCCTGTCCGATCAGTTCGATCAGCCTATCAGGATGGCGGTGTTCCCGGACGAGTACAAGAGCATGTTCATCGACCGTGAAAGCGTCGAAGGGTCGGTTCTCGAACAGGCTGACAGGGCGATAGCGTTCATCATGAGGAACAACCGCACCTCATCGACTATCGCAGGGAAGTACCGCATCGATGTCCAGGCGTTTCCCTTGAAAGCGGTCAGAGAGGCTGTTCTGAACGCGATAGTCCATAGGGACTACAGCATGGACGCATCGACGCTGATCTCGATCTTCCCGGACAGACTGACCATCGTGAGCCCCGGGAGCCTCAACACCCGGTTCTCCAAGGACGATCTCATTAGAGGGGTCTCATCCCTGAGGAACAAGCGCCTCGCCGATATCCTGTACAGGATGGAGCTGATAGAGGCATACGGAACGGGCATACCGCGCATCATGATGGAGTACAAGGATGAGAGTACGGGACCCGTGATCGAGCCCGGGCCGTCAACATTCACGATAGTGCTGCCTGCCAAGATCGCATCATCCGAACCCGATTCGGACCTGGAGTCGTTCCTGTCATCCCGGAACGAGTTCACCCGCAACGAGCTCCAGGATTATCTGTCGGTGAGCAGGAGCGGAGCCACGGCCATGGTCAACGACCTCATCGTCAAGGGGAGGATCGTCAGGATAGGCGACGGCCGTACGACCAGATACAGGGTCTCATGAACAGGGCGCCGCCCTGCTTCGATACCGACATTCTGGGGAGGCTTTTTATCGGTCCCTTATATAGACTCGACCATGATACAGTGTCCGCGCGGGACGAGGGACTTCCTCCCCGACGAGATGGAGAAACGCAGATTCTACGAGGGGAGGCTCAGGAGCATCGCCGAGACCTTCGGATTCAGGGAGGTCGAGACCCCCATATTCGAGGACTCCGAGCTGTTCGTCCTCAGGTCCGGCCCCAACGTCCTGAAGGAGCTCTACGCATTCGAGGACAAGGGCGGCAGGTCCATCGCCCTCCGTCCGGAGATGACTGCCCCGGCCATCAGGATGTTCGTCAACGGCATGAGCAACGACCCCAAGCCGATCAAGATCTTCTACTTCGGCCAGTGCTTCAGGTACGAGAGGCCCCAGAGCGGCAGGTACAGGGAGTTCTTCCAGTTCGGCGCCGAGATCATCGGAGGTGCCACCCCCCAGACCGATGCCGAGGCCATCGCCATGGCGTCGTCCATGCTCAGGTCCCTGGGATTGAAGGACTACAGGCTCCGCATAGGGCACATAGGGGTCCTCAGGCAGAGGATCGCCGATATCGGCGTTCCGAAGGAGCGCACCGCCGAGGTCCTGCAGAAGCTGGACAAGAAGCTGTACGACGAGGCCCGCCCCATCCTCGCGGACATGGGCGTCTCCGAGTCCGATATGGAGGACCTCTTCAGGCTCACCGAGACCGTCGGAGGCATCGAGGTCCTGTCCCAGGTGCCCGGCGAAGCCGGGGACTGGCTCAGGCAGGTCGTGGACTATCTGGATGCGATGGGCGTCCCCACGCCGGAGATCGACCTGGGCGTCGTCCGCGGACTCGATTACTACACCGGAATGGTCTTCGAGGCCGAGGCCCCTGCCCTCGGTGCGGAGAAGCAGATCTGCGGAGGCGGATCCTACACCCTGTCGGAGCTCTTCGGAGGCGAGAAGGTGTTCTCCACCGGCTTCGCCATCGGATTCGACAGGGCCCTGCTGGCACTGGAGAAGGAAGGCGCCGTCTACGAGAGGCGCGGCATCGATGCGTACGTCCTCTGCGCCTCCGACGACGTGAGGCTCAAGGCGGCCGCCATAGCGGCGGACCTGAGAGCCGCCGGCATCTCCGCGGACCAGGACATAATGGACCGCAAGATGGCCAAGGCCATGAAGTCCGCAGCCTCCGCCTGCGCCAGATACGCCGTCATAGTGGGGGCGAGGGACCTGGAGAACGGAGAGGTCACCCTGAGGGACATGTCCACCGGGGAGCAGTCCAATGTCTCCGTCAGGGATCTGGCGGACCGCATCCGCGGCGCCTGATCCCCCGGCCTGGCAGTAGATATAAAGACGGTTCAGGCGATTCGGGAGCATCATCCGGAGCGATACATATGGCAATCTTCCTATCGGAGGGCGAGGAGGTCATCCGCACCTACAGGTGCGCCAAGGTCGACTTCAAGTCCTCGGACAGCGCCCTCGAGGCGTTCGGAATCGGGCGCAAGGAGCCCAAGACAGACTGCACGGTGACCGTGACCAACAGGCGCGTCATCTACTTCGCCGAGTCCGCGACCCCGTCCTCCGGGACCGGGATGCCCTCCATGCACTCGCAGGAGGCCTTCGTGGACAGGATAGCCTCGATGGAGTTCATCCAGGCCGAGGCCAAGCGCCACTCCGCCTTCCCGTTCGCATTGTCCGTTCTGGGTCTGGTCATCACGATCATGTCGTTGATGGCCGGCAAGTCCCTCTATCTCGTGCCGGGCATCGCCGTCCTCGCCATAGGACTCGCCGTCTTCGTTCCGTCGCTCCTCGTCGTCAGACCGCTCATGCTCATGAGGGTCAACACCACCGCCTCCGAGGGCGGCATACATGTTTCGGGCCTGAGCAGGAAGGAGGAGGACACCCTCTCCTTCTACATGGTCCCCGATCCGGAGTTCATGAGGATGTCCAAGGAGATCGGAGCCCTCGTGCTCGATATCCAGAACCGCGGCGACGATTGCATCGGATCATGGAAGGAATGATCGAGACATCCCTCGCCCCGGGCGAGGAGGTCGTCCGCAGGTACCCCTGCACGACCGTCGACCGTGTCGGTCTGTTCGCCGGAACGGTGATCCCGCTCCCCGGCTCCGTGGAGTCGGAGGGCATGATGGTCCTCACCAACAAGAGGCTCATATTCGATTTCAAGGCCCGCGAGGGCATGATGCATCAGGAGTCGAGGATCTCCGATGTATCCTCCATATCCTCGATGATGTCCAAGTTCGGGAGGGACCTGAGGGTCCCAATCCTGTTCATCATCGTGGGATTCATCCTCATGTTCGCCCCGTACGTGTACTACGCGGAGTCGGGGGAGTTCGATCTGGACGGGGAGTACCAGAACGGGTACAACGACGGGATCGAGTTCGGCTACTTCGACGCGTATCTCAAGGCGATACAGAGCGGACAGGTCGCCGATACGATCCCTGAGGGATACTACTTCTATCCGGAGGAATGGCCCACCACCCCTCAGTATCGCGACGGATACAGCAAGGGGAGCGACCTGGGCAGGCTTACGGCGGAGGCGGACGCCTCCGCAGGGAGGGAGTTCTCTGTTCCGACGGAGCTCAAGACCCATTACGATCCCGGGACGACGGTCCTGGCGATAGCCATCCCGGGATGCATCGTGTTCATCCTCGGCTCCGTGATCTACCTGATATCGAACACCACCAAGGACTGGGTGAACATCAGATTCGGATCCGGTTCTACCGGGGTGTGCGTCAGGTCCTTCGCGGGAGGATGGAACGAGACCGGATACCGCGCGATAACCGCCGAGGACAGGTACTGGGACATGACCCGCGAGCTCGGAGCCACCATACTCGATCTGAAGCACCGCACGGAGCACAGGCTCAGGGTGGTGGAGGACGACGATGTCGTCATCGAATCCGACGAGGACGATGCGGAGCCGGCCGAGGAGCCGAGGGAGACCAGGATCCTCGAGAGGGTCCCCGATTTCGATTACAACGAGAACGAGCTCATAATCGACGATGACGGGGACGAGGTGCGCATAATCGGACCGTGGAGGGAGGGGTGATGGACCGCAGGATATTCGCGGTCGTCATGCTCCTGCTTCTGGCGGCGTCGTTCGTCGTCATGGCATCCGACGATGTCGATGCCGAGGCATCCTCATCGACGGCATCGCTGAAGCCTTCGGACATCGGCGAGGACACGAAGGTCGTCGCCAGCGGAACCTGCGGAACCGCGACCGGTGCTGCGAAGTGGTCCTACTTCCGTTCGGAGAGCAGCAGTCTGACGATATCCGATGGTTCCGTCGATCTCTCCAAGAACTGGAAGATAGAGAAGCTCACCATCGGCGAGACGGAGGCTACAGCCGCCGACATCGCGGGCTTCACCATGAGCGACATCCTGACTTCCAAGGTCGCTCTGACGGTCAACGGGAGCGTCTCAGCCACCGCAGGTGCTATAAACTCGCTCAATCCCACGTCTGCGACCGTCAACGGAACATCCGTTTCGGGTTCGTTCTTCAGCAACTGCGTATATCTCACCACGGTCAAGCTCGCCGACACGGTCGCAAGCATCGGCGCCCAGGCGTTCAGTAATTGCACCCTTCTGACGTCCTTCGATGTCAACAAGGCCGCTGTGGATCAGACCGCTTTCAAGGGTTGCACCAGGCTCACGGAGTTCAAGGTCGCATCCGGAAGCAACTATACTGTCGTGAACGGGATGCTCCATTCCGACAATGGGGCGACCCTTTATCTGAGCCCCACAGGGAAGGCCGGCACCCTGGAGATGAGCCACATCGGCCCGAATGTCAAGAAGATCTTCCTCGGATACGCCGATATCGATTTCGTTCTCGATGTCAACGGCAACGACAGGAGCATCACCTTCGAGAAGACCCCTGGGCTGCAGGACAAGGAGATCAAGAGCAGGGGATTCGTCTATTCCTCTCAGGGGATGAGCAGCTGCACCATCGGCCACACGATATCCGCAGGCTCTTCTCAGGCGGACGTCTTCACGATCAACTACGTCCTGTACAAGGGCTGGGCGGTGGACGAGGGTCTCGGGATCTACACCAACGCGACCGCGAAGCTCGATACGGGGAAGATCGTCGTCACCGCCAAGGAAGATCCCGATAGCAAGGATAAGGCTCCATACCTCTGGATGAGCGCCCTTCCCATGGGTGTCAATACCCTGAGATACTCCGACCTGGCAGGATTGGACAAGCTGGGAGACTGGTCGATCAAGGTCTCGAACCTGCCTTCCTCCTCATCGGGCATCATCAAGGACATAGATTCCCTGGATGTCGCCGTCACAGGATATCTTGGTGCGGAATCGTCCGCGGAGCTGGACGGGACCCTCTATTACAGAGGCATCGTCTGCAAGGTGTCGTCCGTGTCGATGACCTATCAGACCATCGGGAAGCTCACGGATCTCACCGTAGGCGAAGGCGTCGCCATCGGCAAGAAGGCGTTCGCCAACCTCACCGCTCTGAAATCCGTGAAGGCGGACCATCTGGCATCCGTGGGGGACAGCGCCTTCGAGTACTGCACCGGCCTGACCACGGTATCGTTCAGATCCTGCACGGAATTCGGGCAGTACGCCTTCCAGAACTGCTGGGGGCTCAGGTCCATCGATCTCGGGCCGTCCAGCATAGTCTTCAAGGACAACGCCCTGAGGGGATGCAGGTCCCTGAACCTCCTCACCATCGGTATGGACGCGAAGGTCAAAGGGGTCAGTGGCATCCCGCTGCTCCACTACGATATGAGCGACACCTCCGAGAAGACCTTCGAGGTCGTCGGCGATTATGTGAGGATCTATTGGTACTTCAGCTCGAAGCTGTTCTACAACACGGTGAACGACGAATCCACCGCGACGGAGGCGCCCTGCTACAGGGCCTCGGACACGATCATCCCCATCTCCGACGAGCTGTATGTGTGGCAGAAGGCCGGATCGCCTGCGAAGGTGACCATGAACATGGTCGTCTACGATTACGGCATGGGGCTGGATGCAGGCATCTCGTACGTGCCGTACGGCGAGAAGATCTCCAAGCCCTCGTCGGTCCCCGGCGTCTTCGGATACAGGTTCCTGTTCTGGTCCGATGACGGGGCCAACGAGTACAGGTTCGAGGAGACGGCCACCCAGAGCAAGATCCTGGTGGCGATCTGGAGCAAGGACGATCCGATCGATCCCATTCCGATGTATATCGGAATCGTGTTCGGTGTCGCCGTCGCAGGGACGTTCGCAGTTCTGGCGATCGCCCGCAGGATGAACAGGTGAGGGTAAAGGGGGACCGGGAGGGATCCCGGCCCCGTTGCGATCACTTGGCCCACCTGGGCTTCATGACCGCGACGGCCATCGTGATGATGGTCGGGGCGGAGATGATTATGCACACGGCCGCGAATATCGTTGCCGAGCCGTTGGGGCTTCTCACCTCGACATCGTATCCCAGGTCCCAGTAGAGCTGGTCGTCGGACCAGGTGGGGCGGATGGAGTACGAGTCCCCGTCCGACCAGACGAGCCTGTACGCCCTGTCGATGAACAGATAGTCGTATCCGGAATCGGTTCCGTGTCTGTACAGATAGACCCCGTCGCGCTCCATGCCTTCGTTGCTGGTGGCGCTTCCGACTTCGATCCTCACGACATCGTCCTCATCCGCTTCTATCGCGGGGATGTTGTGGGGATCCAGGACCCTGGTGCAGGGGAAGCTGTAGTTCCCGAACCAGAGGTATTAGTTGTCGCTGTAGTTGCGCATCCCGTGGAGGTGGACGGTCTTTCCGATGCTGTCCCTGAGCACACCGAAGTCGTCGCCCTTCACGCCGGGCGAGTTCTGAGGATTCTTCAGATACTCGGTCATGGCCTTCCAATTGGAACCGCCCTCGATCATGTAGTATGTGAGGTAGTCGCGCTCCGTAGGGATCGCATCCGCCATGATGGTCGTCTCCGCTTCGTAGACGTACATGGACGATATCCTCGTATCCACGGTTTCCGCGGACGAATCCTCGGAATAGTCGGGTGGTACGTTCCCTGAATCATAGAAACCGCCCCTCGCTCCGCTTCGCTCGCGATGGGCAGGAAGTGACGACACTCACATCCCTCGTCTGCCTTTCGGTTCAAAGAAGGCAAGCTCAAGCTGTCGATCCGAATGACCTACCAGCCCCAGATCGGATGGAGCTTAAATAGTCAATTGCACCGACCAACCGATGGCTGATTCTTCATGTATCAATCCATAATGAACTATTATAAACATACAAAATCATATTCATTCAAATAGGTGTACGTTTATAACAATACATGAACGGAACAGAGGTCATACCAAGGGAACACTACCTGGAGAAGCTCCGTGGACTCAGGGATTTCCCGATCATCAAGGGACTCACCGGCATACGCAGATGCGGTAAGTCCACACTGATGACCGAGTTCATCGGGGAGCTCAAGGCATCAGGCATCCCCGATGACAGGATCCTGTACATCAATCTCGATGACGAGATGTCCGGCATCGAGACCTGGAGGGATCTCCTCGATCATATAACCGAGGTCGTGGGCGATCCGAAGGATTCGTATCTGTTCCTCGACGAGATCCAGAACATCCCCGAATGGGAGAGGGTGGTGTCGACGCTGTTCCTCAAGGGCGCGGACATATACATCACGGGTTCCAACTCCCAGATGCTGTCCACCGAACTGTCCACCAAACTCTCCGGCAGATGCATCGAGATCCGCGTACAGCCGCTGGCGTTCCGTGAGTACCTCCTGTTCAGGAAAGAATCGGGCAAGGATGCTGCGACCCTTCTCGACGACTACATCCGCAGGGGCGGATTCCCGGCGGTGGCGCTCCTGGAGGACACAATGCCCGGGCTAGTACCTGATATGTTGATGGGAATCTACAACACGGTATACACGAAGGACGTGTCCGAGAGGAACAGCATCCGCAACAACGAGCTCGTATCCAACGTGTGCAGGTTCGTCATGAAGAACATCGGTGACAGGACATCGGTCCGTTCGGTGTCCAACTATCTGACCAGCAAGGGCAGCAAGACCCGCCCGGAGACCGTAGATTCATACATCTCCATGCTGGAGAAGGCGCTCCTCATAGGGAGGGCGAAGAGGATGGACCTTAAGACGAAGGAGTATCTCCGCACATCGGAGAAGTTCTATGCTGCGGACCTGGGTCTCAGGAACATCATAGTTCCGTACTCGGAAACGGATTTGGACGGCATGTTGGAGAACATCGTGTTCAACGAACTGATCTTCAGATGCGGGAGGGCATCGGTGTGCTCCGTCGGAGACCTCGAGATCGATTTCGTGGCGAATTCGGAAGGTACCCCGTCATACTATCAGGTTTGCATGAACATAGGGGACAAGTCCACGAGGGATAGGGAGCTGAGGCCCCTCAGGTCGGTGAATGACAACTATCCGAAGACGATCGTCACATACGACAGGTTCCCGATGGACGATATCGACGGCATAAGGATCGTATCTTTGAAGGATTGGCTTATGGAGGAGTGATGGGAAGATGCGTTCGTTTCTGAATGGTCTTCTGCAGTCGCATCATCGGAATCAACCTAAGATGAACGGAGATCTAGCACTACACCGTTCATCGTGCCCGAGTGCGGG
>ERZ1026850.1733-NODE-1733-length-10853-cov-4.425634_pt1 | contig 10853 bp, 9 predicted proteins | sample MGYA00380155_ERZ1026850 | MGnify/ENA primary metagenome ERZ1026850 (study PRJEB33269, sample SAMEA4719791) | human gut metagenome | biome: human-associated habitat; feature: organic feature; material: feces | place: Cameroon | collected 2013-10 ... | reverse complement strand
AAAGTGAGGATTTCTCATGGATGAGAATTTGAATCAATATGATAACGGACAGAATCGTGGACCAAATGGCCCGGGAGGCCCGAATAATGGTGGACAGGGAGGACCTGGCAACCAGAATGGGAACAATCCCCGGAAACAGAGCCTGATTATGCTTGTGATTGCAGCACTGGTAACCTTACTGATTATCAGTATGTTTATGAAAATGATGACAGGCGCTACCAATCAAGAGATTTCCTATAATGATTTTATTGATATGGTTGAGAACCAGAAGATAGAAAGCGTATCTGTGGATTCTGACAGAATCGTAATTTATCCGAAGGAGGATAAGAATAACAATAATCCTTTTACCTATAGTATGATGAGTGCGGTTACTTATTATACCGGAAAGATGGAAGATGACGATACACTGGCACAGCGGCTGCTGGAAAATGATGTAGAGGTCAGAAAGGAAACTTCTGACAGCTCCAGTGTCATTATGACAGTACTGTTATATTATATCCTGCCTATCCTGCTGATGTGGGGACTACTCAGTGTCCTGTTCCGGCGGATGGGTGGTAAAGGCGGTCCTATGGGGGTTGGCAAGAGTAATGCCAAAGCCTATGTACAGAAAGAAACCGGTATTACCTTTAAGGATGTAGCGGGCGAGGATGAAGCAAAAGAGTCTTTGGTGGAAGTCGTGGATTTCCTTCACAATCCGGCAAAATACGCCAAAATTGGTGCCAGACTGCCAAAGGGTGCTCTGTTAGTCGGACCTCCCGGTACTGGTAAAACATTACTTGCCAAGGCGGTAGCAGGTGAGGCACATGTACCATTTTTCTCCTTGTCCGGTTCTGATTTTATAGAGCTTTATGTCGGTGTGGGTGCTTCCCGTGTGCGTGACCTGTTTAAGGAAGCGGAGAAAAATGCTCCCTGTATTGTATTTATCGATGAGATTGATGCCATTGGAAGAAGCCGTGACAGCAAGTATGGCGGTGGTAATGAAGAGCGGGAACAGACCCTGAATCAGTTACTTTCTGAGATGGATGGCTTCGATGGTAAAAAGGGTATTATTATTCTGGCAGCGACCAACCGGCCGGAAATTCTGGATAAGGCACTGCTTCGTCCGGGACGTTTCGATAGAAGAATCATTGTAGATAAACCTGATTTAAAAGGACGTGTGGAAATCTTAAAAGTACATTCCAAGGATGTACTGATGGATGAAACCGTTGATTTAAATGAGATTGCGCTGGCAACGTCCGGTGCTGTTGGTTCCGACCTGGCAAATATGATTAACGAAGCAGCCATCAATGCAGTTAAGATGGGAAGAGAATACGTCAGCCAGAAGGATTTGTTTGATGCGGTTGAACAGGTACTGGTCGGAAAAGAGAAGAAGGACCGTATCATGAGCAAAGAGGAACGTAAGATAGTTTCTTATCATGAAGTAGGACATGCCCTGATTAGTGCATTACAGAAGAACTCAGAGCCGGTACAGAAAATTACGATAGTGCCAAGAACCATGGGTGCGCTTGGTTATGTTATGCATGTACCGGAGGAAGAAAAATACCTGGATACGGAAGCTGAGCTTCGTGACAGACTGGTAGGACTTCTGGGTGGACGTGCCGCAGAGGAAATTGTCTTTGATACCGTTACCACAGGCGCGGCAAACGACATTGAGCAGGCAACCAGCATTGCACGGAATATGATTACCCGTTTTGGCATGAGCAAGAAGTTCGGGCTGATGGGACTTGCTACAGTGGAAAGCCAGTATCTGGACGGCAGGGCATCCTTAACCTGTTCTGATGTTACGGCGGCAGATATTGATACCGAGGTCATGAAGATGCTTCGTGACAGTTATAAACAGGCCAAGAAGATGTTAAAAGAAAACCGTGAAATCATGGATAAACTGGCAGCATATCTGATTGAGAAGGAAACCATTACCGGTAAAGAATTCATGAAGATATACCGTAAGGAGAAAGGGATTCCGGATCCGGAAGAGAACGAAAAGGTAACAGAGTCCGAAAAAACGGCAGAAACAGAAAGTAAGCCGGTAACGGATGAGCCCAAGCCTGCAACAGAAGTTCCGGAGGAAAAGACAACGGTAACAGAAGACAGGCAGGAGGCAGAGGTCTCCCAGGAGAAAGAGCCGGAAACGGATTCCCAGGCAAAAGAGCCGGAAACCGACTTGCAGGAGAGTACAGAAATTTCCGAACCACAGCCACAGCAGAATGAAAATCTTGGATTATTTTCACAGGCTCCGGGACGGGATGAGAACAATCATGAAATACAGTAAATAAGGCATAAGGCAGAGTCAAATGGATTGACTTTGCCTTATTTGTTCCAGTACAATTTATATAGAAGAATAGACAGAAAATTGGGGAAACGATATGTTTGATGTAAGCGAAGAATTAAAGAAACTGCCCAACTCACCGGGTGTATATCTGATGCATGATGCCAATGACACCATTATTTATGTGGGAAAAGCAGTAAATCTCCATAACAGAGTGCGCTCTTATTTCCGAAAGATTGTAGGAAGAGGTCCCCAGATTGACAAGATGGTAGAACAGATTGCCAGATTTGAGTATATTGTGACAGATTCCGAGCTGGAAGCACTTGTTCTGGAGAACAATCTGATTAAAGAATACAGCCCCAAATATAACACAATGCTAAAGGATGACAAGACATATCCGTACATCAAGGTTACTGTGGCCGAGGAGTTCCCAAGGATTCTCTTTTCCAGGGAAATGAAAAAAGACCGTTCCCGGTATTTCGGACCCTATACCAGTGCAGCGGCTGTCAAGGATACCATTGAATTGATGAATAAACTATATCAGTTGAGAACCTGTAACCGGAAGCTGCCAAGAGACATTGGGGTGGAACGTCCCTGCCTGAATTATCATATCAAACAGTGTATGGCACCCTGTCAGGGGTATATCAACAAGGAGGATTACCGGCAGCGGATAGAGCAGGCATTGGATTTTCTGAATGGCAATTACGCGCCGATTCTAAATAATCTGGAACAGAAGATGACGAAGGCAGCAGAGAATCTGGAGTTTGAGGAGGCTGCCCGATACAGAGACCTTTATAACAGTGTGAAAAGTGTTGCCCAGAAGCAGAAGATTACAGACAGTGACGGAGAGGATAAGGATATTATTGCCCTTGCCAAGGATGAGACAGATGCTGTGGTACAGATTTTCTTTGTCCGGGATGGTAAGCTGATAGGAAGGGACCATTTCTATATGACCCATGTGGAAGGCTGTGATACCGCCCAGATACTGCTGGATTTCGTAAAACAGTTCTATGCCGGGACTCCTTATATACCAAAGGAACTGATGCTCCAGGAAGAGATAGCCGATATTGCTGTTCTGGAGAGGTGGCTGAGCAATCGCAAAAAAAGCAGAGTTTATATCCGGGTACCGAAGAAGGGGGCAAAGGAGAAGCTGGTAGAACTGGCAGCCCAGAACGCCCATCTTGTCTTGAGTCAGGACAAAGAGCGGATTAAGCGGGAGGAGGGCAGAACCATTGGTGCAGTAAAGGAAATTGCAGCTCTCTTGCAGCTTGAGAATGTCAGCCGTATGGAGGCTTATGATATTTCCAACATCAGCGGATTTGCCAATGTGGGCTCCATGGTGGTCTTCGAGAAGGGAAAAGCAAAGAAAAGCGATTACCGTAAGTTCCGTATCCAGTCCGTATCGGGACCGGATGATTACAGTTGTATGAAAGAGGTTCTGACCAGACGGTTCTTACATGGAATTGAGGAAAAGCAGGAACTGAACGAGAAAGAAATTGACCATGCCTTTGGCAGCTTTACTAAATTTCCGGATTTACTGCTGATGGATGGTGGGAAAGGGCAGGTAAATATTGCCTTGCAGGTACTGGAAGAACTACAGCTATCCATTCCGGTCTGCGGTATGGTAAAGGACGATAATCACAGAACAAGAGGGCTGTATTATCAGAATGTAGAGATACCGATAGATACGCATTCGGAGGGCTTTAAGCTGATTACAAGGATTCAGGATGAAGCACACCGGTTTGCCATTGAGTATCATCGTTCCCTGCGCTCCAAAGCCCAGGTAAAATCGGTGTTAGATGAAATACCAGGCGTTGGGCCGGCACGAAGAAAGGCACTGATGCGTCATTTTGGCTCTATCAGGGAAATCAAGGAGGCTTCCGTAGAAAAACTGTGTGAGGTACCGGAAATCCCAGAGCATATTGCAGAACAGATTTATGCCTATTTCCGACAGGAAAATTCTGCCCCGAATATGTAACACCAGTCAGGTGGTTTTATTGTAAATCGGTCAGTAATATGCTACAATAATTCCATAGGTATTTGCTCCAAAAGAGAAAGACATCAATCAAATAAGGAGAAGGTTATGGCAAGTATTAGTTTGACAAAGGTCATTGAGAAGTTCAAATGGGAAAATCTGACACCGGAAATTGATATTTCCAAGATTAAACTCACACAGCCGGACATTAACAGACCGGCATTACAGATGGCAGGATACTTTGAACACTTTGAGGCAACTCGTTTACAGATAGTGGGCTTTGTAGAATACTCCTATATGAATGGGATGGATGAGGACAGGCAGAGAGAAATCTATGAGAAGCTGTTAAACAATCCGATTCCCGGTATTGTATTCTGCAGAGAACTATATCCGAATGATTTGTTCCGGGAGATTGCCATAAAATATGGAATACCGCTTTTAATGAGTAAAAAGGCAACTTCTGCCTGTATGGCTGAGGTTATCCGATGGTTAAATGTAAAACTGGCACCTTGTATTTCCGTACATGGGGTACTGGTTGATGTATATGGTGAGGGTGTCCTGATTACCGGTGAGAGTGGTATTGGTAAGTCGGAGGCTGCGTTGGAACTGATTAAAAGAGGACATCGTCTGGTAACCGATGATGTAGTAGAAATCCGTCGGGTCAGTGAAGATACATTGATTGGTTCGGCACCTGATATTACCAAGCATTTTATCGAACTTCGTGGTATCGGTATCGTGGATGTGAAGGCGCTTTTCGGTGCATCCAGTGTAAGAGATACCCAAAATATTGATTTGGTCATTCGTCTGGAAGACTGGGATAAAGATAAAGAATATGACCGTCTGGGACTGGAAGAAGAGTATACAGAATACCTTGGCAATAAAGTAGTCTGTCATAATATTCCAATCAGACCGGGCCGTAATCTGGCAGTTATCTGTGAATCGGCAGCCGTTAACCATCGTCAGAAGAAGATGGGATACAATGCAGCACAGGAATTGTACAAACGTGTGCAGAATTCCCTTACCCGTAAGAGAGATGAAGACGAAGAAGATTAAAGAGAGAGGATAGAGCGAAATGGCAAGTCATGTATTTGGAGTGGATATAGGTGGAACCACCGTTAAATTAGGATTGTTCGATATTCAGGGAAATGTAATTGACAAGTGGGAAATTCCTACCAGAAAAGGAGACGGAGGGGCTAAGATTCTGCCGGATATCGCAGAAAGTATTCAGGCGAAGATGACAGAGAAGTCTCTTACGAAAGAAGATGTGGCAGGTGTAGGCGTAGGTGTTCCGGGACCCGTTGACGGAGCAGGAACCGTACATAAAGCAGTAAACCTGGGCTGGGAAGAAGTGGATTTAAAGAAAGAGCTTACCGGTTTGTTAGGCGGTATGCGAGTAGAAGTCGGTAACGATGCCAATGTAGCAGCCCTTGGAGAAATGTGGAAAGGCGGCGGACAGGGACATCAGAACGTAGTAGCCGTTACCCTTGGTACTGGTGTTGGCGGAGGAATCATTGTCAATGGAAAGATTATGACAGGCTCCAGAGGTGCAGCCGGAGAAATCGGTCATATCCATGTAGAGGACAAGGAAACAGAAGCCTGTGGTTGTGGTAATTATGGATGCCTGGAGGAATATGCTTCGGCAACCGGTATTACAAGACTGGCAAACAGAGCTTTGAAAGCCAGCGATAAAGCCAGTGTATTAAGAGATGGTGAAGTATCTGCGAAGACCGTATTTGATGCAGTGAAAGCAGGAGATGAACTGGCAATAGAAGTAGCGAAGAAATTTGGAGAGTACCTTGGTAAAGGACTTGGTGTTGTTGCCGGTGTGGTAGACCCAGAGATTTTCGTAATCGGTGGCGGTGTTTCCAAAGCCGGAGAAGTATTGTTTGAATACATGAAACCATCTTATGAAGAAACAGTATTCCATGCGTGTAGAAATACTATTTTTGCACTGGCTACCTTGGGAAATGATGCAGGTATCTACGGCGCGGCCAAAATGGTACTTGACTAAAATAAAACAGATGTAGCATGAGGCACGTGCTGACAGATAGCATGTGCCTTACATATTATCTCAAAAATGGAACATTCTATCTAATAAGTAATATAATAGTATGAATAAATAATACCTATGTCAGGAGAGAAGTGTTGACAAGCATGTATGAGTATATTGAAAGTTTTATACCAGGTGAACAGATATTGTTCCATGAGCCGATGAGCAAGCATACCACGTTCCGGGTAGGCGGCGAAGCAGCCTGTATGATTTATGTACAGACTGAAGAAGAAATCCGAAAACTGGTTTCCTATCTCAACCAGATAGAAGAAGATTATTTTATGCTGGGAAATGGCAGTAATATTCTGGTGGGGGATAAAGGATACCGCGGCATTATTATTAAATTCGGTAGACAGATGGAAGAGATTCAGGTAGATGGGGAGCGCATGACCATCAAAGCCGGAGCCTTATTGCCCAAAGTGGCAGTTACCGCAAAGGAACACGGACTGACGGGACTGGAATTTGCAGCAGGGATTCCGGGCAGTATAGGCGGTGCCATTGTCATGAACGCCGGTGCCTATGATGGCGAGATGAAGCAGATTGTAGAAAGTGTCCGGATTATAGACCGAAATGGCGAGATTCTTACGTTGGATAATGATGCCATGGAATTTGGTTATCGTACCAGTGTGGTAAAGGACAGACCTTATATCGTATTAGAGGTTGTACTGCGTTTACAGCCGGGAGATAAGGAAGCTATCGGCGCAAGGATGGAAGAGCTTGCGGCCTTAAGAAAAAGCAAGCAGCCATTAGAGTACCCCAGTGCAGGAAGCACTTTTAAAAGACCGGAGGGCTATTATGCCGGAAAACTGATTATGGATGCAGGTATGAGAGGCTATCGTATTGGCGGGGCACAGGTGTCAGACAAGCACTGTGGATTTATCGTCAATGTAAATAAGGCAACGGCAGCAGATATAAAAGAAGTAATAGAGGAAGTCCAGGAGCGTGTTAAGAAAAGATTTCACGTTTCCCTGGAGCCGGAAGTTATTTTGTTAGGCGATTTTTAAAACATAAGAGAAATGGGAATGCGAGAAAGGTAAGAAGCCATGCGATTTGTGGTAGTAACAGGTATGAGCGGTTCCGGAAAGAGAACCGTAATGAAAATGTTGGAGGATGTGGGATTTTATTGTGTGGATAACCTCCCCATTCAGTTAATTGAGAAATTCGTAGAATTGATAGCCATGCCAAACAGTGAAATCAGCAAGGTTGCCCTGGGACTGGATGTCCGGACAGACCAGTCCTTCGGAGATGCGCAGCGTGTCCTGGAAAAGCTGCGGGAGAATGGTTATCTGTTTGAAATTCTGTTTCTGGAGGCAAGCGATTCTGTACTCCTGAAACGATATAAAGAAACAAGAAGGATGCATCCCCTTTCCCCGGAAGGAAGAGTGGAAGAAGGGGTTCACAAAGAAAGAGAGATTCTGAAAGGAATTCGTGACAAAGCAGATTATGTCATCGATACCTCGAATTTGCTGACCAGGGAATTAAAGGAAGAAATCGACCATATTTTTGTGCGGAATGAAGAATATAATTCCCTTATGGTAACGGTACTGTCCTTTGGATTCAAGAATGGAATTCCGGCAGATGCAGATTTGGTATTTGATGTAAGATTTCTGCCCAATCCGTTCTATATAGACGAGCTCAAGCATAAAACTGGTAATGACAAAGAAGTACAGGACTATGTCATGAGCTTTCCGGAGGCAACAGAATTTTTGGAGAAACTGGTGGACATGCTTGATTTCCTGATTCCAAATTATGTGAAAGAAGGAAAGCACCAGTTGGTAATCGGCATTGGCTGTACCGGTGGAAAGCATAGAAGCGTAACATTGGCAAATGAACTGTTTACCAGAATGAAAGAACATGGCAATTATGGAATCAAATTGTACCATAGAGATATTAAACAGGGAGTGTAGGAATGTCTTTTTCGGGAACGGTAAAAGAAGAGCTTGCAACACATATCAGTCCGGCAAGGCATTGCCAACTGGCTGAACTGGCGGCAATCATTCATTTCTGCGCGCGCAGAAATGCAGATGGCAGACATCTCATTCTGGAGACGGAAAATGAGGCAGTTGCGAGAAAATGCTTTACATTATTAAGAAAAACATTTAATATAGAAGCAGTTGTGCAGGGGAAGGACAGACTCATTCCTGATGATACAGCAGAATTAAAGGTTTTGCAGGCATTATATCTGGCAGATAAGGACGGCAGGCTGCTGTCGATTGATGTGCCTGTGCATGCACTGCTGATTAAGAATTCCTGTTGTGCCAGGGCATACATAAGAGGTGCTTTCCTGTGCGTAGGTTCTATGAGTGACCCTGAGAAGAGCTATCACATGGAGTTTGTCTGTGACAAGAAAGAACAGGCGCAGCAGCTACAGCATATTATTCAGGAATTCCAAATAGAAGCTAAGATTATTAAACGAAAGAAATATGATGTGGTATACCTGAAAGAGGGAGCCGGAATCGTTGATTTGCTTAACGTAATGGAAGCACACATTTCACTGATGAATCTGGAGAATCTCCGGATTGTAAAGGAAATGCGCAACTCCATCAACAGACGTGTGAATTGTGAAACAGCGAATATATCCAAGACGGTTAATGCGGCATCCAAGCAGATAGAAGACATTCTTTTGATTAAGGAACGATATGGCTTTGAAAATCTGCCTGAGAATCTGCGACAGATGGCAGAAGTGAGATTGGAGTACCCGGATGCAGCCTTAAAGGAGCTGGGAGGATATCTGAATCCTGCGGTTGGTAAGTCCGGTGTAAATCACAGGTTACGAAGGTTGGGTGAAATTGCTGATAGAATCAGGTCGTAGTTAAAGGAGGAGAATATTATGATTCAAAAATCTATCCAGATTAAACTGGAGACAGGCTTAGAGGCAAGACCAGTCGCAATGCTTGTTCAGGTAGCAAGTCAGTTTGACAGTACAGTGTACATTAGTTCAGAGGACAGAAAAGTCAATGCAAAGAGTATCATGGGAATGATGAGTCTGGGACTCGACAGCGGTGAGGCTGTAACCGTAATCGCAGATGGTACTGATGAAGAGAAAGCAATCGAAGAAATTGAGAAATTTCTGAGTGGTAAATAAGAAAGAAGAGTCGTCACCTGAATGAGTGGAAATCATAAGGTGGCGATTTTTGGTATTTCATAGAAGATTCCAGGGTGTAGACTCCACGTTCTGTATATTAGAACGTGGAGTTTTTGAATTAAGTTGTTATTTTCCAACCATAAACCTATAATGAAAGAAACAAATGACAAACGATAATGGATTTATAAAATATATAACAAAAGGTACAGGAAAGATATGCTTATGGATACCAGGAAAAAATTTGTAATATGTGCAATTATCACACTGCTGTTTGATATGGAAGCGTATGTTATAGCTTATAATACGACAATGATTGCGATACCCAATGTACAGACGCTATTTATTTCCAGGTATCTGTTTATGATTCCATTCTATGTTATTCAAATATGTATGTTGCGCTACGCGATAGGACTTCAAAGCCGGTTACTGTATTTTTTCCCATTGTACTGGGGAATGGAAATATATCGGTTGGTATTTAGAAATCTTGTCTGGTTTACGCAAAGTTATGAGAATAATGGGATACTGAACTTTTTGTATAAACATGTTACAGCAGTGTTCTGGACGGCAGATTATGCGCTTACTTATGAAAATGTATATTCATACAATAGCGATTTCCCAGCTTTTTCTGTACTGTTGTTAGTGGAAGATATTGTGAAATTGATAATAAGCATAGTGATGATTGCCATTTCATGTAAATATTTATTACTGAATCATAAGATGCCTAAAAAGGAGACAAGTGATGGGCATGGAGTAAATAGTATTTTGAAACTGCTTATTGGAGATTCAGAAAGTAATTATCAAACGACTAAAAGGAAGTTTATCATAAGTGGCTGTGTAATACTTATTATGAATCTGGTGGGAATTGTGCTGGCATCTGGTTGGTGGATATTCAGTTATGGAAGTATGCTCTTTTTCAGATATGTGATTATGGTTTTCTATTATGTTTTCCAGATACTTTTCTTGTATTATGCAATTAAAATGGGAAGAAGATGGATATATTTTTTCCCATTTTATTGGGCGGTAGAAATATGGCGACTGCTATATAGGGCAATTATGGTTAATCGAATAGATTGGAGAAGACCATTTTTCAATCTTATGTATAAACAAATAACCATGATACTTTGGGGAGCAGATTGGTTCCCATCTATTCATCTTTTTGTAATTGACTATCATGGAATGCATAGGATTCTATTTGGAGAGGATGTTATAAAGTTTTTAATAAGTGTGATTATGGTTGCAGTAGGTTCCAGATATGCTTTTCTGCAATACCGAAAAGATAAATGAAAATACGGGGCTAAGGAAGTTTGCTACCTGTTAACGACAATATAGAGGGTATCGTTATGGATATGAGGAAAAAATTTGTAATATGCAGTCTTATTACGCTATTGTTTGATTTGGAGGCATATATTGTGGCATATAGTACGCCACTAATTTATATGTCAGTTTTCCAGATGTGTCTTTTTAGATATATATTGGT
>ERZ1026850.1731-NODE-1731-length-10863-cov-7.446429_pt1 | contig 10863 bp, 8 predicted proteins | sample MGYA00380155_ERZ1026850 | MGnify/ENA primary metagenome ERZ1026850 (study PRJEB33269, sample SAMEA4719791) | human gut metagenome | biome: human-associated habitat; feature: organic feature; material: feces | place: Cameroon | collected 2013-10 ... | reverse complement strand
GTCAACAGAGGTCCAGCCCCATTAGAGCTGGCCCTCTATGCACCAAAAGGCATACTTTTTGGCTGATGGCATTTTTGGTCGATCGAAATCAAATATGTGTTTCAAAATGCCATAAACAAATTAGTGAGATATTTCAAAAAACAATGGACATTATGGTGCAATTCTTCTCCATAAAACGTCGCCCTTTCCCGATGCTCGCATTACAATCGCATTAATGCTTTTAGAACAGTATAGCAAACTATTCGCAGAGAGTGATCAGGGGGATTTTCGTACCATCGGTGGAGCAAAATACTGTCTTTCGGCTAAAATTACTTTTCGTATACTGCGAATTACCGCATATACAATTGTCTGTCGCTGATGAAGGGTGATAAGGGTGTCGAGCTGCTTGAAAAAACCGCCAATTTGCTCTTGCTCTAAAAGGCTCGGCAGATATATTTCCATTGATTCAACATCTCCGGCATTGTAGGACGGTAACGCTCCAACTTGAACCAAGGAAGTCAAATCAACTGTTCCAAAGAGAGCCTTTGCAAAGTCTGCGTCCCACTTCGTTGAGCCGAGAGAATACGCCATTGTGTTGTTGTCCAAAAGGAACGGAAAACGGCATAAACGCTTGCGATTTAGCATCACAGCAGCTCCAACCTTTGCAAAGAAAATAGCTGGCAATTCTGTAATAGGCGACCACCTGTGAACAGCGATCTGCTCTGCTGTAACATAGTTATTAGCAACAGTCATTTCATTCTCATTGCCGTCTAAATTCATATCGGAAACTTTGAAGAACGGTATACCGGTTACCCCTCCTTGTTCGGCGTCGGGAAATCCTACTCCAGAGCGAGCTTTACCAATATCACCGAGCTTACGCTGTTCCCAAGAGAATGTATAAAAAGGGGGTGTCAGTTGGACAATCAGAGAAATATCCGGAGGTGAATGCAAAAATGGCTGTCGTTGATGAAGGGTGATAAGGTTGTCGAGCCGCTGAAAGAAACCTCCAATAGTCTGTTGTTCTCGCATCGTTGGCGGCATCATCAGCTCCATTACAGCCATTTGCTTTCCCGAAACCTCAACGAAAGTTGATCCAGCCCCAACAAGTTCTCCATATCGTTTTAATTCTTCGGTTCGAGAAAAAATGAAGTAAGTGTCAAGCTCTCCACGATGTGGGACAATGGACTGAAACCCCTGATTAGTACAGCCTTTTCGGGTTAAAATGGCGGTTTTTCCGATTCCCGCACGAGAGGTAAACAGGACTGTGCCGGGAGGAAGCATTTTTGCTGAACTATTCTCATAACCCAAGTCGGTTATCTTTTTCTGACTCGAATTTGCATAGATTTGGTCTGCAATTTCAGCAGGTGCATACCAATCAATCTCACCATTCCAATAGCTCGGATTGCCTGTACTTGGTGTTCCACCGCCCAAAATGTCGGCAATCTCCCCCAACTTACGCTGTTCCCAAGCTATTCGGTTACAGTCGAGCTTACACAGGTGTGAAATATGGGAATTAAGTTTGATATTTCGGGATTTATAGTTGCTATTCCGGGATTATATGCTATAATATAAAATGTATTTTAGTACTTACTCGCGGACCGAGAGAAAGGAATGATATGATGGCTGTAAGCTATAAAAAACTCTGGCACATTCTGCTTGATCGAGATATGAAGAAAAGAGATTTGCAGGAAGCTGCAGTGCTCACAAAATACGCAATGAATAAGCTTAGTCGTGATGAAAATGTCAGCACTGAAGTGTTGGGAAAAATCTGCTCCGCTTTGAATTGTACAACTGACGATATTATGGAGTTTGTTTCTGACGAAAAGTAAGTCCGTTTTATGGGACACTAGTTGTGTGTATCATAATAGGGGGTAGTACGTTGCCCTTAGAAAAAGAAAAAGAATGGGGTCACAGAATGAATAAGCAACAACTTGCTCAGAAAATATGGGCTTCCGCAAATCAAATGCGTTCCAAAATTGAAGCAAATGAATATAAGGATTACATACTAGGCTTTATTTTTTACAAGTATCTTTCCGATAAGGAAGTTAAGTTCTTGAAGGAGAACGACTATGATAATGAACTCCTGAAAACCGTATCGGAGGAAGATGCCGAAACAGTTGAATGGATCCAAAAAAACATAGGCTACTTTATTGCCTATAAGGATCTTTTCTCCACTTGGCTCACGATGGGTAAGGACTTTGATGTTTCAAATGTCCGTGATGCTCTTTCTGCATTTAGCCGACTAATTTCTAATTCGCATAAAAGGGTATTTGAAAAAGTATTTGATACCTTGCAAACAGGCCTTTCCAAACTTGGCGATAGCTCCGGTTCACAAACGAAAGCAATTAGTGGGCTGCTGACGCTGATAAAAGATATTCCTATGGATGGCAAGCAGGACTACGATGTTCTCGGTTTCATCTACGAATATCTTATCAGTAACTTTGCAGCAAATGCTGGAAAGAAAGCTGGCGAGTTCTACACCCCGCACGAGGTATCGCTTCTGCTGTCCGAGATCGTTGCGAGTCATTTGAAGGGTAAAAGTGAAATCAAAATCTACGACCCGACAAGCGGTTCGGGCTCACTGCTTATCAATATTGGTCAAAGCGTTGCGAAGTATATGAGCGACGACAACAATATTCAGTATTACGCTCAGGAGTTGAAAGAGAATACTTATAACCTGACCCGAATGAATTTGGTTATGAGAGGCATTGATCCCGCTAACATTATCACTCGTAACGGCGATACTCTCGAGGAGGATTGGCCGTACTTTGATGAAAATGATCCGGTCAATACCTATAACCCTCTCTATGTGGATGCGGTCGTGTCCAATCCGCCGTATTCGCAGGCTTGGGATCCGTCTAATAAAGAGGGAGATCCTCGTTATGCTCGTTTTGGACTTGCTCCCAAAGGAAAAGCCGACTATGCTTTCCTACTTCACGACCTGTTCCATATCAAACCGGACGGCATTATGACAATTGTTCTTCCCCACGGCGTACTGTTCCGTGGCGGTGAGGAAGGTGAAATCAGAAAAAACCTGATCGAGAATAACCATATCGACGCCATTATCGGGCTGCCTGCAAATATCTTCTTCGGGACAGGGATCCCCACCATTATTATGGTGCTGCGCCAAAAGCGTGAGAACACCGATGTTCTTATCATCGACGCATCCAAGGGATTTATCAAAGAGGGTAAAAATAACAAGCTCCGTGCGTCTGACATTAAACGCATAGCAGACACCTTTATCAAGCGTGAAAGCGTCCCGAAGTTTTCACGAGTTGTCAGTCGTGAAGAAATTCGCAGCAATGATTATAACCTGAACATTCCTCGCTATGTGGACTCATCTGAAGCAGCCGAGCATTGGGATGTCTATGCGTCTATGTTTGGCGGTATCCCGACGGCAGAAATTGAAGAGCTGGGCGAATTTTGGACGGCGTTCCCGGCACTGAAAAAGGCTCTGTTTACAGAGAGTGGCATCCCCTATGTGAATGTGTCTGTCGATGACATTAAGAGTGCCATCAAGAGCCACCCCGATGTGGTCGGATTTGAGGATGCTTTTAATGCCGCCTTTTCTACTTTCCCGGCGTTCCTGAAAGAAGAACTTATCGACCGGATGGAAAGCATTGAAATCTCTAAGGCTGAAACCGTTCTGAGCGCTGATATTTTTGAGCGTCTGAAGGATATTCCGCTTATCGACAAATATGCGGCGTTCCAACTCCTTGACGACGATTGGACTGGGATTTCTATTGATCTTGAGGTCTTGCAGACCGAGGGCTTTTCTGCGACAAAGGAAGTCGATCCGAACCTTGTCATCAAGAAAAAGGATGGCAAAGATCAAGAGGTGCAAGAAGGCTGGGTAGGTCACATTATCCCGTTTGACTTGGTACAGGCGACTTTGCTCTCCGCAGAAACGGATGAGCTCCACGGTTTGGAAAGCCGTTTGGCGGAAATCCCGTCTGAATATGAGTCCATCCTTGATGAAATGACAGAGGAGGATAAAGAGAGCTGCAACGATGTTCTCACCGAGGAAGGCGATGCTTTCGTTCCGAAAGAAGTATCCAAAAAGATTAAGGAACTGAAGAAAGACCGTTCTCCTGAAAGCGTTGCGCTTCGTACACTCTTAGAAAAGGTAGAGTCTTTGGTCAAGAGCGAGAAAGAAATCAAGGCGGAGATCAAGGCAAAGAGTGCTGCGTTGCAGGCAAAAACAAAGGATACGATTGAAAGACTGAGCGACGAGCAGGCTTTGGATCTGCTCGAAAAGAAGTGGATTGCTCCTCTCATTGAGAGCATTCACAAACTGCCTGATACCGTAATCGACAGCTTGGTGAGCAAAATTCAAGCCCTTCAAAACAAGTATGCTACAACTTTCTTCGAGGTCGAACAGCAGATCAGCGAAACCGAAGCAACGCTTTCGGGAATGATCGATGACCTTGAGGGTAATGAGTATGATATGCTGGGACTTAATGAGTTGAAGAAATTGCTGGGAGGTAGTGCAGAATGACGAAAAAATCAGATGCTCCCGCAATTCGCTTCAAAGGATTCTCAGACGCTTGGGAACAGCGTAAGCTCGGTGATATGATGAATGTTACATCTGTTAAGCGCATCCATCAATCAGACTGGACAGACAGTGGAGTAAGGTTCCTTAGAGCAAGAGATATTGTTGCTGCTGCAAAGAATGAAGAGCCGGATGACTATCTCTATATTTCAAAAGAGAAGTACGAAGAATACAGTGCATTGTCGGGAAAAGTCGGTGTTTCAGATTTGCTTGTGACGGGTGTTGGTACTATCGGAGTGCCTTATTTAGTGAGGAATTTGGAGCCTTTGTATTTCAAAGACGGTAATATTATATGGTTCCAAAACTCAGATAAAATAGATGGCAAGTTCCTCTTTTATTCGTTCTCGGCGGAGCAGATTCAAGGCTTCATAAATGAATCAGCTGGTATCGGTACTGTTGGAACTTATACCATTGAAAGTGGGAAAAAGACTCCCATTTCGCTTCCCAATCAGATAGAACAAGCAAAAGTTGGAGAGTTTTTTCAGCAGCTTGACAACCTTATCACCCTTCATCAGCGTAAGTTTGAAAAGTTGACGAATGTGAAAAAGTCTATGCTCGAAAAGATGTTCCCGCAAAATGGCAGCAGTTACCCCGAAATTCGCTTTAAGGGATTTACTGACCCTTGGGAACAGCGTAAGTTGGGAGAAGTTATACGATTAAATGGACGAATTGGCTTTCGTGGTTATACAGAAAAGGATATTGTTACAAAGGATGATGGGGGCGTTCTAACCTTTAGCCCTACAAATATCGTTGACAATAAGCTGACCACAAATTGCAAAAACACCTACATAACAAGATTCAAATATGATGAATCTCCAGAAATCAAAATTCACAATGGAGATATTCTTTTTGTGAAAACGGGTTCTACGCTGGGTAAAAGTGCCTTAGTGACAGGGCTTTCGGAAGATGCGACATTAAATCCACAGGTAGTTGTTATGCGTACCAACAATTTGAATGTGGAATTTTTAGCTGCAATGCTCGTAACAAACGCAATTATTTCGCAAGTAAATTCGGCTAAAATAGGAGGAGCAATTCCGACTTTAACAGAAACAAGAATCAAAGATTTTGATGTGGCTATTCCAGTATCTGAAGCAGAGAAAGAACAAATTGGACAGTTCTTCAGTCAGCTCGACCACCTTATCACCCTTCATCAGCGTGAGTTGGAAAAGCTCCAAAATATCAAGAAATCTATGCTTGAAAAGATGTTCGTGTGACATCAATTTCGCAGGAAGGAGGAAATCGAATGACATTCCAAAAAGAAGCGGACTTTGAGGAAGCCCTGATTAAAGTCTTGGCGGATAAAGGATGGGAAAAAGAAGTCATCAAGAACCCGACCGAGCAAGACCTCATCCGAAATTGGGCAAAGATCCTGTTTGATAACAACCGTGGAATTGACCGCTTGAATAACTATCCTCTTACGGATGGCGAAATGCAGCAGATCATCGAACAGATCACGGAACTTAGAACACCGTTAAAACTCAATGGCTTTATCAACGGAAAAACTGTGTCCATCAAGCGTGATAACCCTGATGATAAGCTCCATTTCGGCACTGAAATCAGCTTGAAAATATATGATCGCAGGGAAATCGCCGCTGGACAGAGCCGGTATCAGATCGTACAACAACCAGTTTTTCCGAGCAAGTCAAAAATGCTGAATGACCGTCGTGGTGATTTGATGCTGCTTATCAACGGTATGCCTGTCATACATATCGAACTGAAGCGCAGCGGTGTCCCCGTCAGTCAAGCATATAATCAGATTGAGAAATACTCATATGAGGGCGTTTTTACCGGATTGTTCTCGCTCGTTCAGGTGTTTGTAGCAATGAACCCTGAAGAAACTCGTTATTTTGCGAATCCCGGACCTGACGGAAAGTTCAATACTGATTACTATTTCCATTGGGCTGACTTCAATAATGAGCCTATCAACGATTGGAAAGCTATCGCCTCCTCGCTGCTGTCCATTCCTATGGCGCACCAGCTCATTGGGTTTTATACTGTTGCCGACAATGCTGACGGTGTTCTGAAGGTAATGCGAAGCTACCAGTATTACGCAGCCAGCGCAATTTCCGATGTTGTGTCTAAAACGAAGTGGGACAGCGGCAAGCAGCGTGGTGGCTACATTTGGCATACCACCGGCTCAGGCAAGACGATGACGAGCTTTAAGTCGGCTCAGTTGATTGCAAACTCCAATGATGCTGATAAGGTTATTTTCCTTACCGACCGTATTGAGTTAGGAACGCAGTCGCTCAAGGAATATCGGGCATTTGCGGACGAGAATGAAACCGTGCAGGCAACAGAGAACACATATGTCCTTTTGACTAAGCTGAAAAGCAACGCAACGGCAGATACCCTAATTGTTACCTCTATTCAGAAGATGAGCAATATCCGAGATGAGGACGGAGGACTTAATGCAAGCGACATTGAAATAATCAACGGTAAACGGCTTGTTTTTATTGTTGACGAAGCCCATCGTTCAACTTTTGGAGATATGCTATCCATCATCAAGGAAACATTCCCCAATGCCATCTTCTTTGGCTTTACCGGCACACCGGTGTTTGAGGAGAATGCAAAGAAAAACAATGCCCAAACAGATGTTTTTGGCAATGAACTCCACAGATATAGCATTGCTGATGGTATCAGGGATAAGAATGTGCTTGGATTTGATCCTTATAAAGTCCTGACATTCCGTGACAAGGATGTCCGCAAGGTGGTTGCTTTGGAAAAAGCAAAAGCGGCAACCGAAGAAGAAGCAATCAGCGATCCGAAAAAGGCAAAAATATTCTATGAGTATATGGACTCCTCCACCGTCAAGATGGCTGGTTTCTTAGGCGATGACGGTAAATGGGTCAAGGGCATTGAAGATTATCTTCCAAAGACTCAGTACCTTTCCTCGGAGCATCAAAGCAAGGTTGTTGAGGATATTCAAGAAAACTGGCTTACTTTGAGCCATAACGGGAAATTCCACGCAATCTTTGCAACGAGCAGCATCCCCGAAGCAATAGACTACTATCGACTGTTGAAGGCTGCAATGCCGGAGCTAAGGATCAGTTGCCTTTTTGACCCCAATATCAGCAATGAAGATGGGGATTACAAAGAATATAGGGGGCAGCCGATTGCCTTCTATAAAGAGCAAGGCTTAATCGAAATCCTTACTGACTATAATATGATGTTTGGTCAGGATTTTTCGATTGCTACACACGCTCGCTTCAAAAAAGACCTTTCTCTACGCCTTGCCCACAAAGAGCAATATAAGCGGGTCGAAAGAGAGCCTGAGAAGCAGCTCGACCTCCTGATTGTAGTGGATCAGATGCTTACCGGCTTTGACTCTAAGTGGGTCAACACGCTGTATATGGACAAAATACTGGAGTATGAGAACATCATTCAGGCATTTTCCAGAACCAACAGACTTTTCGGACCCGATAAGCCTTTTGGCATCATCAGATATTATCGCAAGCCGCATACGATGGAGCAGAATGTGAGCAAAGCTGTTAAGCTCTATTCCGGCGATAGACCGATAGGTCTGTTCGTTGAAAAACTGTCTTACAACCTCGGAAAGCTCAACGCTGTGTTTGATGATATTGCCTATTTGTTCAAGAATGCTGGTATCCCTGACTTTGAAAAGCTGCCTGCGGACGGAACCGTAAGAGCTAAGTTCGCCTCGCTGTTTAGAGATTTCAACGGATACCTTGAAGCTGCTAAAATCCAAGGATTTAGGTGGGACAAACACACCTACTCATTCAAGGACGAGGAAAGCGGTAATTCGATTGAAATTACAATGGAGTTCGATGAGAACGCATTTTTGATTTTGGCACAGCGTTATAAAGAACTTTCCGCTGCTTCTCCCGATGATCCCGGATCACAAGACATAGATATACCATACGATCTTGTTGGATACCTGACTGAAATTGACACAGGGGTTATTGATGCCGATTATATGAACAGTCGTTTCGATAAGTACCTCAAATTGATTCGACAGGAAGGTTCTTCCGAGGAATCTATTGAGCAAGCAAAGGCAGAACTTCACAAGACTTTTGCTGCCCTAACGCAAGAGGAGCAGAAATACGCAAATATCTTTCTGCACGACATTGAGCGAGGCGATGTCATTGCCGAGGACGGAAAAACGCTTCGTGACTACATCACGGAGTATCAGTTTAGAGCAAAAGATGACCAAATTCACCGTTTTGCAACCATCTTCGGTCTTGATGAGGATAAACTCAGGAATATGATGGGGCTTAACCTGAATGAAGCGACTATCAATGAGTTTGGCAGGTTTGACGAGCTGAAAAAGAGCGTCGATAAGTCCAAAGCAAAAGCGTTCTTTGAAGCATATGAACAAACCAAGTTGATTCCGCCCAAGGTCAATATGAAAACGGATCAGCTTTTGCGGCAGTTCATTCTTACCGGTGGATTTGAGGTTGATATGCCGTAATGAGTGCCATCAACGCTAAAGCAAGCCGAAAAATGAAAAAATATGCGGTCTTAACAAGAGAGCCAAGGTGTTTCCTTGGCTCTCTTGCTTTTTCTTGGGAACAGCGTAAGCTCGGTGATATTTCAGAGATTAAGACAGGACCTTTTGGCAGCACACTTCACGCCGATGATTATGTTAGCGATGGGACTCCGATTATTACAACAGAACATTTTAAGACTGGTGCCCTACCTCGGAGTAAAAATGGATTGCCGCAAGTTTCTGATTCCGACTATAAACGGCTCACTGCATATACATTGGACGACGGTGACATTGTGTTCTCTCGTGTTGGTTCAGTTGATATAAATGCCCTAATTACGCCATTTCAGAGTAATTGGCTATTCTCTGGACGAGTTCTAAGAGTACGCCCTCAGACAGATATTTCATCTAAATTTTTGCATACACGATTAGAAACCGAGAGTATTAAAACGGACATCCGAACAAGAGCTGTTGGTCAAACTATGCCAAGCATTAACACGGAAATCCTGAAAATCACTCCATTGGTTTTACCATCATCGGCAGCAGAGCAAGAACAAATAGGCTCATACTTTGCCGCTCTCGACAACCTTATCACCCTTCATCAGCGTAAGCCATTTTTAATGAAATGGAGGACTTCTGATGCTAACAGAAACCAAACGAACAGACTTGTTCTGTGAATATTATGCAAAATGGATTACGGTGTATAAGAAGGGCGCAATCAGAAAGGTGACGATGGATAAGTACCTAATGACGCAGAAATGGCTCGTTAAGCTCGTCCCGAACCTGAGAGTATGTGATATGAACCGGATAGCTTATCAGCAGCTGTTGAACGATTATGCTGAGTTCCACGAGCGCCAAACCACGATGGATTTTCACCACCAGCTCAAGGGAGCAATTCTTGATGCTGTTGATGAGGGCTTGATTGAAAGAGATCCTACTCGCAAGGCAATAATCAAGGGGAAGCCACCGGTTGCTAAGAAAATCAAGTATCTCAATCAATTTGAGCTACACACGCTGCTGATCTCGCTTGACCTGAAGGATAAGGTGAATTGGGACTATTTTATCCTGTTGGTAGCAAAGACGGGGATGCGCTTTTCTGAAGCACTGGCTCTTACCCCCAAAGACTTCGACTTTGCCCATCAAACACTGTCCATAAGCAAGACTTGGGACTACAAGGGAAAGGGCGGCTTCCAGCCTACGAAGAACAAGTCGTCTGTGCGGAAAATTCAAATTGACTGGCAAACTGTCATTCAATTTTCTGAATTGGTAAAGCACCTTCCCGAAGATAAGCCCATCTTTGTCAACTCCACTGTCTACAATTCGACGGTGAACGACATTCTCGGCAGGCATTGCAAAGCCTGTAACATCCCTATCATCTCTGTCCACGGATTACGACATACACACGCCTCTTTGCTGTTATTTACGGGCGTTTCCATTGCGAGCGTTGCCCGCCGTCTTGGACATTCGAGTATGACCACTACGCAAAAAACCTATCTGCACATCATTCAGGAACTTGAAAACAAAGACATCGACTTGGTGATGCGCTCTCTTTCGAGTTTGAGCTAAATGATTAAACCGGCTTGCGCTGATTAAAGGTGATAAAAAAGATGCCATCCGAAAGGGTGGCATCTTGATTTCATCTGTTGTAGAATCCAGCTCAATAATGTCATCACCAGCAAAACTGCAGACAAATGGATAACCTATTATTGTGACATATCGTATTACCTTCTTTAGTGCACTTCCCGCAGCTTTCTTATAAGAATTATCCCAGAAACTGCTTTGTCGCAGCAAACAAGGCCTTTGCTCGTTGAATATGGAAAGCGCTGATGTTCTTTGCCATATGCACCTCGCTATATTCTACCGAGATTATCTTTGAAGATCACTTGCG